>ERZ812616.1262-NODE-1262-length-28543-cov-3.227499_pt1 | contig 28543 bp, 23 predicted proteins | sample MGYA00376249_ERZ812616 | MGnify/ENA primary metagenome ERZ812616 (study PRJEB26924, sample SAMEA4378265) | human gut metagenome | biome: human gut; feature: human-associated habitat; material: faeces | place: China | collected 2013 ...
ACCCACAGAGGAATCCGGCAAAGCCGGAGCATTAATCTATCCGTCAGCTGAAGCAGACGGCAAAAGAGAGCCTGCGGCATGAGGAAGCCCAACTGACAGTTGTTAACTGTCATCTGTCAACTGTCAACTGAAAAAGGTTTTACCTTTTTCTAACCTCCCACCAACGCCACGAGAGCCTGTACCGTCCTCTCTATCTGGATGAGGCTGCGGCGGTAGGATTCGCGGTCGTCGCCGTTCAGTTCGCTGATGTAGGGGCTATAGGCTATTTCGCGGACATAGGCTTCCGGGTCGTTGCTGCACTGCCAGGCCATGCGGTAGCTACTCCGGATCAGGCGGGCGAAGTCGAGGAAAGAGTTTGCGCGGGTGTCGTAGCGGCGGAAGTCGAGCGAATAGCTATCGGTTTTCACCTTCGTTTTCCCGCCGTGCCAGTACTCGTTGCTGCAACCGTAGGCTGTCAGGCCGAAGAAGTTGTTACTCTCCGTTGCCAGCCGGCTCGTACCCCATCCGCTTTCGAAGGCTGCCTGTGCCAGTATCACGGAAGGGTTCATGTGGAAAGCTGCACCTGCAGACACGGCAGCCTGCAGGGAGTCTTTGATGAATTTGATTTGTTGTGCTGTCATCTGTCAACTCATTCAATGACCGGTCGGTCGTCTTCTCCACTGCCGCCTTGTGACGGTTCCGTTTCCTTGCCGATGCGTTCGAGGCTGATCTTTTCCAGCATGGCACGCAACCGGGCGCCGGGGGTAAAGATGATCTTCGGCTTGCGGATCATGCTTGCCTGGAAATCCTTTTCAGTTAGCGAGCCGGAACTGCCTAGCGACAGGCGGAAACGTCCCAGCGTATCCAGTTCCACTACTTCGTTGCGCAACAACGCCTCTTCCGTAGCACGCAGCAGGCCGCGCACCACCAGTGCCACATCGCCGTCGCTCGCTGTCGAACGGTCGGCTATCACATCGCAGATCGAATTAAAATTCATCGTTCCGCTCACCGGGGCGGAGGCATAATACCGTTTTGCACCTGCGGCCGCTCCTTTCGTAAGGTCTTTTTTTAAGACCAGTTTGTACTTTACTGACATAACTTTAAAAGATTAAGGGTTAGTGTAAATAGCTCTGTTTTAGAACTACATTACAAAGATAACACACGCTTTGCCTGCAAAAGGATGCTGCAGAAAGGTGTAGGATAATCACAGTGTATTCTTTTTTTTATAAATATTCCGTCGAAATCTAACAACGTATTAATATAATGCGTATATTGTCGTATATTAATACACTAAAAAATAGATTTGTATGGAAGGTAAAAAAAACGAACTATCTCCCTGGAGGAGAGCGTATGGGGTAACGGAATTCGCACAACTGTACTTCCCCGGCCAGACGCCGGTGATTGCCTATAAGCGCATGTGGGAATGGATACGCACCTCGCGCGGACTGAAAGCCAAACTGGAAGCCGCCGGGTGGGTGAAGTTCCAGAAACTCTACACGCCGAAGCAAGTCGGCGTATTGATCGAACATTTGGGAGAACCCTGAATATGTTTTACAAAATTGTATTGAGATGAAAAATGAAGACAAACAAGACATTGAATGCACCTTGTTTCCGAAGGCATTCAACACGACCACTTACGTGCCGACCACACTCGGCCTGTATATCGACTCCGTAATCGGCGGCCGGTATAAGAAGGAAGTAGAAAACGTGCGAGCCTATGTTGCCGCCGGCGACAAAGAGCATGCGGCTGCATGCAAAAAGAACCTCCCCCTGCTCGTTCCCGGTGGGCGGATGGAAGGGGGCCGTAAGTTGGAGCACCTGGTGGGCTATTCCGCCTGTGTGGTGACTGATCTCGATCACGTGGCCGGATCGCCGCGCGAACTTCTCGCTCGGGCAAAAGAACTTGCCTATGTGAAAGCCGGACATATCAGCCCCTCCGGTACGGGCCTGAAACTCTTCGTCCTGGTAGACAGTGATAAGGCGCACCATTTGCAGGCCTTTCAGGTGGTGAGCCGCCGCGTGGAAGCCGACCTGCCCGGCGTAAAAGTCGACCCTTCGGGCAAGGATGCCAACCGCGGCTGCTTCGTGAGCTACGACCCCGAAGCCTTCTATAAAGTAGAGTCGGTCGTAGTGAACATTCCCGTCGATCCGGGCAAGGCCGCCTCTTTCGCCGAGCCGGGAGCCGCTTCGCTCTCCAACTACATCGACAAATATGAAATCGGCAACGTTTTCGTAGGCGGTGGTCGCCACAGCTACGTGGTGAAGCTAGCCTCTGCGCTCAACAACGCCGGGTTCGCTGCCGGCGAAGTAGCCTCCGAATGCCTCCGCCGCTATGCCGAACCGGACTTCGGTGAGAAGGAGATACGCGGTATCGTGACCGACATCTACCACCGCTACCAGTCTTCCCACGGCAGCAATTCGCGTCGTCAGGCAACTGCCGGAGAGAAGGGAAAAGGTATCAAAAGTGTCAAAAATCTCACCCCCGTTTCCGAAAATGCGCATTCGTCGGAAGAGTCGCCTATGGGCTATGATATTGAACCGGAAGAAGGCGATTTTCCTCACTTCGACAAGGCCCTTTTGAAGGAGGTTCCGACCCTTCTGGCGGACATCGTAAAAATGTCCGTCGACGATACGGAGTATGATCTGATGATGTTGGCTGCCCTCACCATGATAGGCTCCGTGTTATCGGGCGTAAGCGGCATACAACAGAACGAAGTCTATTATCCTCCTTTCTATACCCTTGTGATCGGCCCCTCGGGCAGTGGCAAAGGCTGTATCAATCGCGTGCATAAAGTGGTGTTGGCCTGGCAGCACAGGGTGTTCGATAATTCGAAACGCGAGGTAGACGAGTATAAGAAAAAGAAGGAAGCCGCAGAGCTCTACAAGCTGCAACAGCGTGGGTCGAAAGGCAAGAGTTCGACGGTCAACGCTCCCGAAGAGCCGGAGTTGGTGCGGCAGAAACAGCTTCATATCAGTGGTTATACCACCACGGCACGTATGATCGAACAATTGGATGCCAATGCTCCGTACACCTCCCTGCTCTATGAAACCGAACTCGATTCGATGAACAATACCATGGCGCAGGATTTTGGCGGTTACGGCTACATCCTCAATCAGTCGTTCCATCACGAACCCGTCAGCTCCGGTTCGAAAACCAACGGTTCCTTCCTGGTTGAACATCCGCGGTTGGGATTGTTCGCTACCGGTACGCCCGGAATGTTGGCGCGTCTGGTTCCTTCCACCGAAAGCGGTTTGTATAGCCGTTTGATGATCTACCATATCATGGGAAATCCCCGCTACCGTCCGCTCACTTCGGATGATAATGTGTATGAGAATGCTTTCTACTTCGATAAACTGGGTGTGAGATTGCTTGAAATAGCTACCTTCCTGGAAAAATGGCCTACGTTTGTGAGCTTCACCGACCGTCAGCGTAAGAAACTGGATCGTTACTTCGAACGTGAATATTATAATGTACGCGTATTCGGTAACGACGATGTCACCTCGGTAGTCCTGCGTCATCGCCTGATTATATTCCGTATTGCGATGGTATTGACAGCTTTACGCAAAGGGGAGGCCCGTGTCACTGAGCGCAACCGTAATATATCGGATGTTGATTTCGATATTGCTTTCCATATCGGCACGACCTGCCTGCGTCATGCCCTGATGGTGAGTACGACGATGAAGCATAGCGAAACGGAACAGCATTTTAAGGGACATACTGCCCAGCGTGATTTGTTCGCGGCCATGCCGGATAAATTCAAGACGGCTGAGATACTGGCTGAGGCGTCCGTCCGTGGAATTAGCCGTGCAAGTGTTTTCCGGATGCTGAAAAAAGCGCAGGATTATAAGTTACTAATCTCATTAGGTGGAGGTTATTATCAGAAAACAGAATCAGGGAAAAATGTTGCATCTTCAGAAATGGGGTAGAGACTTTTGAAACTTTTGATACTGTTTTGATCTTTTCTTTAGCTCAAAGTGCCTTTGAAAATGGGTAGTTACCGGTCTTCCAACGGGTAGTTATCGAAGCCGAAAGCGGTAGGCATTCATTTTGAAAAGGACTGGTGAGTCTGGATTTATTAACATTTGTTGGCTATTGGATGTAAGGCCATGAATAACAAAGCGAGAGATCGAAAAAAGACTGACTAAAAAAATCGATCGTTTTTTCTCGTCACAAAGGTACTGCATCATTTTGAAATACCAATCATTTCTACTAATTTTTTTTCTTTCCCTATCTTCTTTCTTATCAACAGAATAGCAAAGCGAGTACGAAATAACGACTTTTTGTTATCAAATCAAAAATCCTCGAAAACAGTGACTAGAAAAAACGATCGTTTTAGCTAGTCATTAACACTAGCTACCCTGCCGAGAGCAGGCTGTAGAGGTTATTTATAACACTATTATTAATATTAAATTTATTGATTATGAACAAAAAGTTATCTCTGATGCTGGCAGCATTTGCGGCTGCCGGTTTTTCTCTGACTGCGGAGGCAGGGGTTATTAAGGTGGCTGCTCCTACGCATGGACAGCAGTACATCATTTCGAAAATGGGCGGTTCTAGTGCTGATGAACCGTTGTTGGATAAGGTTTACACTGGCAATAACCCTATTGCTCTGAAAAGCGATGTTACAGGTGTTAACGTTGAAAATTCAGCCCCAAGTGCACAAGCTGATCTGATTTGGACTGTTGCTGCAGGTGCAAATGGAGGTTTTACTTTAAATTATAATGGTAAATCTATCCGTGACAATGGTGGATTAGCGTTGGATGTGTATGATCCGGTTAGTTTCTTGTACAATCCCGAAACTAATGCAGGTAAGATTGTTGCATTGGGTGCAGATGGTGCAGAAATGGCAGGTGGTTTGCTCACAATTTCTAATGGAATGACTGCTACCTTAGGTGCAGGTACAGACGTAGACTTCTATGCTGTAACAAAAAAGTATTTATCGGAAACGACCTCTGCTCAGGTAGTTAAAATCTTTGGTAAGTATTTGGTTGTAACAACAGGTGATGAAACTACTTCTCCTGAAGTAGCTTTGGTAGGCGAGTCTGAATACAATGCTTATAAAACTTTGAATCCTGCGAATGTTACTTGGACTATTGATAATAACGGTGTACTGATAACTTCTAACACAGCGTTAACTGGAGCGAGCATGGGACAACTGAAGTTGTCTATTTCTGGTGCTGCTGTATCGTTAGAAATGGCTGCTGCCGGTACTGCATTAGAGAATAACGCAGACTTGAACTTGTTTGGTTGGACGGATGCAACAAGCGGTAAGTTCACTCAATGGACTGCTGCTGCAACCGGAGTGGAATTGGATAATTCTAAAACAATTGATAAAGCTTTGACTAGTGACCAATTAGTTGATGCCGATGCAAAAGTAAGCGTTACTCCTGCTGCTTATGCAACTAGCCCGTTTGACGTTTCTTTGTTTGAAACAGAAGGTTTTGAACAAGCATCTTCATTAACGGAAGCAGGTGTTTATCTGGGCTTCTATACGACTCCCTCACCCGCGGCTGGTCCAACATTTGTTAGCAAAGAAGCTGAAGGTAAGCCCGCAACAGGTAAAACGGCTGCTTCTACTCTGACTTCAGATGAATTAGCTGCTGCAACATGGACGTTTACTAAAACAGCCCAAGGTGATTATACTATTACCCGCGTAGAAAATGGTGCAACAGTTAAATTTACAGTTGGAACAGTTAACTCATTCTTCGTTGAAGGAGGTTACGATGGTTTCTATCTGTATTATATAGATGATGCAGGTGTTAAACAATATGTTGAGTATACTGGTGGTGCTTATGGTAAAAATGCTAGTGTGACTAGTGCTACTTACTTCACAGTTTTCACAGGCAAGTCTCTCTACTTCTCTGTATCAGAGTTGAATTACAACCAGGGTAATAACTTTACATTGGATATTGTAAGCGGTGCCAATGATAAGGCATTACAGGGTAACTTCTTCGACGGACGTACTATCGTAGCTGTTGTTCCTACTTATGCTAATGGCAAGGTCAATGGATTTAAAGACGCTGCTGCCAGCGATACAGAATATATGTTGCGCGATGCTCAAACCGGCGAATTTATCGTATTGGATATGTACGACGAATGGAGTGCTTATGGTATCGATCAGCATATCACAGATGGTGGTTACAAATTTGCTACTATCAAAGAAGCTAAGACAATGATCAACTACCTCAATAATGAAGGTATGCAGAATCAGAAGCTTGAATTCGGTTATATGTTTAAGATTGCTCATACTCCGAATAGTCAGGACATTAAGTTTATCGAAGTAAGCTATGAGGTAAACGATCGTGTTAATCACAGTAATATGGTAGTCCTCATCGGTACTTACTATCTGGTTAACTATAACAGTAATAGCAACGACTACCTGACTGTCAACAAAGCAAAACAAGATTTGGTGAAGGCTTCATTCGGTTCTTCTTTGGTTGTTACCGGTGATATGGAAGTTTCTCCGTTTGCATGGCGTTATGTAAATATCTCATTTGCCAACAATGCTAATGTGGTTTACCTGGCTGAAAGTGGGAAATATGTTGCTCTGGATGGTAAAGTAATGGGTATGTCAGGCAGCAATGCTGCAGCTAAAGACGAAGGTCAGTTCCTGTTTGACAGACCGGAAGGACAATGGGCTGTTTTGGTAGACGAAAATCAACCGGATAAAGCTAACTTCGATAAGATTGGCGGTACTGCTGTAAACGGTAAGGAAACACAATTCATCCTTGTGAACCGTGAAAATCCGGCTGCAAAAATCTATGTGAACAAGATGTATAAGCTGGCTACTAACAAATATGCCATTGAATATGCAAATGGTTCTGCACAGTTTGCAAACTGGAAAGCAGCCGATGGAGCTATTTCCTCTTTGAAACGTGATACAATGATTATTTCGCCTGTAGATGAATTTGCTTATGGTAAAGTAGCGATGGACGGTTATTCTGTATATACAACAGAAATGCTGAAAAACAAACTGTATCGTTTGGCCTTGAACTCTACGGTAGATGATTATTATGTAGCAGAAAATCATGGTGGCACCCACCTGCTTGGCTTGGTTCGTACATCCGGTGAAGCTGTTAACTGGGAATTGGTTCCAATGACTAAGGCACGCGAACTGGATAAAGACGGTTTCCTGAAAACTGCAACCGACTCGGTTTATGTAATCAACCATAGCCAGAATTGGAATGCTGCTAAGAATCGTTACGATCAGACAATCGATACATTGGCAATGGTTCCGTATGTATTGAAGAATACTGCCAACGGTGAATATCTGCGCTACGAAGGCGATCAGACTCAGAGCAAAGAACGCATGATGTGTGATCCGAACTCTAAGAATGCACAGACAAAAGATTTGGACGAAGCTTATCGTTTTGTTTTGAAACAGAAAGATGGTGAAATCCTGAACATTCTGGGTATCAAGAATCCTGTTAAGGGAACAAGTGCAAAAACTTGGGAATATTACACTCTTGACCTAGATAACAAATTGTATGGTGCAACTACTGAAACTCGTGGTTCTGTAGAAGTAGAAAATGCTTATGCTCAGATTAACTCTAACGACCGTTTCTATCTGGAACTGGTTAATGCAGATCAGTATAAGACTATGGCTTTGAACGATACTGTTCGTATCTATCGTGATGAATACAACTACGATGTAATGTACGAAAAAGGTCAGTTCCTGAACTTGGGCAACATCGTTTCAGAACCGACAATCAAACCGGCTATGCTGATTGATACTGCTTATGTAGTACGTGGTGAAAACAATACTCGTCCTCAGTACTTATTGGTTGTTAATCCGAACTATGTTCCTGCTATTTACGATAACAAGGATCACCTGATCGAACCGGATACAATGTATGGTCGCTTCCTGGTTAACCAGATCGACTCAGCTGTTTGGGAAAACAAAAATGGTAAGATCCATAATAATAAGTTCATCAATGATACAGAAGCTGATGAAACTTATGTGAAGCTGGGCTTCCAGTATGGTTTCCATACAGGCGATGCACTGTACCTGACAGATAAAAACTATGTGAAGACAGGTAAAGCAAGCGATGTAATCGACTTGTCTACTGCTGACTTCAACAAAGCTAAATTTGCTTTCAAATATGTAAACCCGGAAGCTGCTGCCGGCGATCCTACTGAATCATTCAAGATCCAGACTCGCTACATCGACTATAAAGCTGCTATTAATGGTGGCGATAGCCAGACAAACGAAGGTTATTTGAAAACAATCAACGGCGTAGTTGTAGTAACAGACGCTTATGATAAGGGTGAAGAGTTCAACCTGACAGGTGAAATCTCTACTCCGACAGCTAACGACGACGTTACTGTAGGCGAAGTCTCTGTAATCGCTACCGATGGTGCAGTAATCATCAAGGGTGCAGCTGGTAAGAAAGTTGCTATCAGTAACGTACTTGGTCAGACTGTAGCCAGCACAGTGATCTCTTCTGATGATGCTACCATCTCTGTACCTGCCGGTGTAGTTGTAGTAGCCGTAGAAGGCGAAGCTGCTGTAAAAGCAATCGTAAAATAAGCAATTATTTATAATCAAATAATTCTAAATTGACTGCGTGGTGATATCGAACTAAGTAGCCCGCGATGGGTGAACAAGCAGTCGATATTAATACTAAAGTAATGAAATAAAGTTCTTCTGTTCGACCTCTGTGAAGAGTAACAACAGACAAAACAAAGCCCCGACAGGAACTCCTGCCGGGGCTTTCTGTGTTAAGTACGGGAACGAATGTGATATTGCTGCGAAAGCTTTGCGTCTTGTGAAGTTTTTTATACCTTTGTCATAAAGATAGATTGGAATGAAAATACTACATAGAGAGCGTATTGGTAAATTTTCGACAAAGCATGTAGGTGCTGTTCGTCCACTTCAGTTTATTGGCACACATGAAGAGTATGACAGGATAGATTGTTCAACAATTTAATTACGTAAAGAGAATGGAAAGAAAATTTGAAAATATTACTCACATAGATACGCTTGAATTGTATAATGAAGCTGTGACCTATGTAGATGTGCTTATCAATGAGGCAACAGCAAATGGAGCTTTGGTGGAACCTGATGCAGACAACGAATACACACGTGAAATAGGACGTGTCGGCGGTATGTGTGCTGATTATGAAGCTCTGTATTATAAATCCCCAAGTTTAAAATTCAAGTCACCTCTTATTGTATCAATAGAAAAAGAGTTGAAGAAGCGTTCTTTAAAACAACGCCAGGCAGCTGCTTATTTAGATGTAAAAGAATCTACTTTCAGTCAGATAATGACTGGGAAACGTCCTATTTCTATGCGAATGGCAAAACGTTTGTATGAGAGATTAAATATTGACCCAGTATTGATAATGAAGTTTGCCTAGGAGAGACTAAAAACAGATAAAACAAGATAGGGTTAGCGATCAGCTGGCGGATAGCAACAAAGGCTCTCATTAATTTTTTAAGGTCACAGTTTGTGATCTTAAAGATTCATATTCATCTTTTTTTGTATTATTTATCATACCATGCCCAGTGATACCTAAAACAGGCGATACACCCCAGTTATAGGCCCTTTTTAGTAACTATTTGTAGTGATTTTGGCTGTTTGGAGGACATCCTGACTGTACAATAGTTTCTTGTCACGTATAAAAGCAGTACCTTTGTACCGATAAGTTAAAAACCGAAATAAGCAAAATAGGTATGAAGTTTGAAAACGAGAACTGGGCGCAGTTCAAAGGTGAAATTTGGAAAAGAGAGATTAATGTAAGGGATTTTATCCAAAACAACTACAAACCTTATGAAGGGGACGACACTTTCTTGAAAGACTCCTCAGACAAGACTAAGAAAGTTTGGGATAAATTGACCGAAATGTTTAAGGTAGAAAGGGAGAAGGGTGTTTACGACGCTGAAACAAAATATCCTCAAGGTATAGATACTTACGGACCAGGTTATATAGACAAAGAAAACGAAGTAATTGTCGGCCTGCAAACCGATGCCCCTCTGAAACGTGGTATTTACCCGAAATGCGGAACACGTATGGTGGAAAACAGCCTGGAAGCTTACGGCTACAAGCTGGATCCGATGACAAAAGAAATCTTCACGAAATACAGAAAGACGCATAACGAAGGCGTTTTCTCCGCTTATACGGATGAAATGATTGCCGCACGTCGTTCCGCTATCATCACCGGACTGCCGGATGCTTACGGACGCGGACGTATCATCGGTGACTACCGCCGCGTAGCCCTTTACGGTACGGAAATCCTGATCGCAGAAAAGAAGCATTATCTGAAAAGACTCGATATACAGGAACTGACCGAAGAAATCATCCAGAGCCGTGAAGAGATCTCCGAACAGATCAAGGCATTGAAAGCCTTCGAAAAGATGTGTGCCGGCTATGGCTTCGATGTTACGAAACCGGCCAAGGATGCACGCGAAGCCGTTCAGTTCGTATATCTGGGTTACCTGGCTGCCGTAAAAGACCAGGATGGTGCTGCCATGTCATTGGGACGTACCTCTACTTTCCTCGATATTTATATTGAAAAAGATATCCGCGAAGGTAAACTGACGGAAGAAGAAGCGCAGGAACTGATCGACCAGTTTATCATCAAACTGCGTATCGTTCGTTTCCTTCGTACTCCTGAATATAACGACCTGTTTTCTGGCGACCCCGTTTGGGTAACTGAGTCTCTGGGCGGACAGGGTGTAGACGGCCGTTCACTGGTGACAAAGACCTCTTACCGTTATCTGCATACATTATACAACCTCGGCCCGGCACCGGAACCCAACCTGACAGTATTGTGGTTCAACAACGCTCCTGAAAACTGGAAACGTTTCTGTGCGAAGGTTTCCATCGATACTTCGGCTATCCAGTATGAGAACGATGACCTGATGCGTCCGGATTATGGCGACGACTATGGTATCGCCTGCTGCGTGTCGCCGATGAAGATCGGTAAGCAGATGCAGTATTTCGGTGCACGTGCCAACCTGGCTAAATGTCTGTTGTACGCCATCAACGGTGGCCGCGATGAACGCTCGGGTGTACAGGTGGCTCCGAAATTCGAACCGATCACCAGCGAATACCTCGATTACAACGAAGTGATGGAGAAATACGAACAGATGATGCGCTGGCTGGCTAAGGTCTATGTGAACGCACTGAAGATCATCCATTACATGCACGATAAATATGCTTACGAAGCTTTTGAAATGGCTCTGCACGACGGTTCTGTGGAACGTATCCGCGCAACAGGTATTGCCGGCCTTTCTATTGTTGCCGACTCGTTGGCTGCTATCCGCGATACAAAAGTGAAAGTGATCCGCGACGAACGTGGCCTGGCTGTCGGTTTCGAACGCGAAGGCGAATATGTTCCTTTCGGCAACAACGACGACCGTACCGACAGTATCGCTGTCGACATCACTGAAAAGTTCATGGAATATCTGCGCCAGCACCAGACATACCGTAATGCGACTCCGACACAGTCTATCCTGACTATTACCTCTAACGTGGTATACGGTAAGAAGACGGGTGCTACTCCTGACGGACGCGAAGGCGGTACGCCGTTTGCTCCGGGTGCCAACCCAATGAACGGACGCGATACCAAGGGGGCGATCGCAGCACTGGCTTCTGTTGCCAAGCTGCCGTTCCAGCATGCACACGACGGTATCTCTTATACTTTTGCCGTATCTCCGGCAACACTGGGTAAGGAACGTGATATTCAGATCGCCAATATGGTTGGCCTACTGGACGGTTACTTTACTCCTGACGGCGGACAGCACTTGAACGTAAACGTGTTCGACAAGGAACTATTGCTCGACGCTATGGATCATCCGGAAAACTATCCGCAGTTGACTATCCGTGTATCCGGTTATGCGGTAAACTTTGTGAAGTTGACACGCGAACAGCAGTTGGATGTAATTTCAAGAACAATCAATCACTCACTTTAAAAGTTGACAGTTGACAAGTGACAGTTGACAGTTAGAGGATGCGTAAAGCCTCTCTATCTGTCATCTGTCAACTGCCAACTGTCCTCTGTCAACTGTCATGGAGGGGAAAATTCATTCTTTAGAAAGTTTTGGGACTGTGGATGGTCCCGGGATACGTTTTGTTGTCTTTATGCAAGGTTGTCCGCTCCGTTGCCTGTATTGTCATAATCCGGATACCTGGGACAGTAAAGGCGGTGTTAAATACCGAATGACGCCGGACGAGTTGCTGGCGGAAGTGTTGCGGTACAAGAATTTCATTGCTAAGGGCGGTGTAACCGTTACCGGGGGAGAACCTTTGTTGCAGGCCGAATTCCTTACTGAGTTTTTTCGTCTCTGTCGGGAGGAAGGTATTCATACGGCTTTGGATACATCCGGCTATATCTGTACCCCGAAAGCGCTGGAAGTACTTGGGCAGGTCGACCTGGTACTGCTGGATATAAAAACGATCGATCCCGAATTGCATCCCCGTCTGACGGCTGTAAAGCTGGATAATACATTACGTTTCCTGGATGAGTTGGAGAAGCGCGGTATTCCTGTGTGGATTCGTCACGTCATTGTTCCCGGACTGACTGATAATGATGAGGCCTTAGACAAACTTGCCGGATATATCAGTCGATATAAGGTGGTTCAGAAAGCAGAGCTTCTGCCTTATCATACGATGGGCGCGTATAAATATGAAGCGCAAGGAATAGATTATAAACTAAAGGACGTAGAACCTCTGTCTGCCGAACGTCTGGCAAATGCAAAAGAGATATTTAAGAAACATGGTATCACTGTGTGACCTTATTCAATCGGTTCCCTGTGGATTTTTACCGGTTGCCTGCGTATTTTATTGACAATACGGACACTGTCGTTCTCGATACTCGTTACGTCTCCCTGGCAGTTGGTGAAATAGATGTAATTCCCCATATCCATAAACCGGTATACCTTACAACCATCGTGCTCAAACAGATACTCGACTTTATATCTGGGATTGTTTTCCGGTGCCGATTTGGCGATGGGTGTTCCCGCCAGGCCACAGGCTGTGAAACCGACGATATAAGACAATAGTGCACCTATCGAAAAGATGAAAAAACTGATCCTTCTCATATTCTTTTTCTTTTAGTTTACTTTGTCTCCAAAGGTAGCGAATTTCAAATAAGACAGGGTATAACCGTGTGACATTTTACCTACAATCAGGTATATTTTTATTGCCCGGAAAAACATAGTTTTGTTCCATATTGTTACTCAAATAAAAGTAAGAACGAATATGGAACAACATCATCACGACCATCATCACCACGAAATAACCTCTTTGAATAAAGCCTTTATTATCGGTATAGCCTTGAACCTGGCGTTTGTCGTTGCTGAGTTTGCGGCAGGCTTTTGGTATAACTCGCTCGGCTTATTGTCGGATGCCGGGCATAACCTGGGGGATGTGGCGAGCCTGGTACTAGCCATGCTGGCTTTCCGGCTGGCGAAGGTTCGTCCTACCTGTAAATATACGTATGGATATAAGAAAAGTACCGTTCTGGTATCCCTGTTGAATGCGGTTATCCTGCTGGTGGCCGTCGGTATCATTATTGCCGAGAGTATAGGGAAACTGCTTCATCCGCAACCGGTGGAGGGGGATGCCATCGCCTGGGTGGCAGGTATCGGTGTGGTTATAAATGCACTGACGGCCTGGCTTTTTATGAAGGATAAAGACAAGGATTTGAATGTAAAGGGAGCATACCTGCACATGGCGGCCGATGCGTTGGTTTCGATCGGTGTGGTTATCTCCGGTATCGTGATTGCTCATACGGGATGGTATATTATCGACCCGATCATCGGGCTATTGATCGCTATCGTCATTATCGTTTCCACCTGGGGACTGCTACGCGATAGTATCCGGCTTTCGCTGGATGGCGTACCTGCGGGTACGGATATCGACAAGGTAGAAGAGGTGATCCATGGAGTGGATGGAGTAGAGGGAGTACATCACCTGCATATATGGGCGATCAGTACTACCGAAACGGCCCTTACCGCACATATCGCCATCTGTAATATTTCAGAAATGGAACGTATCAAACAGGAGATAAAACATGATCTTTTGCATGTCGGTATCCAGCATGCCACACTCGAGTTCGAAACGTCCGGTATCCAGTGCGATGGACGTTGTTGCTCAGATAAATAGCGTCGGATTATAAACGTGATTTACTGATACTCAAAGATTTTGTCTATGAGTGCATAAAACCTTTCGATTGGATTTTTTGTTCTTACCTCAAATCGGCAACTTATCTTTGCATCAGAAACAAAAACAAATAGTAATAACAATTAAAATAGTAAATACAATGGAACCTATTATCAATTCACAAGCACCCGAGTTTAAAGTACAGGCATTTCAGAATGGAAGTTTCAAAACTGTAAGCAGCGAAGATATCAAAGGCAAATGGTCTATCTTCTTCTTCTACCCGGCTGACTTTACATTTGTTTGTCCGACTGAACTGGTAGATATGGCTGACAAATATGATCAGTTCCAGGCTATGGGTGTAGAAGTTTATTCTGTAAGTACAGACTCACACTTCGTACACAAAGCATGGCATGATGCTTCTGAAACGATCCGTAAGATCAAATATCCGATGTTGGCAGACCCCACAGGTGCTCTGAGCCGTGCATTCGGTGTAATGATCGAAGAAGACGGTATGGCTTACCGTGGTACATTCCTGGTAAATCCGGAAGGAAAGATCAAACTGGCTGAAATCAACGACAACGGTATCGGCCGTAATGCAGACGAATTGCTTCGTAAAGTAGAAGCAGCTCAGTTCATTGCAGCTAACCCGAGTGAAGTTTGTCCTGCCAAGTGGAAAAAAGGTGGTGAAACACTGAAGCCGAGCATTGATCTGGTCGGCAAGATCTAAGAATAATAAACGGAGGCCGGCAACTATATTGTCGGCCTTTTTTGTCTTTAGTAATAAATTAAACAACGCATTCAGATATGTTAGACTCAGCGATGAAAGATCAGTTATCCGGCATCTTTGCAGGATTAACGACAGAATATATTTTTGATATAACAGTAGCTCCCGAACATGAAAGCCGCAACGAGTTACTAGGACTTCTAAACGACGTGGCTTCTTGTTCCGATAAACTATCTACCCGTGTGACAGACGGCAAAGGACTGGAATTCTCTCTGTTGAAGAATGGGGTAAAGACCGGTATCAAATTCCGTGGTGTTCCTAACGGACACGAATTTACCTCTTTACTGTTGGCTATCCTGAATAGCGATGGCAAAGGAAAGAACATACCCGACGAAAGTATCTGCAACCGGGTGAAAGCCCTGAACGGCCCGATCAAACTGACAACGTATGTGTCGCTGACGTGTACGAACTGTCCCGATGTCGTACAGGCACTCAATGCAATGACTACCCTAAACCCGGAGATCAGCCATGAGATGGTAGACGGCGCGATCAACCAGGAAGAGGTGGAAGCTATGAAAGTACAGGGCGTACCTTCTGTGTTTGCCGACGGTAAACTGCTCCACGTAGGCCGTGGTGATTTCGGCGAATTGCTGGCAAAGCTGGAAGCTCAGTATGGGGTGAAAGAAGAAGAGTTGCCGGTAGTGGAAAAGAATTACGATGTCATTATCGTAGGCGGTGGTCCTGCCGGAAGTGCAGCGGCTATCTATACGGCACGCAAGGGGTTGAATGTAGCCGTAGTGGCCGACCGTGTAGGTGGTCAGGTGAAAGAAACTGTCGGAATAGAAAACCTTATTTCCGTACCTCAGACAACCGGTCAGCAGCTGGCTCTCGACCTGATGTCGCACATGAATGATTATCCTATCGATATCCTTGAACACCGCCGGGTGGATAAGGTAGAACTGATAGGAAAGGATAAAATATTGACAACCTCTACCGGCGATAAACTTATTGCTCCTGCCGTAATCGTTGCTACGGGAGCGAGCTGGCGTAAATTGAACGTTCCCGGTGAGAGCGAATATATCGGACGCGGCGTAGCCTTCTGTCCGCATTGCGATGGTCCTTTCTATAAAGGAAAGCATGTTGCCGTTGTAGGTGGTGGAAACTCTGGTATCGAGGCGGCTATCGACCTGGCTGGTATCTGTTCGAAAGTGACTGTCCTGGAATTTGCCGATACGCTGAAAGCCGACAAGGTATTGCAGGATAAACTGTATAGCCTGCCGAACGTAGAAGTGTTCAAAAGCTCACAGACAATGGAGGTGATCGGTAACGGTACAAAAGTGACCGGTATCCGTGTCAAAGATCGTGAGACTGAGCAGGAACGTACAATCGATTTGGATGGTATCTTTGTTCAGATCGGCCTGGCTGCCAATAGCGGTGCTTTCCGTGAGGTTGTAGATACGAACCGTCCGGGCGAGATCGTGATCGATAGTCATTGCCGTACCAGTGTGCCGGGTATTTATGCGGCCGGTGACGTTTCGACCGTCCCTTACAAGCAGATCATTATTTCGATGGGGGAAGGTGCAAAAGCGGCGCTGACTGCTTTCGAAGACCGGATGCGCGGGATAGTGTAACGTAACAGTATATATTAAACAAAGAAACCCTCAGGCTGTAGTCTGAGGGTTTCTTTGTTATAAGGACTTGGCAGGATATAAGGCTTCCCACCATTGTGGTTGTTCTTTCAGCCATTTGGCGAACCAGGCGTAGATTGTGTTATTCCATTCTGCCCGTTTCTTATAATCGAAGATCTGATGATTTTGTCCGTTTACCTGGATAAAGGCGGTTTCCTTACCAAGCAATTTCAGAGCGGTAAACATCTGGATACTTTCTCCGATAGGCACATTCGTATCGACGGAACCGTGTAGGAAGAGGATCGGGGTGTTGATCTTATCGGCATGGAACAACGGACTTTGCTCTACATAGATATCCCGGGCATTCCAGGGGTAGCTGTTTGCCGTTGCCAGCGAACTGTATGAGTATCCCCAGTAACCTTCTCCCCAATAACTGGTAATGTCGCTGATACCGGCATGTGAAATTGCAGCGGCAAAAATATCCGTTTTCGTTTGCAGGTACTGTGTCATGAAACCTCCGTAAGAAGCACCGATGCACCCGATCTTCTTGGCATCGACGAAATTATGTTCTGCACAGAACTTCTTTGTTCCTTCGATGATTTCATCACCAGTGCGTTTCCCCCAGGCATTGACGTGGCGGGCAGAGAACTCCTGCCCGAAACCGGTTGCTCCGCTGGGCTGGATAATATAAACAATGTAGCCTAATGCGGCATACGTATGCGACGGATAACGGTTTTCCAACGAACGTGCCGTCGGGCTTGTTCCACCGTAATAGTTGACGATCAGCGGATATTTCTTATTCGGATCGAAATGAGGAGGCAGGTAGTAGCGTCCGTAAATCGTATCGCCGGCAGCAGCCTGGAAGTTCCAGTCGTGTACCTCGCCCAGTGTGACATCTTTTAATATAGTTTCCGACAGGTCTTTCAGACAAACGGTTGTATTCTTTTTCAGGTTGACTGAATAAAGGCGCTGCGAGTTGGAAGCGCTTTCGCCGAAATAAACCAGTTCGGGAGCCGACTCAGCTAGGGTGAAATCAGAAAGGATTTCTTCTTTCAACGGAACCGGATTGATCTTTCCGTTAGACGGATTGAGAACATACAGGCGGACACAATCTTTATCTTCGCCCTGAAGATAGATCTGTTTATCGTTGCTGTTCCAGGTGAAAAACTGGATAGACGGATCAAAATCTTTGCTTACAGGGGATACTTCTTTTCTCTCCGGATCATAAATGAATAATTGCCCATCGGCAATATTGGAGGTTTGTCCCGGTGCAATCTTCAATCCGATACCGTTGAAGGCTTCTCCCGAGCCTTCGATCGCCAACAGTTTACCGTCGGGAGAAAAACCGGCACGACCGATAAAGGCGTCTTTCAGTAATGCCTCGGTTTGCATGGTCTGCAAATCCATGCGGTAGAGTGTGTTGATGCTGAACGGACGCTGGGTCAGGGTACGTTCACTGCTGCTGAAGAGGATATAACGGCCATCTTTCGATATATCGTTGAGGTGTGTGGAGTTGTATCCGTAGGTCAGACGTTCGAACAGGCCGGTCGCCAGGTCGTACTTATGAAGGAAAGAACGGTTACGCCAGTCGGGCTGACGGTCGTCGGGGACAAGTATTTCTTCCATATCCTTGTCTTTCTTCGGCCCTTCTTCTGAAACGGTGAAGATCAGGTAGTCTTCGGTCGGAGCAATCACGAACCAGCCGTCGGGTAGGTTACGGGAAAGGATGGTTTCTGCCTGGGTGGCGGGATCGACCGTTACCAGTTCTTTGCCTTCCATTCCTTCACGGGTATAATACAGACGGTTGCTTTTAGGCATCCAATTGTAGTCGTTATTACTACTTTCGATTACAACTTGCCCGGTGGCCCTGTCGGTGACTTGCTGGTACGACTGAGTCTTACCACCGGGGTAGGTGGTCTGGTAGGCAGTCAGCAGATATTTACCGTTGGGCGAAAGGCTTACCGAACGGAAACGGGTTCCGTTGTAGACTTCGCTGATGGTGTATCGTTTTTCGGGGTTGGTAGTGGCTGTCACCACTGCTTCGGCTTCCGTGTTGAATGTTACTTTTAATGACTCCGCTTTGTTTGCTTCGGCCAGGTATTTGATAACGACCTCATAACGGTGGGGCTCCAGCGAGAGTGTGATCTTACCGTCGGCTGGTGTTTGCTTTTCATTATTTATATATACTTCGTATGTCTCCGGACCTTTTACCGATAAGTCACCTTTTACATACCGGTCGCTATTGAGGTAGAAGGAGGCCAGTCCGATCTGATAAGGCTGGGAGGAAGCAGGGAGTTGCCCTTCTCCGTTGGTGTTGGCATCCAGCAGTTGTGTGCTTTGGCGGACGTTGCTGAACGGGATGGCTGTTTTCAGTAGTTCTTTTTCGGTAAACTTCTTGCTGTTTACATCGAGGCTGTCGTTGAGGAACGGCTTCTTTACTTCGTAGGGGCCGGCGTATCTGAACTGTTTCACTGTCACCTCTTCGGCGAAGAGGTTGTAGCAGGAACAGATGGCGGCCAAGAGTAGTATGTTTCTTTTCATGGCGAATAATATTAATTGGGGGACAAAGGTATGAAAAAGGCTGCAACTCCGGTTGATGAAGTGCAGCCTTTTTGTTATTTACTTCAGCTTCTTGTTACTGGATAATAATTTCGTCAACAAACAGGTAAGCCGGATTACCCGCGCCACCATGCCATGCCGGTAACTTATCGCTTTTGATGATTACTTCCACATAGCGTGCTTTTACCGGGGCAAAAGTAATTTCCTGCGGATAGATACCATCTTTGTCGGATTGTTTTAATGAAGGGATCGCCTTGGTGGCTACTTCTTTGAAGTTCTGGCCGTCCTCGGATACCTTTACCGTCACTCCGGCTGCTCCCATGATCCAGTCGCCTTTTACGACATTTGTGTTGAAGGCTACCTTGCTGATCTCAACCGGCTGTTTCAGGTCGATCGCAGCGTCGAGGTCTTTTCCCTGGAAGCCCAGCCAGCGGCCGGTCTTATAGTTTGTGTCGCCAGTCAGACCGTCTGTCAGTTCGATACCGCCGTTGAAGTCGTATCCTTTGCTCGGAGCGACACGCAAGGTAACAGGTTTAGCTGTCGATTTGCTGAAGTTGATCTTTTCAGAGAATACGCGGCTGTTGCCGGAAGGACGTACAACGACTGCTTTTATCGTTCCGTCTTCCTTTATTTTGACAGGGGCTTCATATTTGTTGCTAGCACTGGTCGGTTCGCTGCCATCCAGTGTGTAGTAGATATCACCGTCTCCCATTGTGGACAGGTTTACAACGATCTCGCCGTTCTCCGTATCGGTGGTGAATTCGGCGTGGATGTCGAAGATGTTCTTGGCATAGTTGTAACCCAGGCGGTCGTATAATTTAGTCATACGGACCAGGCGGGGCAGGAAGCTCTGGTATTCTTTCTTGCTCGGATCTGTCCATTGCACTTCGGCCAGGGCAGCCATACGCGGCATGACCATATATTCCACCTGTGAGAAGGTCGGGATGTATTCACTCCACAGGTTAGCCTGTACACCGATCACATATTTCTTGTATTCGTCGGGGATACCGGCAGTCGGTTCCAATGAATAAACCCGTTCCAGCGGCAGGTAACCACCGATTGCCAACGGTTCATTTTCGGTGTCGGTCGACTGGTAGTAGTCGAAATACAGATAAGTATTCGGAGTCATAATCACATTGTGGTGTTGTTTGGCAGCTTCGATACCTCCGTCTACACCACGCCAGCTCATCACGGTTGCGTTAGGAGCCAGTCCGCCTTCCAGGATTTCATCCCAACCGATGATGTGACGGCCTTTGCTTTCCACGAATTTCTCCATACGGGAGATGACATAGCTTTGCAGATATTCTTCCGCACTGTGTTTATTGTCTCCCTTGATACCTTCCGCTTTGATACGGGCCTGGCATTTCGGACAGGTTTTCCAGCGTACTTTCGGACATTCGTCACCGCCGATATGGATATATTCGGAAGGGAAGAGGTCGATCACTTCCGATAATACATCTTCCAGGAATCCCATTGCTTTGTCGTTACCGGCACAGATCACGTCGTCGGAGATACCCCATTGTGTCCATACTTCATACGGACCGCCTGTACAACCCAGGTCCGGGTAAGCGGCAAGTGCAGCCTGCTGGTGACCGGGCAGGTCGATTTCGGGAATGATCGTGATGAAACGTTCTTTGGCGTAAGCGATTACGTCGCGGATTTCATCTTGTGTGTAGAAACCACCGTACGGTTTGCCGTCATATTCGCCGGAGTTACGTCCGATCACGGTTTCTTTCCGTTGGGAACCGATGGTGGTCAGTTCCGGATATTTCTTGATCTCGATACGCCATCCCTGGTCGTCGGAAAGATGCCAGTGGAAAGTGTTCATATTGTGCAGTGCCAATATGTCGATGTATTTCTTGATAGAGTCGGCAGGGAAGAAATGACGGGATACATCCAGGTGCATGCCACGATAGGCAAAACGGGGGTAATCGTTGATCGTCACGGTCGGAAGTTCGATATTCATCCCTTCGGCTACTGCCGGGATCGATTTGCGCAATGACTGTACCCCGTAGAATACGCCGGCTTCGGTAGCACCTGCCAGTTCGATACCTTCGGTAGTTACCGTCAGGCGATATCCCTCAGGATTGGTGATACTTTTGTCGATAGAGAGGTTGATAGGTTTAGCACTTTTGTCGGTTACTACTTTCGGTGCGTAGCCGGTTGCTTCTTTAATATAGGAAGCCAGGAACTCGCCAGCTTGTTTCAGTAAGTCATTCCCTTCCGGGTAGCTGATAGAAGTAGAAGGCGTTAAGATGAAAGGAGTCCCGTTTGTCAGGGAAACATCCTGCGGCAGGGGAATGATTTCATAATCACCGGTAGCGACTTTGCTGTCGGAGCAGGCTACCATTCCTGCAAAAGCTGCAAAAAGCAGCGCGTACTTGCTTAGTTTATTCATGCGTTATTAAAAGTTATAAATGATAATGTCTTTTTTAGATTGTTTTATATTCCGTCAGAGATTGCGTTCAAAGATAAGAATTTATTTCATATGTGTAATAATCAGGTAGTAAAGGACGCAAATTATTATAAATCTATCACTTTGTCTTTTTTGAAGAAGTTGCTGACTTTTTTCACGGTGCTGCATTTGGTGTAGGCATCATGGCAATAGATCAGTACCTGTCCTTCGCGGGCAGCTTCTTCGAGCATACGAATCTTTTCCTGGTAGGAAGTGACCGGATAGGTGTCGTAGGCCGATATCCATTCGGGTGAGACGCTCGCAGCAAGGGGTATTACGTCTCCGGCAAAGACAAAAGTCTGTTCGGTAGTCGTGATGTAAGGGACCAGCTGTCCAGGCGTATGACCGTCGAAGATACGGAGTTCGATGCCGGTGCATAGCTCCGTATCGGTGTCGATAAGGCGTAACAGTCCTCTATCTGCAACAGCCTGCATGTTTTCCACAAAATAAGAGTCTTTTTCCAGCGGGTTCGGATGCAGGAAGTTTTCCCATTGCTTGCGGCTGACCCAGTGGACAGCATTAGGAAATGACGGATATAATTCGCCGGTCTCCTCATTCTTCCGGGTGGTATAACCACAATGGTCGAAATGCAGGTGGGTGAGTACGACGTCTGTTACCTGTTCGGGAGAAACACCTTTTTTTCGCAATTCATCTTCCAGGTCGGACAGGTCGAAGAAGTTGTAATAGCTGAGTTGGCTGAGGTGTTTGTCGCCTGCACCGTTGTCGACAAGGACTACTTTTTCAGGAGCCTTTGATATTAGTAGGCTTCTCATCGAGAGGATGCAACCGTTCGTCTCGTTACTCGGATAACGCCGGCTCCAGGCTGTCTTCGGAATGGCACCGAACATAGCTCCGCCATCCGCGTAAAAACATCCTGTGTCTATTATTTGTATCTCCATTTCACTTTTTTTGTGTCAAATATAAGCAAGTTTTTTCTATCTACGATACGTTGAAGCTTGATGAAATTGTGTACATTTGCGCCAAAATCTAAGCGATGCGAAAAGTTCATTTAATCTCCGTAACCGAACCTCTTGTGCTTGACCTGGCTTTGGCTATTCATGAGAAGGGATATGAAGTGAGCGTTTCCGGCGACGGTATAACAGAGGATGTAGTTGCAAAGCTTCGTGCTGCCGGTTGTACTTGTCATGGAAACGGTTGGTTTCCGGAGAGATTAATAAAGGATAGTAATTTTGTCGTTCTGGGTGCAACTGTCAAACAAGACAATCCGGAGCTGATAAAGGCAAAAGAATTAGGATTACTGATTCTCTCAATTCCTGAATTCATATTTCAGCGTACTAAAGAGAAAACACGGGTAGTTGTAGCGGGAAGCCGCGGAAAGAAATCAATTATCTCGATGATAGTTTGTGCCCTTCAGCGGCAGAAGCTGGCTTTCGATTATGCCTTGACAAGTGAAGTCCCTTTGCTACCTAACCGGGTACGGATGAGCTATGAAGCACGCATTGCCCTGATTGAAGGTGACGAGCATGTCACTTCGGCATTGGAAAAGCGTTTCCAGCTGGAGTTCTACCGTCCGCATATCGCTATACTGACTAATTTGTCGTGGACACCGGACACCGACCATCCTACGGCGGATGCTTACTACGATACCTTCCGTAACTTCACCACCCTGATCGAACGCGAAGGTAAATTAATCTATTTCGAAGGCGACCGTGTTGTAAAGCAGTTGGCTGAGGAGGTACGTGAAGATATCACCGCCATTCCGTATGCAGAACATGCCGTGATCGAGAAAGACGGGGCAACCTTCTTGCAGACCCGTTACGGTGACTTTCCGATACGGATCCCCGACAGTTATTTCCTGACAAATCTGAACGCTGCCCGTCTGGCTTGCCGCCAGTTAGGTGTTAAAGATGCCGATTTTTATCGGGCGTTATCCGAATATAGTGTATCTTTGTCGCTATGATTATAGCAAAACAGAAAAGAAAAGAAAATATAGCCGAGTATTTGTTATACATGTGGCAGGTGGAAGACCTGATACGTGCCAATCATTTTGATATCGACTCTATCCGCCGTACGGTCATTTCCCAATATGACCAGCCGGATGAAGTAAAGGAAGAGATCGCTGCCTGGTATGAGGAACTGATCGAAATGATGCGTAGTGAAGGCGTAATGGAAAAGGGACACATCCAGTTAAATAAGAATGTGATCATCACCCTGACCGACCTGCATCTGCGGCTGCTTAAATCTACAAAAGAAATGATTTACGGGGCGGCCTACTATAAAACGCTCCCATATATAGTTCAGCTCCGGGCTAAATCCGGGGGGGAAGAGTTACCTGAACTGGAAACATGCTTTAATGCGATCTATGGTTTTCTGCTTCTGCGGATGCAGGGAAAGCCGGTAAGCCCGGAGACACAGGAAGCGATTAAGCAGATCAGTTCTTTCCTGGCCCTTCTTGCCGAGAAGTATCGTGAGGATATGAACGGAGAACTGAAATTAGAAGATTAAAAACATGAAAACAATTTTAGTAACAGGTGCCAACGGACAGCTGGGTAATTCTATTCGTGTGTTGACCGGACAATATCCGCAATACAATTTCCTGTTTACGGATGTCGATACATTGGATATAACAGATCCGGCAGCAGTAAAAGCTGCGGTAAAGGACAATCAGGTAAACTATATTATAAACTGTGCCGCTTACACAGCGGTAGATAAGGCAGAAGATAATGAAGAGCTTTGCCGTCGATTGAACAGCTTTGCCGTATGTGTACTGGGTGAAGCGGCCCGTGAAGCCGGAGCAAAGATGATTCATATCTCTACCGACTATGTATTCAGTGGTACGGGTTATCGTCCATACAAGGAAACCGACGGTACACGTCCGGTGTCTGTCTATGGCCGTACCAAACTGGCCGGTGAAGAAGGGCTGATGGAAGTTTGTCCTGACGCGGTAATCATCCGTACGGCGTGGCTGTATTCCGAGTTCGGAAGTAATTTCGTAAAGACTGTGCTCCGTCTGGGTAAGGAAAGAGATGAACTGGGTTTTGTGTTCGACCAGATAGGGACACCCACCTATGCCGGAGATTTGGCTGCTATTATCCTTTCCGTGGTTACTGCCGATGAGAAAGGAGCCTTTGTTCCGGGTATCTACCATTATTCGAACGAAGGTGTTTGCAGTTGGTACGACTTCACCGTGAAAATCTTGCAAATAGCCGGAATAGATTGCCGTATCCGTCCTATTGAAACAAAAGATTATCCGACAAAGGCTGTACGTCCGCCTTATAGTGTGTTGAGTAAGAGTAAGATAAAAGAAACATACGGTATCGCTATCCCACATTGGGAAGCCAGTCTCCGTGTATGCATGGGGAAATTGTAGGTTGTTGATAACCTTGTTGAAAACCCTGTTGATAACCCTGTTGAAATAAAATAAACGATATAAGATGAGTCAATATTCAGAAGAGATTAAAAGAAGAAGAACGTTTGCTATTGTCAGCCACCCGGATGCCGGTAAGACTACGCTTACAGAAAAGCTGTTGCTGTTTGGAGGGGCTATTCATGTGGCCGGTGCCGTAAAGTCCAATAAGATTAAGAAGACGGCGACATCCGACTGGATGGAGATAGAAAAACAACGTGGAATCTCCGTTGCAACCTCTGTTATGGCTTTCGACTATGAAGATCATAAAATAAATATCCTCGATACTCCCGGTCACCAGGACTTCGCCGAAGATACTTTCCGCACATTGACGGCCGTAGACAGTGTGATTATCGTGATTGACATTGCCAAGGGGGTGGAAGCACAGACCCGTAAACTGATGGAAGTCTGCCGTATGCGTAAGACCCCGGTGATCGTGTTTGTCAACAAGATGGACCGCGACGGTAAAGATCCTTTCGATCTTCTGGATGAGATTGAAGAAGAATTGCATATCAACGTACGCCCGTTGAGCTGGCCGATCGATATGGGACAGCGTTTTAAAGGCGTATATAATATATATGAAAAGAAACTCGACCTGTATACTCCGAGTAAACAATACGTAACGGAGAAGATCGAGTTTAACGATATCAACAGTCCCGAACTGGAAAACCATATCGGTGATACCCTGGCCGATAAACTCCGTGCCGACATCGAACTGATCGAAGGCGTTTATCCGGAGTTCGATGTAAATACTTACCTGAAAGGAGATATTGCTCCCGTGTTCTTTGGTTCAGCCCTGAATAACTTCGGTGTGAAGGAGTTGCTCGACTGCTTTGTCAAGATTGCTCCGTCGCCTCGTCCTATACAGGCTGTCGAACGTGTGGTAGATCCGGAGGAAGATAACTTTACAGGTTTCATTTTCAAGATTCATGCGAATATGGACCCGAATCATCGCAGTTGTATTGCTTTCGTGAAGATCTGTTCAGGTCGTTTCGAACGTAATGCGCCTTACAAGCATGTCCGCTTCGGTAAGCAGATGCGTTTCAGTAGTCCGACAGCGTTTATGGCTCAGAAGAAGGAGACGGTGGATGAAGCTTTTGCCGGCGATATCATCGGTCTGCCCGATACAGGGAACTTCAAGATCGGCGATACGCTTACCGGTGGTGAAGAGTTGCACTTCAAAGGACTGCCAAGCTTCTCTCCGGAAATGTTCAAATACATCGAGAATGCCGATCCGATGAAGGCTAAACAGCTGAACAAGGGTATCGAGCAGTTGATGGACGAAGGAGTTGCACAGTTGTTTACTAACCAGTTCAACGGCCGTAAGATCATTGGTACGGTAGGTCAGTTGCAGTTTGAAGTTATCCAGTACCGCTTATTGCATGAATACGGTGCACAATGTAAATGGGAGCCGATCAGTCTTTATAAAGCCTGCTGGATCGAAAGTGAAAACCAGACAGCTTTGGAAAACTTCAAGAAACGTAAATCGCAGTATATGGCGGTCGACAAGGAAGGTCGTGATGTCTATCTGGCCGACTCCGGCTATGTATTGACGATGGCACAGCAGGACTTCCCGGATATCAAGTTCCACTTTACTTCTGAGTTCTGATAAAATTGAACAAACAAACTCATTCTATATAAAAAGAGCCGTGTCGATACTTTCAACACGGCTCTTTCCATATCTAACCAACTTTGTCTGCTTTTATTTATAAGGCTTTCCAATCACCAGCTTATCTCCCGACAGATCGACCTCGAACAGGTGGGGAATGCGGCGGTAATGCCCGTTTATATCCTCATGGCTGTGAACAGACATCATCCATTTACCTTCCAGCGTCTGGAACAACATTCCGTGTCCGAAGTTCTGTGGCGTGATAATCTCTTTCTCCTGAATCCAGGGACCGTCCAGTGTACCGCTTTCCGAATAAGCCACTCCTTGTACATATATATCATAGATCCAGCTGGTCCAGATCATACCCAGGCGCCCGGTTCCGGTTGTAAAGAGATAAGGGCCGTCGGTTACTTTGTGCGGACCGATCTTTCCGTTCTCGTCTTTCTCACGGCTCCACGGGGAATCGCTGGCACGGAAAAGGACTTTTCCTTCACCGATAGATCCGCTCAGATCCGGTTTCAGTTCGATCTTTTCGATCGTGCCGTTCCAGTTCTGTAACCATTCATAGCAATATATCATATAAGGTTTCCCGTCTTTGTCTATCCAGAACGTTCCGTCGAGTGTCGGTTTATCGGCCGGCAGATAGGTCGGGTCCTTCATCGGGACGTAAGGACCATCTGGCTTGTCACTCACCAGTATATGTGAAGCCCGTCGTTCTATCGGAGTACCGCGAACGGTATCGATCATTACCGCCTGGTTGGTGAATGTGGCGAAGTAGTAGTATTTATCCTTGTACTGATGTAATTCTGCCGCCCAGATCATCGGATGGGGCCCCATCCACGATTGCGGATCAGTTTGTGCAACCTGAAAAGGTCCTTCCCATAATTTCAGATCTTTACTTTTCCAAAGCATACCACCGGTCCCGGTCATATAATACATGGAAGTTTTCCGGTCAGCCAGAATAGCCGGATCGCTTAACACAATAGAATCGAGTGGAATGTCTTTTTTAACCGATATATTCCCTTTTCTTTGGGCCGGAAGTATAAGTGAACACGTCAGGCAAGCCAATACAATTAGGCAAAGTTTGTTCATAATAATGATATTTACAGTTAATAATACGAGTAGCTAAAACACTTATCGTTTGCAAAAATAGAAATATATTCTTACAAAGCAACTTGTATCTCCTTGTTTCTTTGCCGGTAAGCTTTCAGTTGATTTACTACATACTACTGGAAATGTTTATTCATCTTGTCCTGAATATGAATCCTCTTATTGTGTTTTCCAATACACAACAAGAGCCTATTGCAGAGGAGGCCATAATTTCCCGGGCAGGAAACTGCAATTCCCTGCGGAGGAAATTCATGTTTCCTGCCCGGGAAATTGTCGGGGAACTGGAGTTTCCAAACTTTAGAACTACGAGGAAACTGTAATTTATTGATTAATAACGAATAGACTTTATACGAGATGCGTCTGTTTCTATGTGTTATTTCATCCTGACGGTCTGTCTGAAAAATATTTTCTACTATCAATTGGTTTTATATTTCTCGTGATCGGAGACTTTGGTTATTGTCAGATTTATATCATTCACATTCAAGAATACTTATTCCTGAATGTGATATAAATGCAAAAGAGAAACGTGCATTCTACGGAAATTATAATATTTTTTTTATCTCTTCCAGGCTACTGACCGTATAAGTCGGAGTGAATTTCTGGGGAGATAATCCTTTTGGATTGAACCAGAGTTGGTCTATTTTGGATTGGTGGGCACCGAAGATATCGGCTTCGAAGCAGTCGCCGATCATCAGGGTTTCGTTGCGACGGGAGTTGGTGTTGATCAAGGCGAAGTCGAAAATACCTTTATGCGGCTTTTGGATACCGGCATCTTCCGACAGAATCATTCGTTTGAAGTAGGGAGCCAGTCCGGAGTTGCGGAGCTTCTTGTCTTGTACTTCGCGGAAACCGTTCGATAAGATATACATACGGTAAGAGGGGCGAAGGTATTCCAATAATTCGATAGCACCTTCGACAAGCCGTGTCTTGGTTGTGGTACGTTGCAGGAAGTCGTTGTTGACAGCCAACACATCTTTGGTATCTTCAATACCCATCGGGCGTA
>ERZ812616.1273-NODE-1273-length-28335-cov-3.182214_pt1 | contig 28335 bp, 28 predicted proteins | sample MGYA00376249_ERZ812616 | MGnify/ENA primary metagenome ERZ812616 (study PRJEB26924, sample SAMEA4378265) | human gut metagenome | biome: human gut; feature: human-associated habitat; material: faeces | place: China | collected 2013 ...
CTGGTTCGTCCAGAACTGGTTCGTCCAGAACTGGTTCGTCCAGAACTGGTTCGTCCAGAACTGGTTCGTCCAGAACTGGTTCGTCCAGAACTGGTTCGTCCAGAACTGGTTCGTCCAGAACTGGTTCGTCTTTTTTTTCTAATACATTTTCCCTCAAAATAGATAAACATGACGGATCTGATCCATATTCATTATATCCACAAATGCCCTTTTTACTCAATAAAATTAACAAATATAACCATCCTATATAAGGAACAAAATTCCATAAATAATACCAACCACTTTTACCTATATCGTGTAAACGCCTAACAGAGATTGCGATTGAAGGAATAATTGTAAGAATTGCATACAATGTGCTAAATACCCCATAAGACGAATCACCAATTGTCGTTCCCAATAAGGTATCTATTACAAATGTAACAATCAAAAAAAACATATAGTAAAAAAAGAATACCCAAAATTCTACTCGACTTGCCCTCCCTTCATGAACAGAATATTTCTTTAATGCATCAATAAAATATTTCATATAATATTTAGATTTAACGTACTTCAGTATCCCAATAGTACAAATAAAATAAAATAAAAGCGTGGAACTGTGTGCTGCTTTATAGATGGAGGTCCTCGGATGACCTTAAACACAAAACAGACAGCAGACCCACGCATATACGTGTGAACCCACTGTGCTGTCCTTGTGTTTAATTCAAATGAAAATTTCCGAGGTTTCCATCTATAAGGACAAAGCACAACGCTTCTTTTTCTAAAATAATAAGGAGTATCGACTCTTCGAACTTCTCTTAAGGAACAAAGATATAAATTCTTTTCGCGTATTTGAAAGTAAATCAAAAATTATTTCATCCTTTACATTTCATATCTGTTACTTATTACAAATTAATTAAACGGATAAGACAATATACTTACTCAAAATCAATTCTATTTTATTCCGCATTTTTCTTCAGCCACTCCAATCTGCGCAAATCAGGCAAATGCTTTACCTGGAAATGTTCGAACTTTACATTAAAACCGTTCCCGTCGGGACAAGCACCCATAAAGCCGACCTTCACCGGCGTATTATCCTGTAGCCAGGCATTTCGCATCATGGTGTAAGTCTTGTCATCGAAAGAGTAGAATATTTCAACGGCATCCAACCGTCTGACTGCCTTGATCCAGATATAAGGGACAGGTTTATCCAGCGTTATCACACTCCAGTCGCTGGTCTTATGGGTAACGACCGTGCTCAGATTGAATTTACCATCTACAAATTCGATACCGGCCTTGATATAATTCTCATGGTCTATACGCAGCATCAGTCCCGCCTGGTCGAAACGCTCCTTATAATCGCCCGTGATCTTCACTTTGGCTTCAAACTCGCCGCCATAAGTCGCATAATAGAAAGGCGCATCATCGACGGTAAATCCATAATGAGAGATACGCCAGTAATCGCTTTGCGGGGTAACGAACATGGACAATGTCTTGTCCTTGATCTCCCATTGTGCTGGTTCGTTGAACCACTGCATCTTTTCGAGTGTCTGTGCCGATGTTGTTTCCATTGCCAGTAAGGCGAATACGCCTAAGATTATTTTCTTCATTGTTTTCATACATTTTATTTACCTTTGCAAAGGTAGACGCTTACCGATAAACATGCAATACTGATTAATAACCATTCTACCCGTCAGATATGGATATCGTAAACAAACTGAACGACGAATTACTGAAACAGACATTCACAGAAGAGCAACAGTTGTCGAACCGGCTCAATGAATGTAAACTGATCGCATCCACATATGCACAGATTGAAAATTCGATCGCAGTACTAAGTGATATGAAAACGAACACGAGCCATATCTACTACGGAGGAATGGCGGAAAAGCTGGGGCTGACCGAACGAGGCTCCAACAAAACGATCCACTCGATATGGGAAGAAGAGATCTTCAGCCGTATCCATCCCGACGACCTGCTGGAAAAACATCTGCAGGAACTCCGGTTCCTGGACTTTCTGAAAAGTATTCCGGAAAAGGAACGTGCCGACTATCATATTGTCAGTCATATCCGGATGCGTGATAATACCGACAAATATATCCATGTACTACACAGAATGTTCTACATCGCCAGCCAATCCAACGGCAGCATCCGGTTGTCTTTATGTCTTTACAACCTGACAGTCGATCCGTCTTTAGACAGTGCCATCATCAACTCTGCCGACGGACAAATCCTTGAACTGCAGAAACAGACTTATAACGATATTCTATCCGTAAGAGAAAGAGAGATTCTACAGCTAATAGAACAGGGCATGATGAGCAAAGAGATTGCTTCCACCCTCTCGATCAGCATAAATACGGTAAACAGGCATCGGCAGAATATCCTGGAAAAGCTGCACGTAAGCAATTCCATCGAGGCATGCCGGATAGCCAAAGGGCTGAAACTGATCTGACGGCACCGATCTCTCCCTGATTAAAACGTTACCGAAATAGAACTCCCCATCGTAAGGATCTGTGTACACTTCTTATCGGACGGGGCAGCCACCGGCGTCAAATTGTAATCCAGAAAGAACTTTACCCCCAGATTCTGTTTAGCCAGAAACGTCATCGAACCGCCCGTTTCCATACTCATACCGCCTCTATTACCGATTGTCACGGTCGACAGGTCACACGCAGAATAGTGACCGTATCCGGCCAGCAACTTACTACCGACCAACAGACGGGAAGCCAACGGATAAGAGAAGTATGCTCCGGCATATCCCGCTATCCAATCCAACGACTCGTCTTCGGCTACCTCATTCAAGATCACAGACATATTCGCTGCCGTGAACTTTCCGCCGAACCCGACATACGGGTTGATGAACCAAGCACCCTCGACACCCGCACTGCTACCGGAAGAAAAACTCATCCGGGAATGATCATTTAGGCGATACTCACCGGGAATAACACTAAGTCCCAGATGAAGCCCCAGAAATGAAGGAACATGGAAACGATCGAATGTCTCAGAAGAAGCGGAACGGTTCAGCCCTTTCTCTTTGAAGATCAGGTCAGCAAAGAAATATCCCAACTCCGTCGACAGGATACCGAAACCGGCCCCTGCCAGGATATCACTCAGCCAATGCTTGTTGTTTGCCATCCGCGTAAGCCCGGTCGCAGTGGCTACCGAATAAGCCCCGATACTATACCACGGACTTTTGAAACCATATTCTTTGCTCATCATTGTCGCCGTCATAAATGCCGTTGCCGTATGGCCGGACGGAAAAGAATGATCGTTGGAACCATCAGGACGCATCACTTTGGTATGAACTTTCAACTGCCCCACCACCGTCGACATAATTACAGCGGAAAAAGCATCCGAAACCAGCATCCGTCCCCACGAACTTCGACTTTCCACGCCTCCTGCTTTCATTCCCAGCATCACGGCAGCCGGAAGATATTGGGTATAATCATCGTAACGGCGGCTGAACGCAGGCAGATAAGCATTCCTCAACTGCCGGAAATGATCGTCTTCACTTTTCACGATCAACCCTCCGACAACAAGCGGGACACCGATATAAGTCATCTGATAAGCCCGCGAAGAAGTCACCTTGTTTATAGTCCGCTGAAAGCCACTCTCCCGGGGAAAGATCTTTACAGTATCGACCTGTGCATGCACACCCCAAGAGACAGATAATAAGAATAAAAAGAATAGTTTGCTACGCATCATTGAATATAACTATGAATGACGGCAGCAAAACTAGAAAGCAATTTTGTAGACAATTTGAATTTGGTCAGCCTACTTCCTTCTTGTCGAAAGATACGGTAAACCGATGCAAACCTTCCTTATATATATAATGTATATGCCAACCATGATATTCACATATAGCCTTTGCGATAGCCAACCCCAAACCGTTCCCCTGCACCTTCTCCGAAGGACGGTAAAAACGGCTGAACAACAACTGCTCGTCCAAACCCGCCTCCGCCGACGTATTCGCGATGGTCAGCCGGCGATCCGTTACGGAAATAAAGATTTCCCCGTCTTTCACATTATGACGCACAGCATTTATAATCAGGTTATTTATCAGGCTTTCCAATAACGTCCGGTTAGCCTCAACCTGAACCGGAAGAGCTCCGAGATCCGTATGCACCGTTATCCCTTCCGTCAGCTTTTCCAGTAAAGGCAACATTTCTTTCAAAGTCCGTGCCACATCCATCTCTTCCATCTGTTTATACTGATCGTTCTCGATACGGGCAAGCAGCAACAGGTTCTTATTCAGGCGGGACAGGCGGCGCGTCACTTCATACAGGCTCTGGACGATCTCCGCCTGTTCTTCCGTCATATCGGACTGCTGCAACAACAGGTCCAGTTTGCTTTGAAACACAGCTAAAGGGGTTTGCAGTTCGTGCGAAGCATTCTCCGTAAACTCCTTCTGCAAACGGTAACTCTCCAGGTTCTTTTTCATCAGCTGGGTAAGGGCGGCATTCAGCCGGGTAAACTCCTGTGTGTCATTCGGCATAAACCGGGGAATACTTCCTCCTTCGAGAGAGAATCTTTCTATACGCCGGAGCGTATCGTCGAAAGGTATCCACAGGCGCTTGGAAATAAGCCTCATCATCAGGACAAGGGCAATACTCAACACACCGGTGATCAACACAAACTGCAGAACGACTCCAACCAGCAGATCCCTCTCCAGATCCATTGCCGGCAACGGATTTCCCGCCTCTACCGCCTCTATTATATCTATCAGATCCTCGGCATAAAAATGCTTCGTCAGATAATAGAACAAAGGAGTAGCAAGCAACAACAACACAGCTGCACAGACGATAAACTGCGTCAGGCTTTTATGTAACAGACTTTTCATTCGATCCATTTATATCCGGTTCCATACACGTTCTTGATACAATCGTCCGCACCGGCTTCCGCCAGCTTGGCCTTCAGGTTCTTTATATGGGCATATACAAAATCCTGGTTATCCAGCATATCGGCCATATCACCGCTCAGGTGTTCGGCAAGTGCACTTTTAGAGATCACCTTGTTACGATTTCCGATAAAGAAAAGCAACAACTCATATTCTGTCCTGGTCAGAACCACTATCCGGTCCTTTACATGGACTTCCTTGCTTAACAGGTCGACACTGATATCGTTGCTAGACAACGTATTACTGCTTGAAAACTGCCTGCGGCGGATAATAGCATAAATACGCATACTCAGTTCAGGCAGATGGAAAGGCTTGGCCAGATAATCATCAGCCCCGATCTTCAGACCGTTCACCTTATCATCCAGAGAGTCTTTCGCTGAAACGATGATCACTCCGGCCGGATTGTTCTGCCGTTTTATCTCCCGCAGGACATCCAAACCGTTACCTCCGGGCAGCATCAGGTCCAGCAGGATACAGTCGTAATCGTATAAATTGACTTTCTCCATCGCCTCCCCGAAAGTAAAAGCCTGCTCACACAAATAGTTCTCGGAATTGAGGAAGGCGGCAATGCTGCCGGACAATTCCCGTTCGTCTTCAATGATCAACAGTTTCATTTCACAATCATTAAAATGCTTCCACCGGTTATCAGCAGTCCGCCGATAATCACTCTCAAACTTACAGGTTCCTTCAGAAAGAGGAAAGAAAGATAGATCGTGAGAACAACACTCAACTTGTCGATCGGAGCCACACGTGAAACATCCCCTTCCTGTATCGCCTTGAAATAAAACAACCAGGACAGTCCCGTCGCTATCCCCGACAGGATAAGGAAAGTCCATGTATGCCGGTTGATCTCTTTTATCTCACCGACATGATTACCGAAGAATACGATCCCCCACGTGATCAACAAAATAACCAACGTCCGGATAGCCGTTGCCAGGTCTGAATTAATTCCTTTGACACCCACTTTCGCAAATATAGCCGTTAAGGCAGCAAAGAGAGCCGATAGAAGCGCATAATATTTCCACATAATACATACTGATTAGGATATGACAAATTTACATATTTCCTGAGAATTCTTTTTACCGTTTATAAATTAACATCATCAGGCTCGGCAGAACGATCAGCAGCAACGGCAGCCCGGCAACAAACCCTCCTATGACGGCTACAGCCAGCGGTTGCTGCATCTGTGCCCCCATACCGATACCGAGAGCCAACGGCATCAGTGCCAGGATCGCCCCTATGGCCGTCATCAGTTTGGGACGGATACGCAAAGCGATGGCATAATTGACAGATCCCGCCACATCGCCACCGGCTTTCCGGTTCATACGATACTGATGGACCGTGAAGATAGAGTTCTCCGCAATAATACCGACAATCATAATTATCCCCGTATAACTGCTGACATTCAACGGAACACCTGTCACCCACAATGCCAGCAGGCAACCACAGATACCCGTTACCGAAATAAACAGCACAGCCAATGAAATCCTCCACTGCCGGAACAGGGACATAAGTACACCGAACACCAACAAGATTGCCAGACCGAGAATCAGCAATAACTCTTTAAACGATTGCTGTTGCTCGGAGTAAGCGCCTCCGTAGACAAGGCTGCAACCTGCAGGTAACGTCAATTGCCGGGCAAACGCCTGTTGCAGGTCACCCATCGCGCTACCCAGATCACGATTTTCCAGGCGTGCAGTCAGGGTGATGTTACTTTTCAGGTCTTCACGCCGTTGTTCTATTTCACCAGGAATGACTGTTACCCGGCAAAAGAAAGAAAGCGGGCGCGTACTTCCGTCGGGAAGGAAAATCAACTGGTTACGGAGCTTTTCGGGTGAGTTGTCCGCAAAGTCGGTAAAACGCAACAAGATACGCCTCATCTGTTCTCCCTCCTGAATAGAACCGATCTGTAAACCACCGGTCATAGCCGCCTGCGCCGGGTTAGGCTCGATGACATCTGCATGAAGTCCCAACGGAACACCCCCTGTATATGCAGCCAGTTGCTCCTGAAAGTTTGTCAACGAGACACCGAATTGCGACAATCGTTCCTGGTCAGGGATAAAAACCAGGGAAGCTCCGGCAGGAATCAGCCCGTTATCGATATCCACTACGCCGGGCACAGTTCTCATCACCTCCTCCGCCCGGGCTGCCAGCTCCTGCAAAGTAGCATAATCATTTCCGAATATTTTCACTTCAATGGGTTTGGGTGTGCTCATCAGATCACCCAGCAGATCGGAAATACGTTGCCCGAAGTCAATGGTCATGGCCGGAACAGCTAAAGAAAGAGAGTGACGGAGGTCACTGATCACCTCCGGCGTCGTCTTCGTCCGCACCTTCTTCAGTTGGATCAGATAATCCCCGAAATTACTCGGACGCGTCTTGAAAGACATCCCCAAAGCAGTACGACGGGAATAAGTATCCACATCGGGATGCGCCAGAATAATCTTTTCCATCTGCCGACAAAGACGATCAGTCTCTTCAATATCCGTACCGGAGGGAGAATGATAGTCGAGCACGATCGTCCCTTCATCCAGATCAGGCAGGAAACCGGTAGTCAGTCGTGAAGAAGCGAACCATCCGCTCCCTGCCAGAAAAAGGACAAAGCAGACGGCAATCCACGGTTTGCCGTAAAGTACGGTAAGCCAGTGAACTTTATGAACGGCTTTCTCTTCCATATTATTATCGACCGGAGCATCTGCCCGCTTCGGTCCGAATGCCTTTTTATAGCCGATCATCAGATGAAAGACCGGAAGCAAAAGCCAGGTCACCAGAAACGAAGCCACCATCGTCAACTGCATCGTGTCGGACAACTCTTTAAAGAAACTTCCCGCCAACCCGCTCATCAGCCGGAACGGGAAATGAATCACGATGGTAGCCAGCGAAGAAGCGACCATTGCCGGAAACAGATTCCGTATGGCATGCCGGACAACCGTAAACCGGTCGGTTCCGGGACGCTCTTCATGCTCCCGGTAAATCTGTTCGATAATAACGATCGCATCGTCTATTATCAGTCCAACAGAAGCGGCTATGGCTCCCAACGACATGATATTGAGCGTGATACCAGCCAAATAAACCAGTAAAATACTAAAAGCCAGTGTCACCGGAATAGTCAGCATAACCACCAGACTCGCACGCCAGGAACGCAGAAAAAGAATCATAACTACAATGGCGAGGAACAATCCTTCATAAATCGTCTTTATAACGCTATGTATGCTGTCGCCGACAAAAGCACTCTGATTGTAATAAGGTTTCAACTCATAGCCTGCAGGAAGCTGTGCCCGGACCTCATCTGCCCGAGCTTCCACATCCCGGGCAAATTCGAGCAGGTTGACTCCCGGCTGCTTGACCAGGTCGATCAATACGGCATCATTCCCTCCGGCATTGATCTTCAGAAACTCCTGTTGTTCCTGCACTTCCACACGGGCGATATCTTTCAGGCGGACCGTACGGACACCGTCGTTGCGGATGATCGTGTTCTCCAGTTCCTGCATATCATTGATACGGGTATCGGTCAGGGTCAGATACAAACGGTTATAATCCGCCACATTCCCATTACCCAGCACAAAGTTAGTCTGTTCAAAGACACTTTTTACCAACTCCGGAGTGATGCCGAGGGAAGACATCCGTACCGCATCCAGAATAACGACAAACTCTTTAGCCTTCCCGCCTCTCACGACCACGTTGCTGATCCCTTTAACCTGTGAAAAGACAGGCCGCACGATCAAATTCCCCACATCCCGCAACGCGATACGGCTATGTGTTTTACTCTCCAGCGTATAACCGTACACCGGGAACAAAGACTGGTTCATCGCCTCGGCAGAAATGACAATCCCTGCCGGAAGGAAACTCTTTATCTCGTTAATCCGGCTCTCCAGTTGAGTCTTGAGCGCGTAGATATCCAGTCCCCAGTTAAAATACACTTCGATCACGCAACTGCCCCGACTGGTGCTGCTTTTCACCACGGTTACTCCCTGCACTTTCTTTACTGCACTTTCCAGAGGTTTGGTCACGGTAATCATCATCCTGTCTACCGGCTGCTGCCCCGCATCGGCAATGACGGTAATACGCGGGAACAACACTTCCGGAAACAGATTCGTCTGCATACGGGTATAACAAAAGATACCGGCCATCAGCAACAATAAACCGAAAAAGAGGATCGGTTTGCTATAGAGCTGATGAAAACTTCTTTTCTGTATTGTGTTCATTGCTGCTTTCTATTTGAGGATAACGACACGGGCACTGTCTTCCAATGCGTAACTGCCGCTCAGGACAATGCGGTCGGAAGCAGAAAACAAAGGGGATACTATCTCGATACTGTCCGCTGAACTATTTCCTATGATTACGGGAATCTGGACAGCAGTGCTATCGTCTGCCAACTTCATCACCCAATAACCGGTCAGCTTCTCATCGCTTTGTACGGCTGCTTTAGGCAGAAGCCTGATTTCATTTCCGGTATGTCCGGTATCGACCAGCACTTTGACAGTCAATCCTTCAGGCAAGAAAGACGAACGAGCGTGGGCCACTACCTGCTGGACCTGCGAAGCGGTGTTCATCGTCGCCAGCGGAGTCCGGATAACAGCCTTCAAGACCGTCGCATCCGGTAATACGATCGTACAGGTCTTCCCCGGTATAATATAACGGCTTTGTTCGTAAGGCACGTTCAACTCAAAGACTAGGCTGTTCAGATCGGCAAGCGTGCAAAGGGCAGTCCCTTCGGCAACGAAACTGCCTGTTTGCTGCATCACAGACGTTACGATTCCGGAGGCAGCCGCTCTGACAGCCACCATCCCCAACCTGTTTTCCTGCGGTTCACCGGACAAGGCACGGTGTTCCTTGCTTTCCAATTTGTAAAGAAGCTGACCAGCCTCTACCTTCATACCGGGTTGTACATTTACTTCAGAAATAAAGGAAGGGATAGGAGCCGTAACTATCGTTTTGTTCTGATAGACAGTCGTACCGGAAAGTACGATTTCGTTCCTGATCCTGCCGGGTGTAACATGTGTCAGCGTAACGGATGTCCGGGGCTTCTCATAGGAAGTCTCCGCATCGCCGGATGACCGCCCGCAGGCAGTCAGGCATATTGCCAGTAATAATACGATACATTTCATAAGATATGATATTTATTACCAATTCCAGTAATTAAAAGTATTGATGAGTAATTGACGGTTTGTCTCCAGTAATATATATTCTTTTTCTGCTTCTATCCTGTTCCTCAGCACGGTAATATAATCGATGACAGATAATTCGCCTGCCTGCATCTCTTTCCTGTAGCCCGCAAGTACCTGCCGGTATTCCGCCAGACGGTTTTGCAGCAACCGGCACCTTTCCCCGTAGGTCTTCAGTTCCGTCAGATATTGTTGCCTGCGTAACTCCTGTTGCATATTGAAATTGTCTTTATAGAAAGCGATGCTGTTCATACGGGCACGCGCCTGCTTCTCCATCAGCCGTTTTTGTTTGCCGTCATACAACGTCCATGAAAAGGTAAGCCCCGCACTCATCCCAAAATGCTTCTGCATGGAAGCAAACTCCGAGATACGCAGACCTCCGTCGACAAACAAATGGAGCTGTGGTTTATATTGTACGTTGAACGAATGCAGAGACATAAGCGTGTTCAGGCTATCCAACCGGTATTGCTCCATAAAGGCCGACGAAGCGGCAGGAAGCAGCCGTAGCGTCAAAGCCGGTTCTTCCAACAAAACCACCGCAGTATCTTTGATACCGCACAGCATATTCAAATCCATCAAATGCGTATAAAAAGATTGCCGCGAAGCAATCTCCATGTCCTGATTACTCTGCCGTTCTATCGTCACCAGTTGCAAATCCGAAAGCTTTGCCAGACCGCTTTCCGCCAGATGCCGGACAACGACAGCCTGACGGTCGAGCAGTTGTCCGACAGAATCGGCAAAGGCTATCTGTTTACTATCCAGCAGGCAAAGAAGATACTGTTCCGTTACCACCCGCTCCAACTGATGTTGCTCCAGATGCATCTTATCGTTCAGTATCTCCGTATTCATCCGTGCTTGCTCGCCAGCTACTTTATAGGCACTGTGCCCCAGCAACGGCTGCGTCCAGGTCACTCCCGCCTGAAAATGACCACTGCTCTGTCCCAGATCATAACCATAATAATCGACCCCATCCTGCGGATTCCATTCAAAAGAAGTCTTCCCGTTATCCTTCGAGATGACAGGAACAAAGAGGTAATCTCCGTTCAGTGTTACCTTCGAACGAGTGTATAATGCTTTCAGCCGTTGTCGTTCATAAACCTCAATTTCTTTCTGATTCCTGTAATCCTGAATAAGAGGACTGTTCTCCCGCGCCGATTCCAGATAATAATCCAATGTATACGAAACCTGTTGTCCCTTTACTGAAAGCAGGCAACAACTAAGCCCCAAACCAATCAATAACGTCTTCATCTCTCGTTTTTTGCGGCAAAACTAAGAGGGAATATTGAAGACATTTTGAAGATGAGAGTGCAAAGACCAGGAACCACGCCTTTACACTTCTCAGCTTCATGCGTTTCCGCATATCTATCCAGTTTTTTTACCGAACACCAACGATACAAGACATCCCGCCAGCGCGAATGCCGCTCCCATGAGCGCCGGATAATGGAAATCACGACCGGCTTCCAAAATCATGCCGCTGCAAGACGCTCCCACAGCTCCGCCTACGGTGAATCCGATCTGCGCCATTGTCATTCCCAATAGTTCTCTTCCACGCAGCAGGCGTAGGTACAGCACTTGCTCGGGACTGGTCAATGCAGCAAAGCAACCGATACCCGCTACCATCAGCGCCACGCACAGCCATGGGCAGGAAGAGAATAGGAAAATACAGATAAGCACCAGACAGATCAGCCCTTGTGACGTAGAAACTACACGAGCGGAGCCGAACTTGTCTGACAATTTTCCACTTACAAAGTTACCGATTACCATACCCAGTCCCGCCAGAGCCATGAGATAAGGCAGTTGGGAAACGGAAAAACCAGCCACCCCGGTCAGTAATGGCGTGATGTAGCTATACCAACCGAAAACAGCCGCATTACCTAAAAAAATAACCGTCAGCCATAACCATACTTTCAAATTCTTCAACCCTGCCAATTGGCTACTGATGGAAGCCGTCTGCGTGGTTTCTAAAGGGGGAACGTACCGCCAGATAGCAGCCAGTACCAACAATGCCCAGCAACCGACCGCCACAAACACCAGTCGCCATGAAACCATCGCCCCTAATGCCGTTGCAAGCGGTACTCCCACGAGGTTGGCCACCATCATACCAGTCATGACAACCGCTACGGCACGATTACCCTTTCCCTCGTCGGCAAGCCTCCCGGCGACGACCGCACTTGTACCATAGAACGCACCGTGGGGCAAGCCTGCAACAAAGCGGCACAGCAGCAACGGCTGGTAGTCTGTCGCCAGCGACGAACAAAGGTTGCCGAGAGCCACCAGCCCGATGAGTGTCAATAGGATTTGTTTTAGACCGAAACGTCCGGCAAAAGTCAGCAGCACGGCCCCCGCACCTACGCCGAGAAGATAAGCGGACACGAATGTGCCCGCCGTCGGAATATCTATATGTATGTCTTGAGCGATATAGGGCAGGATTGCCATCGTAGAGAACTCCGTGATACCTAACCCGAACGTACCCAATGCCAATGCAAACAGACCTTTTTTCATATGCCACAAATTTATTTGCATGTGACTGTTATCAACTTCCTGTCAATATAGCTTTTTACAGCTAAATCGATAGTTTCGATACAACTATACTTCGGTTGATATTCCAAAAGCCGCTTGGTTTTTTCTATGCTGAATACTCCACTGCGGGCAATATGGTAATAAGTATGCTCACATTCTTCGGTATTTCCCTCATATTCACACCATTCCTGCCATGGAAGAAATTTTATCTTTGGTTTATTGCCGAAATATTCATACAAATGTTTGGCAAAACCGTACAATGTTATGTGTGTCGCTGCCTCAGCATCAAATGATTCGCCCAAAGCCTGATTCCTATGAGTGATTGCTTTGAAGAAGACTTGTGCTACATCGTAACCGTGAACATGATGCAATATTTCTTGACCAAAATTTGGAAGTGAAATTTCCTTTCCGTCCGCAATATCTTGAAATACTCTCATGGAAGTATTTCCCCACGGGTTTATGATTGTCCAGCCCGGTCCTGAAATCTGTCCAGGCATGATAATTGTTGCCGGGAAACCATTTTTATAGTATTGTTCTTTTAGATACATTTCACTGGCAAACTTATCTTTGCCATAAGAATCTAACGGTTCTTTTCGTAAATCATCTGGGTTAAACGGAATTGTTTCTGCCATACCGTGAGCCCAACAGGAAGAACAATACAAGTAATGTGACAGTCCGGTATCTTGAAAACCTTCCACTATTTTTTTTGTGTCTTCGATATTAAAGTTCACTAAATCGACAATGATGTCAGGATTCATTTCCTTAATTTTTTCTATAAAGTCTATGTCTTTATCTCTGTCCATAAAGACACGTTTTACTTTATGCCATGCCGGGGCATCTTCATAAGGCTTTGACATTTTTCGGGTAATTGCTATAGTTTCATACCCGTTTTCTACAAGCATGGGTATCAGATAAGTACCAATATGCCCAGCAGCTCCAATTACTATTACTTTTGCCATAATTTGTTTCTTTTTAGGTTCTTATTATGTTGCAAAAGTATGAATTGCAGGATTATGATACAGCCACGTTTGAAGCAAAGCGAAAAAATTACGAGGCAAGACGAATACGCACGATTATCCGCCCTGCATCATCCACTCCTTGAATGCCGCTGCACGGTTCTTGCTGATGTACAGATGTTCCGGTGTGGTGGTGTCGAGAGTGATGAGCAAGCGATTGTCAAACCAGACAGTGATATCCACTACGCTGTTCCGATGTATCAGGAATTGCTTGTTTGCCCGAAAGAAATCGTCGGAACTCAAATCTTTGGCTATCTGTTCCAACGTCTTCGCATACGGATAAGCATGCCCGTCTTTCAAATAGACTGTTGTGCTGCGGTCATTCGTATAGAAGAAAGAGATGTCTTTAACCGCAACCGGCATCAGCTTGTCACGATACGGGATGAGCATTCTGTCTTTGTGCAGCTTGCCGGACGAAAGATTTGTGAGCCGGGAAAGGTATTGTGAAATGTCGGTTCGGTCAAATCTGCGGTATTTCTCCACCGCCCGTTTTACCTCCGCTGCCTTGACTGGTTTCAGCAGGTAGTCTATACTGTTCACCCGGAATGCTTCGATTGCATATTGGTCGTAAGCGGTGGTAAAAATAATAGGTGTACTCACTTCTATCCGATCAAATATAGCAAATGCCGAGTCGTCCGATAGACGTATGTCCATGAACAGTAAATCCGGCTGCTGCCGTTCTTTCAGCCATTCAATGGTTTTCGCTACACTTTGGGTATTACCAAGTATCTCTATGTCGGGATACAAGTCTTGTAATATCGCTTTTAAGTTTTCATAAGCGGAAGTTTCGTCTTCAACAATCAGTATTCTCATAGGGCGAAGGGTTATTTTGTCAATGGAAGATATATCGTAAATGTCTTTTCCGTCTGTTCCTTACGGATGCTTTTTCCGGCGAGCAGGTCGAATCTGTTAATGAGATTGCGTAAGCCTGTACCATTACTCTTAGCCGGAGTCAGCCGGGGATATATAGGATTTGAAACGACCAGTTCCTCATGGTTGTTTATGGAAATAGAGACCGTCATTTTATGGTCTATGTCGATTTGGTTATGTACCACTACATTATCTATCAGCGGCAACAAAGAGAGAACGGGCAGTCTGTAAGCGTTTTTTGCCTGCTCATCCACTTGTATGTCAAAGGAGAGTTTATTTTCAAAACGCACTTCCATCACATAGCGGAAAGCATCGACAAACTGTAATTCTTCACCCAAGCCGACCATGCCCTTACGTTCGCTTTGAAGGATGTAGCGGAAAATGTCCGAAAGTTCATCCACATAGCGTAGCGTACGGCTGTCATCTTTCTTGCGAATCAATGCTGATATGCCACCTAAGGAGTTAAACAGGAAGTGCGGATTTATCTGGTTGGTAAGCGCGTCGTAACGGCTTTGCAGGTTCTCTGATTTTAGACGTTGTATTTCCATCTCTTTCTGTCTTTGCTCCATGTATAGCCTAACGAAATATCCCAATACCGTACACATGAAGCAGGTAACAAGATATTGGAATACAAGTACGCTCCCCGTATCTTCACGGGCTCCATATGGTTCGAATAAAAGATAGATAGCAAGGTTCACGGCATACACTCCGGATACAATAAGCAGATTACTTAAAAGTCGCCTATTTAATGGCAGGTTGGTATGATTCAGATTATATCGGATAAGAACAAAGAACATACCCCAGAAAAGCAGAAATTTGACTATGTAGTAAATCGTCAGATTCATAATCAACATAGAAGTTTCACTGGAAGATTTGGCTATATCCACACATAGACACACGATGTTAGGATAAAAAATAACGAGTGTGCTAACCAGTGCTGCTATCGGCAGTTTACGGGCAATATAAGAGATTAACGGATTCATCATTTTTTTTGCAAAAGTAACATAAAAAGCTGAATAGTAATGAAGTAATAACATTAAAACAAGATATTGGTTGTCAAAATTAGGCAAAACCAAGAGAGAATATTGAAGACATTTTGAAGATAGGGTGGAAAAACGCTCATCCTCTCAATTACGCATTTCGACCAACTCAAACAGCACTCCATCCGAAAACAATTGAACCACAGGACTCCACTCGCCTACCTTTGCGCCCAACAGACTGACACTATTCATTATAATATTTAAAAGAAAAATACATGACACTATTCAAATTGTTCTGGGCCTCCCTATTCTTGTTCCTCTTACCTTATACTACTATGGCACAAGGATATATAGAAACCGGCTACACGCCCTCCCGTTCATTTCTCGACAAAGACGAAAACAGATGCGGTTCCGGCAACCAGCTGCAATTCTCCGGTCGATACACACTTCCTTTTTCCGTAAAACAAAACGAAAAAGGCCAGCCTATCGCATGGTCCGGCACATTGAGTTGTTCGTATGCTCTCCTCAACAACAAAGAGGAAGCAACCGAAATAAATCCTGAACGCATACTCAATACCAGCTTCAACCTCTCCCACACGCGCCCCATTTCAGACAAATGGTATCTGATAGCTTCGTTCGGAGCCGGCATCTATTCCTCTCCCGACCAAATTTCCTTCAAAAGTCTACTGGCTAACGGCGCCCTCATCTTTGCCTACAAGTTAAAGGACAATCTCGACATCGGAGTCGGTGTCGGACTAACCAACTCATACGGCCTTCCGCTCATCATGCCCATGTCCTTCCTTAAATGGCAGACCAACGGCAGCATCGACATCGACGTAGAGATAGCTGGCAGAATGAAAATAGCTGCTACCAAACGAATGAGCAAGCACTTCAGACTAAGCCTGGTCTTCCTCGATATCGACGGACTATCAGCCGTAATGAATCTGGACGGTAAAGATAAAATATACGGAGCAACCCGGCTGAGGTCTTACCTGCGTCCCGAACTGAAGATCGGACAAAAGATATCGGCATACGCAGGAATAGGTCTGGAAATGTACAACTCCGTCAAAATATCAGACCGAAGTCTGAAAGGATTCGCCAGCAGTTTCAAAGGAGAGAACAGCTGGGACTTCAACAGGACATTCCATATTATGGCAGGAATACGTTACGGTTTCTGACTAAATATCGTATTTTTGGAAAAGATTATTATTCAACAAACTATATATGACCAATTATATATTAATAGAAGACGAACGGCTGGCTTACGAAGAAATCAAGCGAATGATGCAAATACTACGCCCGGACTATCAGATGACCGGTTGGGCACAAAGCATCGAACAGGCTATCCTGCTGCTTAGGCAAGGCAGAATCGACCTGATGATTACAGACATCCGGCTGTCCGACGGACTCAGTTTCGAGATATTCGAGCAACATCCTGTCGACCTCCCCATCATCTTCACTACCGCCTACGACGAATATGCGCTTAAAGCATTCAAGACAAACAGCATCGACTACCTTTTAAAACCCATAGAAGAAAAGGAGCTCGACGCCGCCTTATGTAAGTTCGAACGCAATCATCTGTTGCGCTACGACAGCCCAGCTTACAAAAGTTTGGAAGTCACCTATCTGGGCCGCAACAAGAAAAACCGTTTTCTAATCCAAACGGGAGATTGTTTTCAATATGCAGAGACAGACGAGATTGCCTTCTTTTACAGTGAAGACAAATATACCTTCCTCCACCTGTTCACCAACCGGAGGCACATCATAAACTACTCGCTGGACCAACTGGAAAGCAGACTTGACAGGGACCGATTCTTCCGCGTATCGCGCAACTGCATCGCAAACATCAAGTCCATCAAAAAGATATCCAAATACTTTGCCAGCCGGTTAAAACTATCTTTCCAACCGGAATGCCCTCATCAGATAACAGTCAGCCGCAACCGTATCAGCGATTTTCTAAAATGGATAGACGACACTCAATAACAGATATGCTATGGAAAAGAAAAAGACAATCCTACTGTTCGTATTGCTGATTGCCGCATCCTTATTGATGTGCATTCTCACATTTGCAATATTGTCTGGCAACGAAAACTCACAAAAGATAATCCAGAACTTCGTATACAACATGCCTGTCTGCTTCCTCATCGGAGTGATAGACTACAAGATAGTCAACCTTTCCCAACAAAGAAAGCGGAAGACAACCAGCATACACATCATCTCCGACATACTGCTGACGGCCCTGCTCATCGCCATACTGTCCGGTGCCGCCAACTATTTAATAAGCCTCTTCCGCTCACATGAATTTAATCTGATGAAGAGTGTCCTTCCTATTATATTATGGAATAGCATCATTGTCTTATTCATCGAAATATTCTTCTATCACAAACGACAGATTGAGCACGAGAAGCAACTGGCAACCATCGAGAAGAAAAAGGCCTTATATCAATTTCAGGTCCTGAAAAACCAGATAAATCCTCATTTCCTCTTCAACAGTCTTAATATCCTGGCTTCGCTAGCCTATCAGGATGCAGCCCGGACAAACCTCTTCGCCAAGAAGCTCTCCAACGTCTACCGCTATTTGCTTACTACTCATGAACGGCCTACGGTGACATTGGCAGAAGAGCTGTCGTTTGTCGACTCTTATCTATACCTGGAACAGATTCGCTTCGGTGACACCCTGCAGGTCGAAATCGAAAACAGAGAGGACTGCCAGACATGTCACGTCATCCCTGCCAGCATACAAATGCTCGTCGAGAACGCCCTGAAGCACAACATCAGCACAAGCAAATCCCCATTAATCATCCAAATAAGAATAAAAAACGAAACCATCACCGTCTCCAACAACCTCCAGCTACGCAATTACGTAGCCAGCAACGCCACAGGACTAAAAAACCTGCAACACCAATATTCCCTTTACGGCAAAGCGATCGAGGTAGCGAAAGATGAAAAAACATTCACAGTCAAAATGCCTTTTATTCAATCCGTTCACTTCTTCACCTGAATGCAATATATACTTCTAAACTAGCCAGACATTATGGAATTTATTCGGTTCCACACACAAATGAACCTGGATTCTCTTGCTTTTCACCCCTATATTTATTATCTTTGGAAGGCAGGGAAGTTGTTGCCGACACTGTCGGCAAAATAAACGACAGTGTCGGCAAAGCTTTCGACAGTGTCAACAATATTGTCGACAGCGTCGGCAACAGATTATATAGGCAGATAAATAAGATTCGGACGCACCTTGTCTAAGATACATCCGAGGTAATAACAACTATATCAGTACTAAAATTAAGCGATTATGGGAAGAATTAAATTCGGAGTATACAAGGCCCCTAACACCAGCGGCAAAGAGCAACAGTCCTGCGCCCGGCTTATATCCAAAGGGACCATGAGAATGGAAGACGTCTGTGAATACCTCTCTGATTCGAGTACCCTCACTTCGGCAGATGTGAAAGGAGCGATCGAGGCATTAATCACTTATATCGGAAGGAATTTATCCAACGGATATTGTGTGGAACTGGAAGGATTGGGGCACTTCTCCCCTGCCCTCAAAACGTTACAGAAAACGGATGAGAAAGGCCGGACTGTCTTCTTTGCGAGGGCGGACGGGGTAAATTTCCGTTGTTCCAAACGATTGAAAGCATTGGTCAATAAGGAGCGACCGATAAAAGTCAAAAGGGAAAATGTGACTTCCAACGAACAGGAAGACCGGAAAAAGAAAATGCTCAGATACCTGCAAAACAATCCGTATATCAATCTGACGGATTATGCGTCGCTAAACGGTTGCAGCCGCTACCGGGCTACGGAGGATATGAAACAGTTTACGAAGGATGGAGTAGTGATCCAGATGGGATACCGGACACACAGGGTGTATTCGTTGCCGCCGCAGGCAGACGAAATATCACCCGCATAGACAAATGCGCCGGCAGCAACCTGCGGCAGAATTCAAATTAAATAACTATATTTGCTACAACCAGACAATCTCACAAGTGATTGGATACCAGTATGATTCAGTGTATGAGATGTACGATCGGGGTGCAGAGTTTCAAAAAGATCCGCGACAATCAATTCCTGTATGTCGACAAAACAGCCCTTGTTTATGAACTGGCCAACAGCGGAGGTTCTTATTTTCTGAGCCGTCCACGGCGATTCGGCAAAAGCTTGCTGATATCGACCTTCGAGGCCTACTTCAAAGGGCAAAAGGAGCTATTCGAAGGACTTGCCATCGAGCAGCTGGAAAAAGACTGGATTGCCTATCCGGTATTGCATATAGATCTGAATGCCGAAAAGTTCGACGCCCCCGAACAGTTGGACGCCCTGCTCAGCAATCAACTGACACAATGGGAAGAAATCTACGGAAAAGGGAAGGATGAAACAACCCTTTCCCTTCGTTTTAAAGGGGTGATACGCCGTGCTGCCGAGCAAACAGGCCACCCCGCCGTTGTCCTAGTTGACGAATACGACAAGCCGCTATTACAATCGCTGCATAAAGAAGCACTCCATTCAGCCTACAAGGATACTTTGAAAGCGTTCTACGGCGTACTGAAAAGTGCCGACCAATATCTGAGATTCTATCTATTGACAGGCGTCACCAAATTCAGCCAGGTCAGCGTCTTCAGCGACCTCAACCAGCTGAACGATATAAGTATGGACAAGCGTTATAACGAGATCTGCGGCCTCACCTGGCAAGAGATAGCCGACAATTTCGAACCCGAACTGAAAGAGTTGGCCGAAGACAACGACCTCACCCCCGAAGAGACGCGCGAAACCATGACACGCCTCTACGACGGTTACCATTTCATGTTTGGGCAGGAAGGCATCTTCAACCCCTTCAGCGTCTTGAATGTGTTGGACAGAAGTCAATTCGACAACTACTGGTTTAAGACCGGAACCCCGACCTTCCTCGTCGAGCTGCTCAAAAAGACCGACTACGACCTGCGCGACATCGACGGCGTACAAATGGCAGTCGATGGTTTTGCCGATTATAGAGCCGACGTGCAACGTCCCATTCCGGTGATCTATCAAAGCGGTTACCTGACGATTAAAGACTATGACAAAGAATTCCGTCTTTACACCCTGGGATTCCCAAACGAAGAGGTAAAATACGGATTCCTCAGCTTTATCGCTCCCTTTTACACTGCTATCCCCTCTACCGAAAGTCCCTTCTATATCAGCAGATTCGTCATAGAACTTGAGTCGGGGGACGTCGATGCCTTTATGGAACGCCTGCGTGCCTTCTTTGCCGATATTCCCTACGAACTGAATGACAAGACCGAACGCCACTATCAGGCCGTCTTCTATCTCGTCTTCAAGCTTATGGGACAGTTCACGGAGGCCGAAGTGCGCAGTGCCCGCGGTCGTGCCGATGCCGTGGTGAAAACCCGCGACTACATCTACGTCTTCGAGTTCAAACTCGACGGCACCGTAGAAGAAGCCCTCCGCCAGATCGACGATAAGGGCTATCTCATCCCTTACCAGTCCGATGGCCGCCAACTAATCAAAGTTGGTGCCAATTTCAGTGCCGAAGAGCGCAATATCGAAAACTGGACATCACAGTAATGTTGTACATAACATAAATCATAATGAAAGACTCAGAAGACATCAATGCATTACTTTCAGAGACTACGTGTTAGCATTGGGTAACTTCCGAAAAAAGATATATCTTTGTACTTGATGTAACTTAAAACAGCACGAAAGATGAATAATACAGATTCGGAGCTTAAAAACAAGATAGAATACATTATCGCCGTAATAAGCGAGTTTGCTACAGCTCATTCGCTCAATACATCACAGGCCTATCGCTATCTGGAAAGGTTCAAAGGCATTGACTTTGTAAATCGTTTCTATAATGTGGAACATACACTTCCGTTTGAAGACGTAGTAGAGGACCTTACAGCCTATTGCCACAGGAAAGGAGGAGCGTTGATATGATACTATACCACGGTTCTAATATTGATATTGCAGAAATAGACCTTGCGATATCTAAAGTAGGAAAAGACTTCGGCTGCGGTTTTTATCTTTCAGCAGACAAAGCACAAGCTATGGAATTGGCCGAAAGAAAGACCGAGCAGTTAGGAATAGGTATTCCCACACTGAATACATATAGATTTGATGACAGTTGTCTTCATAACTCCAATTTATCAGTACTAGAGTTTCAAGAATATAGCAGGGAATGGGCAGAGTTTGTATTGATGAACCGCCGTAACCGTACACGTGTGTCGTCACACTGTTATGATATTGTAATCGGTCCCATAGCCAATGATGCTGTAGGCTATCAGATACGCCGCTTTACTTCCGGACTGATAGATATGAATAAATTCCTCGATGAACTGAAGTACATGAAAGGTGTAACCATACAGTATTTCTTCGGCACAGAAAGAGCTATTAAGTATCTGACAAAAAAGAATACATTATGACCAAAGAGACATTTATGATAGAAGAGATTTCCAAGGAAATCGTATGGCTGCTGATACAAGAACATCAGATGGATATAGATGAGGCACTCCGCACACTCTACACTTCAGATACATACGCACGACTAATCAACCTTAACACAGGACTCTACAGTCAAAGCACAGCTTATGTATATGAGTATCTCGAAAGAGAATTGGCTACAGGAAAAGTAGCTTGATTATTATCCGTCACTATAAATCCAAAGGCAAACGTTAGACTCTATTCCATTTTTTGTACTTTTGTTACTTTAACATTGCACATAATATAAAGCATAATGAAAGACTCAATAGCTTATCTACCAAAAGACAAACAGGCCGAATTAAATTTTCTGGTTAAAGAGATATTAAAAAGATTACCCCAAACAGAGTTTATTATTCTTTTTGGTAGCTATGCAAGGGGAAACTATGTGCGTCGTAGCCTAAGAATAGAAGACGGTGGCATTCCTACCGTCAAAATATCCGATTATGATATTTATGTAATAACAAGCGGCTTCAACAGCAAAAAGGCAGATACTATTCTGGATAATGTAGAAGATATATTCTTTGCCGGGAAAGACTTTGACCGGGATACTCCTGTTGAATTTATCAACGATGATATCAATATATTAAATAAGTATCTTGAAGAGGGACGATATTTCTATACACAAATCAAGCAGGAAGGAATAGTTCTGTATAATAGTGGAAAATACAAATTAGCCCGTAGAAGAAAACTTAATTATGCAGAGATAAAAGAACAGGCACAAGAATATTTTGATGAAAAGTTTCAAACTGCAAATGAATTTTTACATACAGCAAAGCTCATTTATAAAGAAGAATATTATAAGAGGACATCATTTCAGCTTCATCAAGCCTGTGAGAATTACTACTATGCTATCCGTTTAACGTTTACCTTGCGAAATAATAAACAACACAATCTCTCTAAACTCACATCCGCAACGAAAAAGTATTCAGAAGACTTAGCAACAGTTTTTCCACAAGATACTCTTGAAGAGAAACGTCTTTTTACTTTACTTAAGTCTGCTTATGTGGAAGCACGGTATAATCCGTACTTTGTTGTCACTAAAGAAGACATCGATGCACTTGTCCCTAAAGTGGAATTGCTTAGAGATATTACAAAGCAAATTTGTACTGCAAAGATTAAAGAGTACGAAGAGCAGGGTAATACACAATAAATACTGTCAGACAAAGATCTGGTACTTTCAGACCACAGATGTTTTGCTAACTTTGTGTAGTTCTAATTAATCAGGATTATGAATATCGAAGAGTTCAGAGAATACTGTCTTTCATTGAAAGGAGTTCATGAGAAGATGCCGTTTCCCAATGTGGCTGATAAGTACAGTCGGGACGTCTTGTGTTTCTATATTTCGGATAAATGGTTTTGCTTTGTGAATATCGAGGTCTTTGATTTCTGTTGTATCAAATGCAATCCGGATGAATCGGGGGAACTGCAAGGACGCTATGCAGGCATTACGCCCGGATGGCACATGAACAAGAAGTATTGGATCAGTGTCTATTTCAATCAGGATGTGCCGGATCAGAAGATTAAAGAGCTGGTGAAGAAATCGTATGAGATCGTGGTCGGGAGCCTGACAAAGAAAGAACGGGAAAAGCTGGAAGAAAGGGGGACGAATGGGCATGAGTAAATAACGCATTACAAAATATTTTTATACATTTGCTTTTATATTAAATCAAAGCAAACTTTAAAGATACCATGACAAAAGAACAAATGCTCGAACAATGGTCCAGGATCTATGAGCAAGGATATTACAAATGCGCCTTTACCCCTAAAGTATATGAATATCTGGAAGAGAAGATCGACCAGGCACCCGAAGTGATTATTTCGGGCCCCAAAATATATGCCAGTTACGATAGTTGGCTCCTACAGGAGCTGAACGGAGAAAATGCAGAACTGGCACGCCGCATGTTAGTTATCATCTCAAAGATACGCCGTGACGGACCTATCCACAAATGGGGCTTGAAAGACGAGTTGGAACTCTGCCTACGTATCGGCTACGGCCACGACTTCAAGAACTTAATCAAAGAGTCGGTAAGCCGTCACAAAGCACAGGGCCCGGAATTATACGAAATAGCAGAGATATTGCTTAAATATTGCCCGGCGGAATCGGAAACTTTTGCCGACCAACTTCTTTCCAACAAGCTGAAAGAACTAGAGGAACAACGAAACAGCAACCACGAACTGTATCTGGCTTTATATCTGATGATACTGTTTTTGGAGCAGGATGCCGGTAAATATGCCCGTTATCTGCCGGTGTTGACGGCTTTAACCGGCAAATATTCCGGTCCGAGCTTTACATATATCCTGTATTTCAGCTATAAGTTCAGCCCCGAGTTAAAGGAGCGTTTACTCCACTTCCTCAAAGATAAGATCTCGGCACGCGCGTTGTTCTATCATCTCAACCCGCATAAAATGCCCGCATTCCTGCAATCGATCGAAGCACCGCTGGACATATATTACTATCTGGTCCTGACAGAAGATAACGATATAGACAAACCCTCCCTGTTTCACACATTGTATAAAGAGAACAAGGAACTGTTCATGACTGTCTACCGGATGTTGGCAGAAACAACCGCCGTCCAGCAAGCGGTAAACAGCCTTTATCTATTGGCAATCCTTTTAGAGAACGGCGAAGGAACGGAAGAACTGGCAGCAAGCAAGGAGCTACAGGCCCGTTGCATGCTGAATATTTTGGGAGAATCTTTAGGCAATACCGACAACCTGATCTCGGCAGCCATGAATGAATCCACTCCGCAGGTTGCCTGGGAAAACCGATTAAAGCTTTGCAGTAACTTCGGATACAATTACGGAGGAAATGCTCCGGGACTGTTGATCGGAGCTTTGGCCCTTTTATACGAACAGTCGGAACTGGCCAAGCGATTTATCAATATATTAATGATCCAGATTCGTACAAGTGTCACGGTAAACAATTCAATCCTTACGGCTTATATTTTCCTTGAGACACGGAAAAAGTGGCTGAACCGCCTATCCCGTAAAAGTCTGCAGCTTCTATTGAACACGGCAAGCAATTTTACGTACGCCCAAGTCTTCAAAGCCTATGCCTATAACCCGTACCGGATGCAGGATACACTGGAAAAAGAAGATATCATCGACAATCAGTCGACCGCACTGGATCTATTAAACAGCGGCGAGCTGTCGATCGAAGAGACACAAAACTGGCTCGACATGATCTACGGAACCTGCAAACTGACCGATATCAAACCGCTCATCGGATTATTATCCAATAAATCGAAGATACTCCGCAAAACAGCCGAAGAATTGATAAACAGCCACGAAGAAGCAACCCGTCCCTTGCTGGAATCAAGCCTGCCCAAACTGAAAGGAGACGCATTGGCTGCCGGAAAGCGCATCATCAAACGTTGGGATAACGAACGGAAGTTCGGTGCCGACTTCACCTTCACGAAAGAAAGCGTCGTCGAATACTGCAACGACAACTTCGACAAAGACAATGAAAAGTTCATCGCCTGGATACCCGAAGACATGTTCACCGATGTCCGCTTTGCCGATATGACGGAGAAAGCACCGGCCATCGTCACCCGTTATATTCTTTCCGAATACCTGAGCCTGGAAGAAGCCTATAAGGTCAAAGCCTGCGATAAAGTGGTAGAACAACTGCATGCCCCCGACTTCCAACAGATGATGGAAAATATTTACCTGTTCTGGAAAGAGAACGGTGCGGAAGCCAAAAAGAAGATGATCATGGTTCCGTATTGCATCTACGGTTCCGACACACAGATCCTTCGCCTGAAAACGCAGTTGAAAGACTGGGCCGAAGCTTCACGCGGTGCCATTGCTGCCTTTGTTGTCAATGCCATTGCCATGAACGGAGGAAGCGTAGCTCTGGTTATGATCGACGGTATCTCTGTCAAGTTCCCGAACAACCAGGTAAAGAATGCAGCAAAAGCCGCCTTTACGTTTGCCGCCAAAGCACTGGAAATACCAGAAGACGAACTCTCCGACAAGATAGTCCCCACGTTGGGTTTCAACAAAGAAGGAGAAAAGATACTCGATTACGGTCCGCGAAACTTCACGGTTACACTGATGCCCGACTTCTCGCTGTCCATCTTCGACAATGAGAAACAAAAGACGATCAAGTCCATGCCAGCTCCCGGAGCAAACGACGATGCAGTAAAAGCAACGGCTGCCAAAAAAGAATTTTCCGAATTAAAGAAACAGATCAAAGCCACCGTACAGTCACAGACCAACCGTCTGGAGAAAGTACTAATGAACGGGCGCCGCTGGACGGTCGATTCCTGGAACACGCTCTTTGTGGAAAACCCGATCATGCACCGCTTCGCTACCGGTCTGATATGGGGTGTGTACGACGGGGACAAACTGACCGGTACGTTCCGTTATATGGAAGACGGCACATTCAATACGGTGGATGAAGAAGAATATACATTACCCGAAAAGGCTGCTATCACACTCGTTCACCCCATTGAACTGGAAGAAGATGTTCTTGCCGGCTGGAAGGAACAACTGGATGATTATGAAATAGTACAGCCCATCCCGCAACTAACCGCTCCTATAATTGTTTTAGGAGAAAAAGAGACGAATGGCAACAAGATCACGCGTTACAACGGTCTGATTGTCAAGTCAGGAAAGATAAGCGGTATTGCCAGAAAGCACAACATGGTGCGCGGAGAAGTCTGGGATGCAGGAAGCTACACCTGTTATCACCTCGTGGACAAGTTTCTGAATATTGCAGCCCTGCTGAATTTCGAATACATGTACATGGGACAGGAGTATGATGATGACGTAACGCTCGGAGACGTTATTTTGTACCGTATGGGAGAAGACCAAACGACCGACGACGAGCCGAAGAACAACGTAATCCTCTCTCCCGAAAGCGTTCCCGCCCGCTTCCTTTGCAGCGTACTGGGTATTTTTGATGTATTGAAAGAAGAATAAGAACATCTATGGATAACAAAATACAAAAACCCTTGATGGAAATGCGGTATGCCGACGAGCTTGCTGCTCTCCGCAAACAAGATACGGGAGCCAGACCCACCAACTGGCAACTCTCCCCACGTGCAGTCCGTGCCTTTATCCTCGGACAGAAGGAACCGATCGAACTGGACGGACGACAGATCACCATCACTCCGAAGTTCTTCGGCGACGATGCACTGGTGGAACGCTGCATTATCACTCTGGCAGGCAACCGAGGTCTTATGCTCGTCGGCGAACCGGGCACGGCAAAGACCATGTTAAGCGAACTGCTCTCTGCCGCCATCTGCGGTATCAGTACCAATACGGTACAAGGTACGGCAGGAACCAGCGAGGACAATATCAAATACTCCTGGAACTATGCACTCCTGCTGGCCAAAGGTCCGGTCAAAGAGGCACTTGTCCCCTCTCCCGTCTACATAGGTATGAAACGGGGCATTATCACCCGCTTCGAAGAGATCACCCGTTGTCCGCTGGAAATACAGGACAGCCTGATCAGTATCATGAGCGACCGGGTATTGAACATCCCCGAGCTGGGAGAAGAAGGACTGCTCTTCGCCTCTTCCGGCTTTAACGTGATAGCGACCGCCAACACCCGCGACAAAGGAATCAACGAAATGAGTAGCGCCCTGAAACGCCGTTTCAACTTCGAGACCGTAGAGCCGATCCGGAGCGTGGCACTCGAAAGCCGTATCATCACCGACCAGTGCGAAGGCATGCTCGCTGCCAACGGCCTTGAAATGCCGATACAAGAAGAAGTGGTCGATATCCTCGCTTCCACATTCAATGAGTTGCGCAACGGCACCTCCTTCGAGAAAGCCAAGATACAAAAGGTGTCGGGCGTGATGAGTACAGCGGAAGCTGTATCCGTTTATTACCAGTCCGCCCTGGACGGCTATTATTACGGGGACGGGACAGTCAGTATGCGTTCGCTCGTGCAGAACCTGCTGGGTGCCGTGATGAAAGAGAACAAAGACGATCTGCCCAAACTGAAAGATTACTTTAACGGTGTGGTCCGGTTGAAAGCCGAAAGACAAGGAGGAAAATGGAAGGAATACTACGACAACCGGACCTGGCTGAAATAGACCGCCTCTTTACCGACAGTTTCGATATGGACGGACAGGTGGTGTACTTTCCGGTACGTCACCACTCCCCGGCCTGTGCGTTGCACCTGCGACGTACGATCGAGCGTTTCCGTCCGGAACTGATACTGATAGAAGGCCCGTCAGACTCGGCTGAACTGCTTCCTTACATTGCCGACGAGCAGTCGGTCCCTCCCTTCTGTATCTATTACAGCTATGACGACAAGGATGGAAAAGTAAGCGAGGAAAAAGAAAAGTATCGTGCCTATTACCCTTTCCTGGCCTATTCGCCAGAGCTGGTCGCCATTCGTGAAGGGGCACGAAGCCATACGCCGGTACGTTTCATCGACCTGCCTTATGCGCTCCGTCTGATAAACAAGATCGAGGAAG
>ERZ812616.1279-NODE-1279-length-28264-cov-6.730263_pt1 | contig 28264 bp, 39 predicted proteins | sample MGYA00376249_ERZ812616 | MGnify/ENA primary metagenome ERZ812616 (study PRJEB26924, sample SAMEA4378265) | human gut metagenome | biome: human gut; feature: human-associated habitat; material: faeces | place: China | collected 2013 ...
AACGTTCAAAAACAAAAAAAGAACAGCCGATACATATACTCGAACTGTTCTCCTACTTCCGAAGTCCACGCAGCATTGACATTACTGTTTCCTGCTCATTTGTACTCAGATTGTTCCATATCCTTAAAACTTCTTTCTGTTTTTCTGTCAGATTCTCTGAATTACCTTCCTGAAAAAACTGCGATAATGTCACGCCCAAAGCTGTACATATTTTTTCAAGTGTGATCAGCGACGGCAGGTTTTCCTGCGCCATGATTCTTCCCAGTGACGACTGGGAAATTCCCGACAGTTGCGATAATCTGTATTTACTGATATCACGCTTTTCACATAAAGATGTTATTTTATCCGCAATATACTTCTCTATCTGCAAGTAACTATACCTCATTTCCGCTATTACATGTTCTTATTGTACCTGTAATAATAGAATGGTAATCTGTTATACCTGCAATATTGTCTTTGTTTTTGGGTTCAAAAGCCCCTGGATTACTTAAAAACTCTACCTCTAATGTACCTGCGTCATTTGCCCAGGCTGACATATACGTTTGCGGTATCAAATGGTGATATTTCGCTTGTGTTTCTCCCATTATTTTGCCTCCCGATGAACAAGCTTTGCAAACAAACTATTTTTAGTTTTGCGGCAAATCAAAATCCTCGTCTGTACATTTTCGGATGATTCGTTTTGTCTTTTCGACAGGTAGCGGAACGTTCTCTTCATCGAAGTATTCGATGTTCACTACCTCTACAACTGCCTCATGGTTATCCTTGCCTGCGGGTACAAGCACGAAATCACCGATTTCAATGCTGTCATCTTCGGTCAGATAATAATAACTCTTATATCCTTCGTCAAAGATAACGCTGCAAAAGATGTATTCCGACTTGCGGCGTTTTGCTTTGCCGTAGACCGATGGGTCAAGGATTTCTCCCAACCCGTAGAAACGAATGAAGTCAAATACTGTTTCTGCAAAATCTGCGAAATCCTCTGGCAACCCATTTTTATCGTAGCTCCCCGTAATGGTTCGTCTCGGATTTTTCTTATACTCAATTGTTATGGTGTAATACTTTGTTTCGTTTGGTGTATCTATCACATCATCGGGATTTCCTTCAATGTGGGCAAACAAGTCCTCGACATCGAAATTTTCAAGCAAGCTCTCAATTCCGCCTTCAATTTCATACTTGCGAGAAACCTTACATCCAGTGCCAATATTCTGAATATGTTCCAATGTTTCCGTGGCTCTATCGATAGTCAGCCGCTCGGTATAATCCCAGGTTACAAATTCCCAGTCTGCGTCTTCTGGTTTCTGACCAGGTTTTATTTTTGTGATCCTGTGGTAATCCAGAGTGATTTTATTTATCACGTCCGGTTTACAGTTCCCATCAAAAACATATAAATCATCAATACCAACAGTATCACGGACAAGGTCTGATAAATCTGTACCTTCATAATCGAAGTCAGCACACAAAGAGCCTCTGAATTTATATGTGACGCCTTCGGTATTGGTCAATTCCATAATCCAATCACCAATATCCGTAGCAAAAATTTCTGTATACTCATTACCGAAGTAAGCTGCGATTGCACCAAACAACTTGTCTGCCGCTGACTTATCAATTTTGAAGTTCTTACTTCTGGCTTTCTCGTATCGTTCTCCGCAACGACCAAAGTTGTATCCGAAAAACCAAACACGCCCTTCATTATTGATGGTTAGATGCTGCTCTACCTCTTCATCAGATTCTGGCATAGGTCCATAGCAGATATTATTTGATACGATACGTATCTTCTTTAGTGTGCCTTGGAATATAAAAGGATTCTCCCCGGACAGCAATGCCAGTCTGCTTAATGCCAGAATAAACCACGCACGATTTTTCGGCTCCAAGATTTCTGCACCTGTATATGCCCAATGATTGAAATAGCGCCATTGGGAATAGATTGCAGAACCAAGCAAGGGAATATCGGTCACATCATCGATAATCCTCTCCAAAGCCTCATGGTTGTTTGCTACATTGCCGTATTTCTCTGAAAAGGCATGACCAAAGTCCATCTCGAAACCAAGAGCATCACAATCGTCAGCCATATAGTGGTCAACGAGTTCTATGTAGTCGATGCTCTGGTCTTTGAACTTATCGCACCATTTCACAGCGAAATCGTGTATCTGTTTCATATCAGCCACTGTGGTATACCTCCCATTCTTTATTTTTGTGGTATCGTATTTACTCCTTGGTCCTATGTCAAGAAAAAATACAAATTAAATGTAACCAATTTCTCTCTTATGTAATTGTTAGCACGCAATGTCTTTTGTAGTTGTTCCTGCTTTTCTCAAATATTGTTTCTCGTAGTCGTTGGGAGATAAATATCTGCAATGGCTATGAATACGAACTGTATTGTAAAATGTTTCAATATATTCAAAAATCAATTTATATGCATGAGTGTAATCAAATATTTTAAAACGATTAATCCATTCTCTCTTTAAAAGGGCATGAAATGATTCTATACAAGCATTATCCCACGGATAGGCTTTCTTGGAATAACTGTGAATCATTCCTATAGTCGCTTTGTGAAATGCCTCTAATACATATTGGTATCCTCTATCGCAATGAAAAGTTAGTGATTTCTTCCACATACTTTGATGTGGAAGAATATAGAGTTTTTGTCATTTTCCCAGAATACCGATTGCTTTTTTTAATACTTCTAATGCATCCTTTGTATCGCGCAATTCTCGTTGCAGCCGTACAATTTTTTTAGCTTCATCACTTGCATAATTGCCTGATCCACGGGTTGGAATACTTCCTTCATGTTCTTTTGCCGATTTCATCCAGGTCTTCAGTGCAGACTGACTGCTCCCAAGATTGTCCGCACATTTGCGCATTGTTATTTCTGGATGCCATCTCTATAAGCAGATCTTTTCTTCTTAATTTCCTCGATTATATCTTCCATCAGCACTGGTTTCATATCGTGTGCATCTAAACACACGCAATACATATATGGATGTTCATTGTAAAAATGCTCCTTTTGATGCGTATGCCCGTAAAGATTAATCAAGGCAGTTTTTACAGGCTTCAATTTTTCATGTGCCACCAATGTCGGGTAATGTGATAAATAGAAATGATAACTGCCAACTTCCGGATAATCCAAATATAGTGCTGCATCACCTGCCATCAGGACATTATCACACATTTTATACTTTTCGATCTTAGACTCACTGTCATGATTTCCTCGAATGATGATTAACTTCCCATTCAGCTTTTCCAATACAGATAACCCATATTTAAAATCGTCATCTTCCAGGTTATGTTTTAGCATTACATCACCCAAAATATATACGATATCATCTTCAGCAACTAAACTATTCCAATTTTCAACCAATACTGCATCATGTTCCTCACAAGATGCAAAACCGCGATATCCGTAAACAAACTCTCTGTTATGTCCAATATGCAAATCACTTGTAGTCCAAACCTTACTCACGCAATCACCTCTCCGTCTATAATCACGACAACATCATCATTTGAAACCGATAGTACTTTTGAATACCGATTCAAAATATATCTCTCTGTATTTTGAATATACATCTGCAGAACTTCCGATATATGTACTGTTCTCATTCTTCATCAGAACTTTTATATAATCTATGAATTGTCAGCACATCCAATTCATGTCCATCTATTTTCAGCACTTGTACTGAAACTTTTGGAACATATTGACCTGCAAAGGGCTTAGTCCTAAGGAACTCAGTAACCATTTTTGTTGTATATCTTGGTTCTTTTGTTGTTTCAATTCCCTTTACTATACCATTATCATCAGCTCCATAAATCAAATAAGCGTCTCTTCCTTCAATATTATTTGCCATACAAACAATATCTATCAGTTTATCTTCTTTGCATGAGGTATAGTCCTCTTTATAATCCTAATAGCCTCCCTCATATCCTTTTGAGAGTAGTTCTTTAATAATGTCTTCTAATTCTGATTGCAAAATAATTCTCCTTATTTAATTCTTCAATACAGATTAACATTCCATCAAGTTTTCAAATTCAGTTTTTCCAACTTTTATGCCACTTGCTGCAAGACGATCAGCTCTATCATAATATATTTTATCTATAACATTTGCTTTTTCAGATGCAATACCATAATGTAATAACCTATGGCATGTTGGACATAAACAAACTATATTGGCATAAATATCCAAACTACTTTTAAATCTGTCCTGACATTTCATCGGCAAAGCATGATGACCTTCCATATAGGGCATTCCTGTACTCTTATCAGTAAATGTTACATGTGTTGGATTTACTTCACATTCATATCCTGCTGATTCTATGGACTGCATTTTAATTATTGATGATCTCTTCCATTTATCCACAACAAGAAGCTGCTTGTTTGTAGCTGGAATTTCAATATCCATAACCCCTATTTGTTGATGAATATTTTCAAATCCTTTACCATTAGCAAACTTAAAATAATTATTAAACCCCGCACTGTACATCCGATGTCCCCGTGTATCTAATTCAATAAACTCCGGATCTGAATATAAGTATTCCTTAATGATTACTAATTCGTCCAAATTCTGAATTTCATAGATTGATTGTTTAATTTTTTCTTTCTCAACAAGAAATTTTGAAATATATCGCATTGCCTGCTGATAATGTTTAATTGTCGAATCAGATACCTTGCGTATCTTTTTAAGATATTCCGCATAATATGTCAACAGAACATATTCATTCATTCATTTTATTTACCTCACCAACATTTTATCATTTGTCCAGCATCCTAAATGCCCATTACCTCTTATTCACCCGTATCTTCAGATACTTTCAAATCAAATATAGTTTCTTCAATAACCCGTATGTATTCATCAGTGTTCTTCTTTATGTCCATTCCCCAAAATCTAATCACTATCCATCCCATAAACAGTAATTTCTTATTAATCTCTTCATCCCTCTCACGATTTCTAGAAATCTTTGTCACCAAAAAATCACTGTTCTTACCTCTCTCAAAACGCGGTTTCAAAATTTCCCAATCTTTTCCATGAAAAAATTCTCCATCACAAAAAATGGCAATTTTATATTTTGTGAGCGCAATATCTGGCGTCCCAGAAAGATTTTTGTAATTCTTCCTGTAATGATATCCTTTCTTCCATAAGGCTTTTCTTAATATCATTTCAATACTCGTATCTTTTCCTTTTATGCTCCGCATATTTTTCTTGCGTTGCTCAGGCATCAACTTGTCCATAACAATCCTCAAAATATAGCATTATTTATCTTCATAGATTTCTGGGCAACTAAAATCATTGGCGCAAATGCTGTGGTAAAATATTAACCAACTCCTCTTCATGAAAGAATTGTTCCTCCTCTTTTTGTAAAGCTTGCTGCGCTGCCGCGTAACTTCTTTTATCCGTTTGAATTGCATTCTCATATACTTTTGCAGTCCGCTCCTTAAGCAGTTCCCTTTTTTCCATTATTTTGTTCTCAGATAATGCATCAAAGTCTGTTAATACGGAAGTATAATCTTCCCTTATTGACCATAAGCTATTCGCAACATCAATGTGTTTCTGTTCTTCTGCTGCAAAATCTTTACTTTTTAAATAACCATTCACAACAAGCAACGCCGTAGATGTGTCCCTCCAAAATCAATTATATAATTCATAATATACCATATTTCAAATCAATTTTCTACTTATGTACAATAAGCAGGTGACGTATTGTATGTAGACTTATTGTATTCTTTTTGTCATAATATAAATTAAGAATTTGTTGGAGGTTACATTATGTCTTTACTACACATATTTGCTACCAATGTAAGAAAATATCGTCTACAGCAAAATCTTTCACAGGAAAAGTTAGCTGAGCTCTCTGGTCTACACCGAACATATATCAGTTCCATTGAAAGAGAACAGCGAAACATATCTATAGATAATATCGCAAAAATTGCATCTGCCCTAAAAATTGATCCATATTTACTACTGAAAAAATCCATTGAACAATCGGAGGAAGAACATGCCAAAAACAAAACATCCCATACTAAATGAATATAATTTATTAAAGGAGTCTTTTAATAAAAATCCCCTTGCATCTGCAGTTACTGATATAATAATAAACATTCACAACGAATGCCAAAATGAACTAAAATCCAAACAAAAGTATATTCTTAAGCCAGGCAATGGAACTATTGGCAAAACTTACTTCTATTTTTCAGATGATAAAAAACATTCTCGTCCTGTAAATCAAGCGCTTTTTGAAGATGGCCATCAACCTGCTACTGATTCTTCTGGTAATCCAGTTAAGAATCAAGAAGGCTTGACCATGACCAAAGCGGACTGTTTTTTACATAATTTAAAAAACAATACAATTAAAGCTCAGTCTGCTGATGACATAACTTCTGCATTATATGCTATATCAATGGAATTTTGTTGTTCTACTGATTTAATTGCGTCAAATTCCCAGAAAATTTGTGGTACCTATTTTGAAAAATTAATAGGTCATATCTATTCTCGGCATTTAAATGTAGCTCCAAGCAGTACGCAATATGCCTGTGAACTTGATTCTACCAGCATCAAGATTCCTACCGATTTTATTTTCAATCTTGGTGCTAATATGCCTAAATTTGATGTTCCTGTAAAAACTTCTACCCGTGAACGTTGTGTAGAAGTATGGGCACAACAGCGTATCCTCGATGGTGCATATGGTGCTGGAAGATTTTTAGGATTACTCACATGTATATCCGAGGCAAAAATGAACTCAGAAAGCAAAGATCATTCCAAGTGGAAAGTAGATGATGTATGCGTTCCAAACCAATGGATCAATTACCAATTATTTATTGCACAAATTAAGCGAGCCTATTACTTAGATGTTCCTAATCGTTATGATCAATTAAATAATTCTTTTCCACGAATCCATGTAAAAAAATTTGGTGAGTTCTTCTTTGAATGGGAAGATTTGCTAGACTAATTAAAAGCAGGCCTTTTGCCTGCTTTTAATTTCCATTAATCCAATAATTCTTTTATTTTAATTCCCCAAGCATATGCCAATAACGGTGGAACCGCATCACCAATCTGTTCGTATTTATCCTGTTCTTCTCTGTTATCATGTGCAGTTAAATATTTTCCACCTACGAAATCATATGAATCCGGAAACGATTGTAAGCGGGCACATTCCCGAACTGTTAATGCTCTTGGTTGTACAGGATGAACAAATTCATCTAAGCAATGACTCGTTACTGTAGGTGAAGCCTCATCCCATTTTAAACGGTAATTTCTTTTCACATAAATTGTTTTAGGAATAACCTTTCTTGATTGATATTCTGCCAACTCTTCTGCTGTTAATCTTTCAAACAATCCCTTTAAGCCTTCACCTTGTTGTAAAATCGTAAATCTTTCTAATATATTTTTTCTATGGTTCATTGGAAGATGATTAAGTAATTTCTTTTCTTTTGTAATTCTTCTCCAAAAAGAGTCATTTTTCATTAACCGTGTATATTCAGATTCTTCTTCCAAATAGTTCGGATTCTCTGTCCATGTATTTGCTATAACTTCTGGTATATCAATAAATGCATCCCTCACAGTTACTTCTCTATCCGATGTCGTCTCTACCGGAATCTGGCTTACATCAATTTGAGAATCTTTACTTGCTAAAATAAAAAATCTTTTTCTCTTTTGAGGTACCCCATATTTGCTTGCATCCAAGACAAATTCTTTAAAATTTCCATACCCGGCTTCTTCTAATTCCTTCTTTAAATAATCTATGACCAGTTCTTTTGAATCCTTTGCAATCCTCTTATTTTGTATATTTGGAACATTTTCAAACAGTATCATTTTTGCCTTAACAATCTGTGCGATTCTAATTCCCTCTCTAAATAGAAATTGACGATCATCATACGCGGCTCTTGATGAATTACCCGCGGTGGAAAAAGTTTCACACGGCATTCCAGATGTTACTAAATCAATTCCCTCTTTTGGAATATAAGGTAGTATCTGATCAGCTGTTACCTCTCGAATATCTGAATGAATAACATGTACCTCTGGATGATTTGCTGAATATGTATCTACACAACTTTTTATATATTCAATCGCAACTTTTGTTTCAAATCCTGCTGCATGCAAACCAGTGCAAAAGCCACCCGGACCACTAAAACAATCAACATGTGTATATGGCATTGTTACTCTCCTTTAACCTTGTTTTTTTTTTACTCTCTTTATTATTTTGATTATCAGAATTTCTCAAAATAATCTCTTTTGTAATTGCATCAAAATATACATCTAATCGTGTTTCTCCAGCCTTGCCATCAATATTAACCAAAACTGATTTTGGTAACCTAATTCTCATATCTTGTTGAAGCAAAACAGAATCTAAAAATACCAATTTTTTATCCATGTTATCTCTCCTGATTTGTTAAATTATAGGTCTATATTAAACTATATTCATTAAAATATCAACCTAAAATCAGGGCAAATCAAGGGCAACTATTTTCTCCCACCCAATTGCCACTTATCGTGTCTCTTAATGCTCCGCACAGCCTGCCTCACAATCACCGGATTAAGTACTCCATGATCCCTGATGCTCTGTACCATATCTTCCAGGCGTTCTCCCTCATACAGCCGGAACGGATGATCATGAAACGGATGTATTTCCTCAACCGGAATAGAAACAATCCCGTTCACAGGCACTGGCGTATTCTTCACCGGATCCTCAGCAAGAAGATCCAGTGCGTCCTGAAATACTTTTCTTTTTGGTGCATTAGCTTTCATCCCCAACCACCTCCTCTGCCAGATTCCGGTATGCTTTACAAGCCTTATTCTCCGGTGCATACTCCAGAAGCGGCTCACTGTAATAAATTGATTCTCCCACCTTTACTGTGTTTGGTATGATACTCTTAAAAATCCGGATCTGTCCATCAAAAGTATCCGTCAGCTGTTCTGTGATTACCTTACAGAGATTTGTTCTGGCATCACACATAGTCAGCAGGATCCCTGCAATCTGCAGGCGGTCATTCAGTCTGCTTCTGACTTTCTTCACTGTCCGGATAAAATCCTGCAATCCCATCATTGCCAAAAGCTGCGGATTGACGGCAATAATCCCTCATCAGCCGCCGTCAATGCGTTAATCGTCAATGTTCCGAGCGATGGACAGGTGTCTACAATAATATAGTCATACAGCCCTCTCAGCGGCTCCAGAATACCAGTCAGCATCTTCTCTGAACCCATCTCCATCCGCAGCTTACTGTCCACTGCTGAAAGCATCATAGATGATGGAATAAAGTCCACACCATTTCTACTCTGTATAAACTCTGACGGATCCGGCATTTCCTCATCTTCCAGCCGATTCATCATCAGATGTCCAATCGTCACCGGCACAGCCGCAGGATCTTCTACTCCGAAGCAGGTTGTCAGATTTGCCTGGCTGTCAAAATCAACAGCCAGAACCCTTTTTCCCATCTCAGCCAGTGAATACGCCAAATTCCAGGAGCTGGCAGTTTTGCCAACTCCCCCTTTAAATGATCCACACATTATAATCCTTGCCATACATTCTCCCCCTCTCATGCTTTCTTTCCATAACAGCCTGCACTCTGCTCTGCCACATATTTTGCAGTAATTTCTTCTTTTTCATTCTGGTATCTGATTATCAGTTTCTTAATCTCCTCATCCATAAATGCGGTCTTCGCTTCCTGCTCTTGTGCTTTATCCACATCTGGCGTGATAATCAGCTGACCATTTTCACATTTCACCTGCACATAATCCCCAAGATGAAATCCCAGTTCTTCCAGCCACTTTCCTTTTAATGTAATTGCCGGAACTGTCTCATATTTATAACCGCTCTGTCCACAAACCTTCATATTCCTTACATTTTTCTTTGCCATAGAATTGACTCCTTTCAGATTTGACTAATAGATTTTCAGATAAAAAGAAAAAGCCGCTGACACGTTATCTTCTAACGCATCAACAGCTTCTATCCTGCTTTAATTCAGTGTATTATTCGGTTTTGTAAAGGTTTATTTGCTTTCAGCATTCTCCCTGATACGGTAATAATCATCCATATCAATGCCTATTTTTACCTTGGCATCTGGTTTTCGTTTGCCAAAAGGCACACAACCTCCACATGTTCCGTCCAACTAAACATATCAACTGGCACAGCGCTTTTTGCCTCATATCCATGTTTTGTTAAATATTTTAAGTCTCTTGCAAGTGTTTCCGGATTACAGGAAATATACACCACTTTTTCAGGTGCAAGTTTAATCACAGAACTCAAAAATGCCTCATCACTTCCGGCTCTTGGCGGATCCATAAATACAACATCGACTTTCTTGCCCTGTCCAGCCAGATTTACCATGAATTTTCCGGCATCCCCCTGATAAAATTTCACATTTTTAATTCCATTTCGTTTGGCATTGATAATCGCATCTTTTACAGCGTCTTTATTTAATTCTACACTGATGACTTCTTTTACATGACTGCTTGCAATCAGACCAATCGTTCCGATTCCGCAATAAGCATCAATGACTTTCTCTTCTCCCTGTAATTTCGCCATTTTAATTGCTTTTTGATATAGTTTTTCAGTCTGTACTGGATTGACCTGATAAAACGAAGCCGGAGAGAGGCGGAAGGTACAACCGCAAAGCGTATCTTCAATAAATCCTTTTCCATATAAAGTAATATTACGTTCTCCAAGTACCATGCTTGTCTTTTTATCGTTTACATTTAAAATAACCGTTGTAATTTCAGGATGAAGTTTTCTAAGAGCTTTCACAAAATTATTTTTTGATGGAAAGATTGGAGAAGCACATACTAATACTACCATTACTTCACCGCTTGCAAACCCTCGCCTTACCATGACATGACGTAGTAACCCATATCCGCTGTCCTCATTATAGACTTTTATCTTAAAAGATTTTAATAGGCCTCGGATATCTCTGATAATTGCATCCGCAGTCTGGTCTTCTATCAAACATTCATCAACCGGAACAATACGATGTGTTCCTTCTTCATAAACTCCGGAAACAATACTGCCATCTCGTCTGTGTGCAAACGCTGCATTGACTTTATTTCTATAATGATATGGATTTTTCATACCAATAATCGGTTCTACCGGACAGATATCTTTCAAAAGTTTTCTGATCTGCTTTTGCTTTTTCTTTAACTGTTCTTCGTAAGAAATCCCCTGCCAACTGCATCCGCCACATTTTTTTGCCACTGGACATACCTTTTGTTCTTCCATTTCATAACAACTCCAATTTTATTTTTTTGTTTCATTATATCAGATTTCCTCTTTGCTTAAAAGCTATGTTATTCTGTACTTTTTTTATAAAATATGCTATTATTTTATTTTGTAAACTTTTATAAACCTATTAAAAAGAGAGGACTACAAAAATGCTCCAAACAATTGAAGCAGTTAACTCTGCTGTAAACAACTTTATCTGGGGTGTGCCTGCCATGATTTGTATCATCGGTGTCGGTCTTTACTTAAGTATCCGTACCCGATTTTTGCAAATCCGCAAGTTCCCTTATGCAATCAAAACCACAATTGGACGTGTTTTCCGTAAAAGAGAGGCTTCTGATGGCGCAATGACTCCATTTCAGGCAGTCTGTACGGCACTTGCCGCCACAGTCGGTACCGGTAATATCGCCGGAGTTGCAGGTGCAATCGCAATCGGCGGTCCAGGTGCCGTATTCTGGATGTGGATTTCTGCTGCCCTTGGCATGTGCACTAAATTTTCAGAAGTTACCCTTGCAGTTCACTTCCGTGAAACCAACGCACGGGGAGAACTGATCGGCGGACCTATGTACTACATAAAAAATGGTCTTGGAAAGAACTGGAGATGGCTTGCTGCTTTATTCTCTCTTTTCGGTGTCTTAACTGTATTCGGCACCGGAAATGCTACACAGGTTAATACAATTACGACCGCCATCAATTCTGCATTATTAAATTATCATCTTATCAACGAAGATGCTGTTTCCACCAGCAATCTGATTATCGGTATTATCATTGCCATTTTAGTTGCCACTGTACTTCTTGGAGGCGTGAAACGAATTGGACGTGTAACGGAAAAACTCGTTCCATTTATGGCACTTATTTACATTGTACTGTCCCTTGGTGTGATTTTATTAAATTTAAACCGTGTACCTTCTGTTTTTGCTTCTATTGTTGAAGGTGCTTTTTCTCCGGCATCTGTAACCGGAGGTGTCGTAGGAAGCTTCTTCCTGAGCATGAAAAAAGGAGTCTCACGCGGTATTTTCTCAAATGAAGCAGGTCTTGGTACCGGTTCTATCGCTCATGCCTGTGCGGATACCAAAAAACCGGTAAAACAGGGATTCTTCGGTATCTTTGAGGTTTTTACAGATACAATTGTAATCTGTACTTTAACTGCACTAGTTATCTTATGCAGTGGAACCCCTGTCGGATACGGAGAAGCAGCCGGTGCTGAACTGACTATTTCCGGCTTTACTTCTACTTATGGAAACTGGGTTTCCATTTTCACTGCAATTGCACTCTGCTGTTTTGCATTTTCCACTATCATTGGATGGGGACTTTATGGTGCACGTTGTATTGAATATCTGTTAAAAGAAAAATCTATCAAACCATTTATGGTTGCTTATTCTCTGGTTGCCATTATCGGTGCAACTGCTGATTTAGGTCTGATGTGGAGTGTTGCTGAGACCTTTAACGGTCTGATGGCAATTCCAAACTTAATTGCTCTGTTCTTACTTTCCGGAACGGTGGCCCGTTTAGTTAAACAGTATTTTGAAACAGAAGGAAAAACCAATTAGTTTTTTCAATAAAAAAAGCCGAAAGCTTTAAGGGGTTACCTTAACCTCTCTCAGCTCTCGGCTTTTTTCTTACTCTTCCCGTTCTAATTGTTTCAGCAGATATCTTCCTACAATCCCTGAAAATCCTGCCACATCCCGAATATAGGCAAAATCTTTTCCAAAGATCTTTTTTTCTGCCGGTAAATCTTTTTCTTCTCCTGCAAATACTCCAAGCACACAAACACCTTTACTTCGTAATTTACGTACTTCAAATGCAGTATCTGAAATCGCATACTTTCCCTGATAGGGTTGTGGATTTCTTGCATTTGGACGGTTTAAAATCACATCATAAGGTCGTCCGTCACTTAACACAATCAGAATCTTATGTTCCTCTTCCCGATTTAACAATTCATACCCTGCTGCCTTAATTGCCAACCCATCGCGGTTATTGGAAGACGTATTATATTCAAAAATATTTTCATTGGCACTTCTATCATCTTCATATTCCCGAAAACGGTGCAAAATCGTATAATCCCAGAAGGTGCAAAAACTCATAACCCGATGTGGAACATTTGCGATGCTCAATGCTTCACTTAAAATATATGCCTGCATCGCCACCTGCCCCTGCCGTTTTCTCTGTGAGCCACTTGCATCAATTAAAACATCCACTACAAAATCACTGTTATCGTGATTTAGTTTTCTTAAAAACACTCTTGAATCATGACTTCTTCCAACTCTCCAAAGACGTGACGGCACAATTCTTCCCCTGTCAGATATTGTTTCCTGTACTTCATCACGCATCACCAATGCTTTTTTTAGCATATCTGAGAGCTGTCGGATGTTATTTTTCACCATCCTGTGATTGTTATAATATTCATAGCGGTTTTTATCTCGCTGTTTTTTTGCATACTCATACTGATAATTACGAAGAACCGCATGTTTTAATACTCCTTCTGTAAAATACAGACTGCAGTCACTGTGAATTCCACGACATAATAACAGGTTTCGTCTTTTCTCTTCAGTTTCAGAAAGATATCCAATTCCGTAATTTCGCTGAACGTAACTGTGCATCTTAGAAAGTGCCTCTTCATCTACAACCAAAATTTTCTTTTTCTGACTTGTCTCTTCTTCGGGTTCTTCTTTCTTTGTCTCCTGGTCTAATTCCATTTTATCCAGATTGGTCATCGCTTCATTTAAATGTTCCAGATAGGTGCCAAAGCTCTCTTCTAACGCCTCTTCTTCCAGATAATCTTTCCAGGAAAACTCGGCAAGTTCTTCCAGCGAAACTGCAAGTACCGTTTCCAGATTTCCATAACGTTTTTCAAAATTAGGATCTACCATAGCGTTATATAACTTATCTATCGTGTGAATCAGCTCTATCGTTTCTTTTGCATCAGAAAGTGCCTGAACCTGTTCCATAAATGCTCTCATCCGGTTTGTAGCAGGCTCAGAACCGTTTAAACATTCTTTAAACAGCATTAGCTTCAAACGCCCTGGCTCAGAAGCTGCAAGGCGTGAAAAATCCATTTCCAGTATATCTTCAAGCGCCTTTTTTCGGATTTCTTTGATTCCTTCCCGCTCCTTTGTAATCCGCTCGGCTACCGACCATTCAATACAAAGCTGTGCAAGGCTCATAAGAGGTCCTTCTTCCCCCTGCAGATAGATTTTCTTCATTAAGTATAAAGAAAGCTCTTCTCTGTTAAAATAACGTGCAAATGCGCCCTGTTTGATTCCGTCATAAAGCCCAACTGCATGAGAACGATGATAACTCTCAATGTCTGGTTTTACATCCAGCGTATAATCTCCACTTACCGTCCAAATCAGATTTTTGATCCGGTTTTCTAATTCCAACTCAAATTCTTCTCTCATTCAAATACATCCCCTGGATTCCAGGACTCCGGTATTCTTGTCATTACGACATCCTGCACAATTTCCTTCTCAAAAATATCAAAGCATTTATTTACAACTCCCATTTTCACTGCAAGGGACGGTTTTAATCCGCAGGAAATCGTGCGCAGTGCCCCAATCATCCCTCGCAAATCCAATGCTTTTGTTGTAATCTCGCTGTTATCTGCCTTTAACTGCAAATCCAAGAAGAGTCCAATCCATTGCTTTAACGCTTCCTCTTTGATAGTTGGAAATTTCGTTTTAAAAACGTACTCAAGTGTCTCTTCATTCTGACCCGGCATATCTATCACAAGGAAGCGGGAAACTAATGCTTCATTTAACTCTTTTGTTCCTGCATAACCATAATTCATCGTTCCGATAAAACGTGTTGCGTCGTCCATCTCAATTTTATCATATCCCGGCACATCAATACTTCTTCTATGATCGAGGGTAGCATGTAAAACGGAGACTGCATCATTTTTTGCCATATTAATCTCATCAAGGATTCCAAAACCACCATATTCGGCACAGCGGTAGATACTTCCTTTTCTTAATTTGACTTCATTATTTTCAAAGGTATCTGTACCAATTAAATCTCCACTGTCTGTATTAACATGAAAGGAAATATTATAAACCGGTCTTGCAAAAATCCATGCCAGATTCTCAGCCAGTATATTTTTACCGGTTGCCTTTGGCCCCGTTAAGAGCAGATTTTCTCCCTTTAATAAAGTTGCAATTCCCATCTCTAATACTTCTTTTCCAAAAAATGCCATATCTGGCTTTATAATACGGTTTTTCACCCTCTCATCCACTTTATGTTCCGCACGAAATTCTGCAACTGCTTCAATCAATCCCTTATCTACTTTTTGTTCCTCTAAAACCTTAAGTTCTTGTTCCATTTTCTCCATCCTGTATTTTTTTACTTTTATTTTATTCTATTTCACCATATCCATCTGTTGGCTTTCCAACATTTTTGAAAATCAGGCGCTACACTTATCATAGAATAAATTTTTCATACAACTAGAAAAGGCATCTGGATTTTCCAAATACCCTTTCTTTTTTCTCAATTTCTATTTTTATACATCAAATAATAAATCACCATAAGATGGCATCGGCCACATATCTTTGTCAACAATCATCTCAAGTTCATCAACCGGTGTACGAAGTGCTTCCATTGACGGCATTACTTTTTCATGATAGAACATTGCACTTTCTTTTCCTTCTTCTTTGGTCAGTGCTTCTTCTGTTACTTTCTTTAATTCATTTAATGCATCTTTTGTTTTCTTTAATAAGGCAGAAGTTTCTCTTAAGAGTTCTGTCTGTACTTCTACTTCTAAAACACCTGCTGCAACAACCGCATTGATAGAATCTGCAAGCTGTCTTGTATATTTAATTACTGCCGGAATAATCTGTTTGCTTGCCACATCAATCATAGTCTTAGCTTCAATATTGATTGCTTTTGAGTAAGCTTCGTATTTGATTTCTTTTCTGGATTCCAGTTCTGCTTTTGTAAATACACCAAACTTTTCAAACAATTCAATGGTCTGTTCGCTTGTCAGTGCTTCTACTGCATCTACCATACATCCGATGTTTGGAAGTCCTCTTCGTTTTGCTTCTTCCACCCATTCATCTGAATAACCATTTCCATTAAATACAATTCTCTGATGCTCAGTAAAGTTTTTCTTTATCAAATCATGTACAGCCATATCAACGTCTTCTGCATTCTCCAGTACATCGCAGACTTCTTTAAATGCTTCCGCTACGATTGTATTTAAGACAACATTTGCCGGTGCAATAGAATCTCTTGAACCAACCATACGAAATTCGAATTTATTACCGGTAAATGCAAATGGTGACGTACGGTTTCTATCGGTTGTATCACGCATAAATTCCGGAATGGATTTTACACCGGTCTCTAATTTTTCACTTCCGATACTGTGGTCAGCCATACCTGTTGTAATCAGCTGATTCATAACGTCAGTCAGCTGAGTTCCCAAAAATACAGAAATAATAGCCGGAGGTGCCTCATTTGCTCCAAGACGGTGGTCATTTCCAACATCGGCTGCAGACTCACGAAGCAAAGCTGCATGTTTATCTACAGCTTTTAAAATACAGCTTAATACCAGTAAAAACTGCACATTTTCATGCGGTGTATTTCCAGGCTCTAACAAATTCACACCTGTATCTGTTGTCAAGGACCAGTTATTATGTTTTCCGGAACCATTGACTCCTGCAAACGGCTTTTCATGAAGCAGGCATTTCATTCCATGCTGGCTTGCAACACGTTTTAAGGTCTGCATAATAATCTGATTGTGGTCTACTTCCACATTGACTTCCGCATAAATCGGAGCTAACTCATGCTGTGCCGGAGCAACCTCATTATGCTGTGTTTTAGAAGTTACGCCCAGTCTCCATAATTCTTCATTTACATGTTTCATATATCCGGAGATTTTCTGACGGATTGTTCCAAGATAATGATCATCCAGTTCCTGACCTTTTGGCGGCATTGCACCAAATAAGGTACGACCTGTGAAAGTCAAATCTTTTCTCTGCATAAATTTCTTCTCGTCAACCAGAAAATATTCCTGTTCTGCACCTACAGAAGGAATGACTTTTTTTGCAGTTGTGTCTCCAAACAGACGGATCAGACGCATTGCCTGTTTATCAATTGCCTGCATCGAACGAAGCAGCGGAGTTTTCTGGTCAAGTGCCTCTCCTGTATAAGAACAGAATGCGGTTGGAATACATAAAGTTGCCCCTGCTGCATCATGTCTTACAAATGCCGGTGAAGTACAATCCCATGCTGTATATCCTCTGGCTTCAAATGTCGCACGAAGACCACCTGATGGAAAAGATGATGCATCCGGTTCACCTTTAATCAGTTCCTTTCCTGAAAAGCTCATAAGGACTTTTCCTGATGGAAGCGGTGCAGTAATGAACGAATCATGTTTCTCGGCTGTTACTCCGGTAAGCGGCTGAAACCAATGTGTATAATGTGTTGCACCTTTTTCAATCGCCCATTCTTTCATCTCATGTGCAATGACATCTGCCATCTCAAGAGACAATTCTTTTCCCTCCAGAATTGTCTGTTTTAATTCCTTATATACTTTTTTTGGAAGTCGCTGCTGCATAACAGAATCGTTAAACACATCTTCTCCAAAAATTTCAGTGACTTTAATGTTTTCACTCATTCGACTATCCTCCTGTATTATGTGCCTAAAAGCTGTTTCTACGATACCTCATATAAGAAAAAAAAGCAAGTGGAATTTTCAGATATCGCTTACCAAAATGCAAAGAAAGCTAAAAGTAAAAGACAAATCCCACCAATCCAGGACAAGTCTTTTTTATAAAACTTTGCACAGCATTTTCCAAGTTTCCACCCGATTTCCATCATAAAAATCCCAAAAAGAAATGCCCCTGCAATCAGCATCCAGCGTACTCCCTCTAAAAGTCCTGCTCCCATCCCAACTGCCACACTGTCAATAGACAGTGCCACTGCCAGAATAATCCCACTCATAAAATTTAATTTTCTTGTTTTTTTCGTCGTATTTTGCTTTCGTATCCGAACAGAGTGATAAATCTGATATCCCCCCATTCCACCAAGTAAAACTCCTGCCAGAATATCTGTTGTCCTGCCTTCGATAAAATAAGAAAAACCATTTCCTATCCAGACCGCCATTCCCAACATTCCGCTCATAATCAGATTCATCCCTGCAACTACCGAAAATGAAATTTTAATACGGCTTGCCCCATACGAAAAACTGACCATGAATGAATCCATGGTCAGTGCAAAAATCAATATACTGTTTTTCAAAAAATCCTCTATATTCATATCCGTTCAGCATCCACTTTTTTTATTATACTATGATAATAAAAAGAAAAAGTCCGATGCCTTTTACGTTTTATTTACTGATACAGCATAAATTAAGCAGCTGCTATATTGATGCCAAGCGACTTTTTGCTATACAAGGCAGAAAAATAAAACATCAGACACATCAATATGGCGGTTACTTAATATTCTCTGTATTAGCCTGAATCAACGGCACTTTCTCATCTTTTTTCAATATAATGTTCACCGCATGATTCATATTTTGGATTTCCACCTCTCGATGTTCTCCACCAAATTCTCCATCCAAAGTCCAGGAAATCTGTGTCTCCGAAGTAATTTTAAGGTAAGAAGTCTTAAAAGACTCAATGTTGGAAGTATCCGCTCCTCCTAAAAGAGCTGTAATAATCTCATTTAACTCCAAAATATTTTTCGGACGACGTATCAGTAATACTTCAAACACACCATCATCCAGCAATACATCTGGTCCGGTTAGTTTTCGGAATCCACCAACGGATGTCGCATTGCTGACCATTCCGAAAATAAAATCTCCCTCGAAACTGGTATCCTTTGTTTCTACCTTAAGCTGATAAGAAGCAATATTAAATAGTCTCTGTGTTCCTTCTAATATATAAGCTGCATGTCCTAAAATATTTTTTAAGTCCTGATTAGTCTCATAAGAAACATCTGTAAATAAACCAAATGCTGCAATATAAACAAAAAAGTCATCATTAAATTTCCCGACATCAAAAGCATGTGGAATGCCCTCTACAATATCTGTAGCCGCCTGTAACATATTTTTTGAAACATGAAGACTATTTGCAAAATCATTCGTACTACCTGCCGGTATGTAACCAAGTAACGTTTTATGATTTCCCTCCATCAATCCTGTTACCACTTCATCAAGAGTCCCATCTCCTCCACTTGCCACAATCAGGTCGAAATCCCCTGCTCTTTTTTTCGCAACCCGAAGTCCATCCTGATATGCCTGGGTAGAATGTACTGTTACCTCATATCCGCCTTTTATAAAAATATCTATAATATCAATCAGACGTGATTTAATACTTCCTTTTCCTGCTCTTGCATTAAAAATAAACAGTAATTTTTTTTCCATACGTCTTTCTCCTATAGAACTTTACTTTTCTAATTGATAGAACACCACTTTGTACAAGTATAAAATCAGGACAATACAAAAAAGAACATACAATTCCGGTGCAGCCATACTGTTACCGGAGGTATGTTCTTTTTACTTCAGCCTAAGGCTGCATTATCTTTTCAATTTGTCCACAACTGAAATTATACTAATTCTAATACAACTTCCATTGCTGCATCGCCCTTACGTGGTCCGATTTTGATGATTCTTGTGTAACCACCGTTACGGTCAACGTATTTTGGAGCGATTTCTGTAAACATTTTATCTACCATGTCTACATCTTTTGTATTTTTCTTTCTACCAGCAGCAGCTGTTGGAACTTCTTTTACCGGGTAGAAAACTTTTAACATCTGTCTTCTGGCATGTAATCTGGACGGAGCATCTTTTTTAATTTCTTTCTGAACTTCGTCATATACAGTTACTTTTTTACCATCAACAACTTCTTTTACTCTTTTTCCACTTTCGTCTTTACGAGCAACCTTTGCAGTTACTGTAACAGTTTCAAAGTTGTCTTTTTCTTTCACTGCCATTGCAATAAGACCTTCCGCAATTTTGCGAACTTCTTTTGCTCTGGTTTCAGTTGTAACGATTTTTCCATGATATAACAGGCTTGTTACCTGGCTTCTCAGTAACGCTTTTCTCTGGTCAGATGTTCTGCCTAATTTTCTATATTTAGCCATTTTAATATTTCCTCCATTTGTGGAACAATGAGCCATGCTTCTTCGGTCTTACTGGCTCATTGCTTATATTCCATAAATTCTCTTTACTTGGTTTACTCATCACTTGGGTTCAACTGTAAACCTAACTCTTTTAATTTTGCAAGTACTTCTTCAAGTGATTTACGTCCGAGATTACGAACTTTCATCATATCATCTGAAGTACGGTTGCAAAGTTCTTCTACTGTATTAATGCCTGCACGTTTTAAGCAGTTATAAGAACGAACAGATAACTCTAATTCATCAATGTTCATTTCGAGAACTTTTTCTTTTTCATTATCTTCTTTCTCAATCATGACCTCTGCTGTTTTTGCACTTTCAGACAGGTCAATAAAGAGGCTTAAATGCTCGCTCAGGACTTTTGCTGCAAGACTGACTGCCTCATCAGCATCCAAAGTACCATTGGTATAAATATCCAGTGTCAGTTTATCAAAGTCTGTAACCTGTCCAACACGGGTATTTTCAACAGTCATATTTACACGCTCTACCGGAGTATAAATTGCATCAACTGCAATCACACCAATCGGCATGTCGTCCGTTTTTCCTTTATCAGAGCTAACATATCCACGACCTTTTGTAATTGTAAGTTCTGCATTAAACTTACATCCTGCTCCACCATTCAATGTAGCAATTACCTGATCCGGATTCAGGATTTCAATATCCTGATCTGCCTGGATATCTGCGCCCTTAACAACGCCTTCTCCATCAAACTCAATATATGCAGTTTTTGGTTCTGCGCTGTCACTTGTGTTCTTAATTGCCAGGTTTTTCAGATTCATGATAATCTCTGTCATATCTTCTTTTACACCTGGAATGGAACTGAATTCATGCAGAACACCATCAATTTTAACCTGGCTTACAGCAGCACCTGGTAAGGAAGAAAGCATAATTCTTCTTAAAGAGTTGCCGAGTGTAATACCATAACCTCTTTCAAGTGGTTCCACAACAAATTTCCCATATCTCTTATCATCAGACATTTCTGTGATTTGAATTTTGGGTTTGTTAAAATCGAACATGCAAAGCCCTCCTTGCTACGTGCATCTTATTTAGAATATAATTCGACGATTAACATCTCATCAACTGGTACGTCGATTTCTTCTCTTGTAGGAAGTGCTTTCACTTCGCCTTTCAGAGCTTCCTGATCAACATCTAACCAAGCCGGTACAAGACGTCCGCCTGTTACTTCCACGATATCTTTGTATCTCTGGGAAGATTTACATTTTTCTTTAATTTCGATAACATCGCCAACTTTTACAAGGTAAGATGGGATATTAACCTGTTTTCCGTTAACCATTACATGTTTGTGGTCAACAATCTGTCTAGCTTCTTTTCTTGTTCTGGCAAGACCAAGACGGAAAACTACATTGTCCAGACGAGTTTCCAGCATAATCATCAGGTTTTCACCAGTCTGACCCTGTTTCTGGTCAGCTTTTTTATAGTAGTTACGGAAAGGTTTTTCCAGAACACCATAGATGAATTTTGCTTTCTGTTTTTCTCTTAACTGAAGTCCGTATTCGGACATTTTTCTATTTGCTCTTTTTAACTGTCTTGTTGATTTTTTGTCAATTCCTAAATAAATCGGATCAAGACCAAGGGATCTACATCTTTTAAGAACTGGTACTCTATTCACTGCCATGATTAATTAACCTCCTAATTAGACTCTTCTACGTTTTGGTGGACGGCAACCGTTATGTGGTACCGGTGTTACGTCGCAGATGCTTGTAACTTCCAGACCGCAGGCAGACAGCGCACGGATTGCTGCTTCTCTTCCTGAACCTGGTCCTTTTACGAAAACGTCAACAGTCTTAAGACCATGAATTAATGCTGCTTTTGTAGCAGTCTCTGCAGCCATCTGTGCTGCATAAGGAGTAGATTTCCTTGAACCTTTAAATCCCAGACCACCTGCACTTGCCCATGATAAAGCATTTCCTTCAGCATCTGTCAATGTAACGATTGTATTGTTGAAAGATGACTGGATATGTGCCTGTCCGCGTTCAACGTTTTTCTTAACACGCTTTTTTGTCACTTTTTTTGTAACTTTAGCCATTTCTAAACTAACCTACTTTCTCAAATATTTCAAATCATCATGTTATCATTTGCTTTAATTTTTCATCTAAAATTTAAAGCTTAATTATTTTTTCTTATTAGCAACAGTTCTCTTCGGACCTTTTCTTGTTCTGGCATTTGTTTTTGTCTTCTGTCCACGAACAGGAAGTCCTTTTCTATGACGGATTCCTCTGTAGCATCCGATTTCCTGTAATCTCTTGATGTTAAGAGCGATTTCTCTTCTTAAATCACCTTCTACATTGATGTTTAATTCATCAATTGCATCACGGATTTTACCAACTTCTTCGTCAGTTAAATCTCTGCAACGAGTATCAGGATTAATTCCTGCCTGCTCTAAGATACGGTCAGCACTTGTTCTACCAATTCCGTAGATATAAGTCAGACCAATTTCAACACGTTTTTCTCTTGGTAAGTCTACACCAGCTATACGAGCCATGTACTTGTTCCTCCATTGTTCTAATAAATATTGTTCCTAATTGAGACACATTGAAAATGACGGTTTCATGTGTCCAGCCGCAAATAAATTTCACGCAGCCTTTCCGAATCATACAGTCCGGTATTAAGCAATATTCTGCAATCATCCTCTCGGTAGGACGACAAACGTGATAATATTACTATATTTAATCAGTATAAACAACGCATCCACGTGGTTCATACTGCAGCCGCACTAAAATAAAACTACACAAACTTTTCCTCGTCTAATTAACCCTGACGCTGTTTGTGTTTCGGGTTTTCACAGATAATTCTGATGCTACCTTTTCTTTTGATAACTTTGCATTTTTCGCAAATCGGTTTTACAGATGCTCTTACCTTCACGGAATAACCCTCCTTTCGTATTTTTGCTGTGCTCTGATTCGAGGGCAAAAATGCCCGAGCACAAAAGTACGCTTTATATAATAGCACTACTTACATAAGATTGCAAGTGTTTTTTTCAAATTTTTAGCTGCATATCTTTGTACTTTTTTCAGTACAGATATGCAGCTATTCTTGTCTGTAATCTTATTTATCTCTCCAGATAATTCTGCCTTTGCTCAAATCATACGGAGACATTTCAATTGTTACTTTATCTCCCGGAAGAATTCGAATAAAGTTCATTCTCAGTTTTCCACTGATATGAGCCAGAATTACGTGTTTGTTTTCCAGTTCCACTTTGAACATTGCATTTGGTAATTTTTCCAGCACTGTTCCTTCTACTTCAATAACATCTGCTTTTGACATAAATCAAACCTCCTGTCCGCTTTTGCGGTTTTTCAATACTCTCTTGATACGCTCATTTGTTAATTTATTTCCCTCATCGAGAAGTTTCTGGATTTCGGGAGCAATTTCATAGGCGACCTGAATATGTTTTACTTTTTTCTTTTTCTGGTTTTCAATTGTACGGATTTTTCCGTCTGCCAGATAAACATATTCACCTTCTGCTTTCATTATCATGTATCTTTTTCCTGTATCATGACCGGCAAGTGATACAGCCGTCATTCCGGTTCCAAGTTTTTTCATTAAACCGAACCTCCTATTTTGTAAAAGTGAGAATTTCCGGCTCACCATCCGTAATTAATACAGTATTTTCATAATGTGCAGAAAGGGAGCCATCCTCTGTTACAACGGTCCAGTCATCATCTAACCATTCTACATCGGCTCTGCCCTGATTAATCATTGGTTCAATCGCAAGAGTCATTCCTGCCTGCAGTTTCAGTCCTCTTCGTCTCTGACGGAAATTCGGAATTTCAGGGTCTTCATGAAGACTTGTTCCGATTCCGTGTCCAACTAGATCGCGCACGACTCCGTAACCGAATTTTTCTGCATAAGCACCGATTGCTGCGGAGATTTCATATAAATGATTTCCTGCTTTTGCAAATTTAATTCCTTCAAAGAAACTCTGTCTGGTTACATCAATGAGCTGTTGTGCTTCTTTTGATATTGTTCCTACAGCATGTGTTCTTGCTGCATCTGAATGATATCCCTGATAAATCAGACCTGCATCCAAACTTACAATATCACCATCCTGAAGAATTCTGTTTGCTTTTGGAATTCCATGGACTACTTCATCATTAACTGAGACACAGATGGATGCCGGATATCCATTATAATGAAGGAAGTTTGGAATACATCCCATCTGACGGATAATCTTTTCACCTAACTGGTCAATCTCAAGAGTAGAAACTCCTGGACGGATGAAGTTTTCAAGTTCATCGTGTACCTGCTCTAAAAGCCTTCCGGCTTCACGCATTTTTTCAATTTCTCTGGCAGTTTTTATCGTTACTGACATTTTTACGCTCCTAAAATCTCGACGATTGCCTGGAATACATCTTCCATATCAACAGTACCGTCTACTTCTTTTAACACACCGGATTTAGTATAGTAATCAATTAACGGCTGTGTCTGATCATGGTAAACTCCAAGGCGTTTCTGTACGGTTTCCGCTTTGTCATCGTCTCTTAACACTAATTTTTCACCGCAGGCATCGCAGACTCCATCTACTTTTGTCGGATTGTATTTAATATGATAAGTTGCACCGCATCCAACACAGGCTCTTCTTCCTGACATACGGTTTACAATGTTTTCATCCGGAACCTCCACATCAATTGCAAAATCCACTTTTTCTCCTCTTTTTTCAAGAGCAGCGTCCAGGCATTCTGCCTGCGGAATGGTTCTTGGGAAGCCGTCTAAGATATAACCGTCTTTACAGTCATCCTGTCCAACACGGTCGATTACTAAATCTACCGTTAATTCATCCGGAACTAACAGACCCTGATCCATATAAGTTTTCGCTTTTTTACCAAGCTCTGTTCCGTTTTTGATATTTGCGCGGAAAATATCTCCTGTAGAAATATGAGGAATGTGATATTTTTCTGCGATTTTCTTTGCCTGTGTACCTTTTCCGGCACCAGGTGCCCCCAACATAATAATTTTCATACACTTTTCCCTTTCTGTAATGCTTTTTTACTCTTTTTTTACATTTTCCTTATATAGCATTTTAGTGCACCCACAAAAAGTGGGTACACTTCCATAATGTTATGCCTATTCACTTAAAAAACCTTTATAATTGCGTACCAACATACGTGATTCAATTTGTTTAAGAGTTTCCAGTACAACACCGACTACGATGATGATGGAAGTTCCGCCAAATGAAACATTTGCACCGAATACACCGTTGAAGAAAAACGGAATAACTGCTACAATTGTAAGTCCGGCAGCTCCAATAAAGATAATGTAATTCAAGATATTCTCGAGATACTCCTGTGTTGGCTTTCCAGGACGAATTCCAGGAATAAAGCCACCCTGCTTTTTCATGTTATCTGCAACTTCCATCGGATTAAATGTGATAGAAGTATAAAAATAAGCAAAGAAAATAACAAGTACGATATAAAGAATAAGACCAATTGAATATACCGGTTCATCCGGATTAAACCAATTACTGGAAGAAAGTCCTTTTAAAATCTTGCTTCCGATTCCTGTACCGTTGCCTTTATTTAAAAAGCTGGCGATAATAACCGGAAAAGACATCAAAGAAGAAGCAAAAATGATTGGAATAACACCGGCAGTATTTACTTTCAGTGGAATATTACTGGACTGTCCACCCATCATTTTTCTTCCTACCATTTTCTTGGAATATTGAACTGGTATTCTTCTTTCTGCACCATTCAGGATAAGTACCATAACGACTACCAGAATAATGATTGCCGCTATAATGATTACTGACAAACCACCTCTTGCGATGGTTTTGCCTTTTACGAATTTGTCAAACAAAGTAACCAAATCACTTGGTATTCTGGAAACGATGTTAATCATAAGTACGATAGAAATACCATTTCCTACACCTTTTTCCGTAATCTGCTCGCCAATCCACATTAACATAGCAGAACCGGCTGTCAAAGTGGCAACCGCAACAACTACGCTTGTGAAATTCATGTTTGTAAGCCATCCTCTGTTTCCAAATCCGATTGCCATTGTAACGGACTGGAACAGCGCTAAAGCTATTGTCACATAACGAGTGATGGCAGTCATTTTCTTTCTGCCCTCTTCTCCATCACGCTGCATTTCTTCCAGCTTCGGAATCGCAATCGTCAAAAGCTGAATGATAATGGATGATGTAATGTACGGTGTAATACTCAATGCAAAAATAGACATGGTCTCGAAAGAACCACCTGTAAATGCATTGAAAAAGTTAAACGCATCGTTTGACTGATTTGCAAACAATTGTTTAAAGAAATCTCTGTCAACGCCCGGTATTGGCAGCTGTGAGCCAATACGGACGATAACAAGCATTAACACTACATAGTAAATTCGACGTCTTACATCTTTTATCTTAAAAGCATTTTTAAGAGTCTCAAGCATTAGATCACCTCGACAGTTCCACCTGCAGCTTCAATTTTTGTTTTAGCGCTTTCACTTACAGCGTTAACTTTTACATTAACTTTCTTTGTAACTTCACCGTTACCAAGAAGTTTAACGCCATCTCCAAGACGAGAGATTGCACCTGAAGCAAGTAATGCTGCTGGTGTTACCTCAGCTCCGTCTTCGAATCTGTTTAATTCGCTTACGTTGATTGCAACGATATCTTTAGAATTTCTACATTTGAAGCCTCTCTTAGGAAGTCTTCTGTATAAAGGCATCTGACCACCTTCAAAACCTGGTCTCTTAGCGCCTGAACGTGCTTTCTGACCTTTATGGCCTTTACCTGCTGTTTTACCATTTCCTGAACCATGTCCACGACCTCTTCTGAAGTTGTCGCTCTGTCTGGAACCTTCAGCTGGTTTTAAGTTTGATAAATCCATGATGGCACCTCCTTCTTAATAATTAGATTTCTTCTACTTTAACCATGTGTCTTACCTGACGAATCATACCACGAACAGATTCATTATCAGGCATTTCCACTGTTTTGTTTAATTTTCTTAAACCTAAAGCTTCTACTGTTTTTTTGTTTTTCGGAACAGCACCGATTGTAGATTTCACCAGAGTGATTCTTAATTTATCTGCCATTTTTCAGTCCTCCTATGCAAAAATCTCGTCAACGGATTTTCCACGAAGTCTTGCTACTTCTTCCGGAGTCTTTAACTGACTTAAACCTGCGATGGTAGCCAGAACTACGTTCTGTTTGTTACGGGAACCCATACATTTTGTACGGATATTTTTGATACCTGCAAGTTCGATTACCGCACGAGCCGGACCACCAGCGATAACACCAGTACCTTCCGGAGCTTTCTTCAGAAGCATTTCAGCGCTTCCGAATTTACCGATGAAGTCATGAGTGATACTTCCGTTTTCGTCTCTTGCTACTGTAACTAATTTTTTCATAGCGTCTTCTTTTCCTTTGCGGATTGCTTCCGGAATTTCTGCCGCTTTGCCTAAACCAGCGCCAACGTGTCCATTGCCGTCACCGACAACTACTAAAGCTGTGAATCGGAAGTTACGACCACCTTTAACAACCTTGGTTACGCGCTTGATTGATACTACTTTTTCTTCTAATTCAAGCTGACTAGCATCAATAATAGTACGTTTCATGTGTTCATTTCCTCCCTTATTAGAATTCTAACCCAGCTTCTCTTGCTGCGTCTGCTAATGCTTTGATTTTTCCCTGATATATAAAGCCACCTCTATCAAAGACAACTTCTTTGATTCCTGCTTCAACTGCTTTCTTACCGATTACAGTTCCTAAATATGCTGCTGCATCAACGTTATTGGTTTTTTCTAATTCTGCTTTTACTTCTTTCTGAGTAGTAGAAGCGGAAACCAGAGTTTTTCCAATGGTATCGTCAATAATCTGAGCATACATATGATTATTGCTGCGGAAAACTGCTAAACGCGGAGTTGTAGCTGTACCGCTCAGATGATTACGTAATCTTCTATGCTTTTTTGCGCGAACTTTCGCTCTTGATACTTTACTAACCAT
>ERZ812616.1286-NODE-1286-length-28110-cov-4.040813_pt1 | contig 28110 bp, 26 predicted proteins | sample MGYA00376249_ERZ812616 | MGnify/ENA primary metagenome ERZ812616 (study PRJEB26924, sample SAMEA4378265) | human gut metagenome | biome: human gut; feature: human-associated habitat; material: faeces | place: China | collected 2013 ...
ATGGTATCTGCGTCCGCAACTCTCACACGCACCTTCTGTCCCAGTGCAAACACCTTGTGTGTCACATCGCCGATCAACTCGTAAGCATCCTGATCAAAGGTGTAGTAATCATCCCTCAGTGTATTTACATGAACCAGTCCCTCTACCGTATTTGGAAGTTCCACATAGAAGCCCCAGCCAGTAACACCGGAAATGATTCCTTCAAATTCTTCCCCAATATGGTAAGACATATATTCTGCTTTTTTCAGCTTGTCAGATTCTCTCTCTGCTTCGTCCGCCCGGCGCTCACACACACTGGACTGGCGTGCCACATCTTCCAGAATCTCTTTATAATGCTCTGTTTTTCCCTCTCTTTCCAGACGTCCCCGAAGCTTATCCTTAATAATCCTGTGAATCTGAAGATCCGGATATCTACGGATCGGAGAAGTAAAATGTGTATAATAATTAGCTGCCAGTCCAAAATGTCCATCATTCTCCACCGTATATTTTGCCTGCTTCATGGAACGTAATGCCAGTCGGCTGATCATTGCCTCTTCCGGAGTATCTTCTACTTTTGTAAGTAACTTTTGAATTTCTTTTGGTCTGATTTCATTTACTCCTATGTGCATAGAATATCCAAAATTATTGATAAACGTTGCCAGCGTACGGATCTTTTCTTCATCCGGTGTTTCATGGGACCGGTATAAAAATGGAAGTTCCTGCCAGTAACCGTCTTCTGCCACCGTCTCATTTGCCAGAAGCATAAAATCTTCAATGATCTTCGTCGCAACATTTCTGTCATATGGTCTGATATCGACCGGCTTTCCGTTCTCATCCAGAATCATCTTGGTCTCCGGAAAATCAAAATCAATCGAGCCTCTTTTCTTTCTTCTGGCTCTTAAAATACCGGAAAGCTCCTGCATCCGTTCAAACATCGGAATCAGTTCCCTGTATTCTTCTGTTTCAGCTTCATCATGATCAGTCAGAATCTTTTTCACACTGGTATAAGACATCCTGCGGTTCACATGGATTACCGTCTCGGCAATCTCGTGGGCAATCACTTCTCCTGACGGATCTACCGTCATAATACAGCTCAATGCCAACCGGTCCTCACCTGCATTTAATGAACACATTCCGTTCGAAAGCGTATGTGGAAGCATCGGGATTACACGGTCTACGAGATAAACACTGGTTCCTCTTTCTAAAGCTTCTCTGTCAAGCGCACTATTCTCCTGCACATAATTTGTTACATCTGCAATATGCACACCCAGAATATAATTTTCACCGTCTTTTACCAGTGACACGGCATCATCCAGATCCTTTGCATCTTCCCCGTCGATCGTGACCATTTGCCAGTCGCGCAAGTCTTTTCTTCCATTCATATCCGCTTCACTGACCGGCTTTGCTACGCGTTCTGCCTGTCTTAACACTTTATCCGGAAATTCTACCGGAAGATCATACCCCTTTACGATTGACATAATATCCGTCCCAGGGTCATTCAGATGTCCGATGATCTCCACGATCTTTCCTTCCGGTTTTTTCCCATTTTCTCCATAAGAAGTCAGTTCCACTACAACTTTATGTCCGTCCACTGCTCCTCTTGATTTTTCAACCGGTACAAATATATCCTGATCCAGTCTCTGATTATCCGGAATTACAAATCCAAACTTTTTGCCCGGCTTCATACGATACAGTCCGACCACTTTCGAAAGTCCACGCTCCAGGATCTTCACAATCTTTCCTTCACGGCTTCTTCCCTCCGGCTCTTTTGTCAGCACAATCTCGACATGGTCTCCGTCGAACGCCCCACAGATATCATCTTCTCCGATAAATACATCTGCCGAACCATCTTCATCCAGTACAACAAAACCGAATCCCTTAAGGCTTGCACGGAATACACCGGTCAGACGCTTTGCATGTCCTTTACAGTACTTTCCTCTCTTGGAAAGATAAATCTTTCCTTCCTGTTCCAGTGATTCCAGTATCTGGCGCAGCTCATCCCTGTCTTCTTTTGCCACACGCAGAAGCATGGCCAGTTCCTTAAATTTCATCGGTGTATATAAATCGTCACAGATCAGGTCATAGACGACTTTTTTTCTCTTATCAAATTTCTTACTCATATTCATATACTCTCCTGCATCGTTGAAAAAGGGACACCCCCATACAGGAGTGTCCCTTTCATCTTCTAAAAATATGCTCTATCCTATGCAAATACTTTTAAATTCAACACTGCTGCCAGTACAATAAACAAAATCGCAAGGAATTTTGTAGACTTCACCAGTGCACCTTCCATAGAACGTCCCTTGTTCTGTCCCCAGTAAGTATCAGCGATACCACTAATGGCACCAAGCCCTGCTGACTTACCTTCCTGCATTAACACGACTATGGTTAATGCGATACAGTCTATTGCAAATATTATCATTAATACAATCTTTAAAATGTCCACTATTCACACCTCCTGCGGATAAACCATATTTATTTTATCACAGGGTTTCTTATAAGGCAAGTGAATCTTTCAACTCATCCGTCTTTTGTACAAATGGGTTCTGATACTCAGCCACATCTCCCAGTCTTTCCTCAATCCTCAGCAATTGATTATATTTTTCCACCCGTTCTGACCGGCATGGAGCCCCGGTCTTAATCTGCCCTGCCTCTGCCGCTACTGCAATATCTGCAATAAAGGTATCTGCCGTCTCTCCTGACCGGTGTGAGATCACAGTCTTATATCCTGCATTCTGCGCCATCTTCACTGCTTCAAAGCTTTCTGTCAAAGTCCCGATCTGATTTACCTTGATCAGTATCGCATTGGCTGCTTTTCTCCGTATTCCTTTCGCAAGCCTTCGGGTATTCGTCACGAACAGGTCATCACCGACTAACTGTACCCGCTCTCCAAGCCTGTCTGTCAGAGTTTTCCATCCTTCCCAGTCATCTTCATCCAACGGATCTTCAATGGATACAACCGGATATTTTTCTATCATTTCTTCATAGTAATCAATCAGTTCTTCTGCTGAACGGACAATCTTGTACCCTTTTTTCTTCGCCTCACCGTCGAAAACATATTTCTTAAAATTCTTATCATACAATTCCGATGCAGCTACATCCAGTGCGATCGCAACTTCTTTTCCCGGCTGGTATCCTGCTTTCTCTACCGCTTTTACCATCAGGCGCAAAACCTCATCCGCATTATGAAGATCCGGTGCAAATCCACCTTCATCTCCCACTGCAGTACTATATTCCAGCTGTTTCAAAAGCTGTTTCAGTTCATGATATACTTCTGCACACATCTGAAGTCCATTCTTAAAATTTCCTGCACCTACAGGCATGATCATAAATTCCTGAATATCGATCGTATTATCTGCATGTCTTCCCCCGTTCATGATATTCATCATCGGAACCGGAAGTTTCTTTACATTCGTACCGCCAAGATACGAATACAGCGGCAGTCCAAGCGCCCCTGCCGCTGCTCTTGCAGTCGCAAGAGACACGCCAAGCATGGCATTGGCTCCGAGATTGGACTTGTTCTTTGTCCCGTCAAGCCTGATCATCGTCTGATCGACTGCCGCCTGATCCAACACGTTCATACCTATCACTTCCGGTGCAATCCTTGCATTAACATGATCTGCTGCCTGTTGTACGCCAAGCCCTCCGTACCGTTCTTCTTTATCCCGTAATTCCAGTGCTTCATACTTTCCGGTCGATGCACCGGATGGCACACTTGCCCGACCGCAGAATTCATCTCCTGCCAGCACTTCCACTTCTATCGTCGGATTTCCTCTTGAATCAAGTATTTCTCTTGCGTATACATCCGTAATGGGTAAATACTTATACATTATTTCTATCCTCCTCTTATGAAGGATAGTATGTTCCGATGCGGAATAAACCATTCAACATTTAATACAGTTCTTTATAAATCTCTGCCATCTGCTGCCATGTCAGTTTTACATAACTCTGATTCAGAAGTCTCTGCTGTGTCTCTTCTACAGTCTTAGCAAAACTCTCGATCTCTTCTTCCCTCATTCCATATTCATGCAATGGTTTTCTTGCAATGATCTGATCCAAAAGTTTTCCAATCTCCACATATACCAAGTCTGCATCGCACTCTAAAACATTGCTTAAGAAACTATTTAATTCCTTAATTCTGCCATCTGGATCTAATTCCTGATATTTTGCAAATACTGCTGTAAGGAACTGGTAATTTGCTTCTCCGTGTGTAACATGATAGACACCACTTAACGGATAAGACATGGCATGTACCGCTCCTGTTCCGGCATTGCCAAATGCAATTCCGGCAAGGTTACTTGCCGTCAGGAAGTCATCCAGCAGATTCATTCGGAATGCTTCTCCATGTTTTGCAATTTTACGGAAGCCTTCCATGATCATTTCCATTGCCTTCATACTGAACATCTGTGTATACAAAGTAGCTTTCGGAGACACATAAGATTCAATCGCATGGATAAATGCATCGATCGCACTCGTTGCAAAAAATGAATATGGAAGTCCTGTCAGCAATTCCGGAATCAATACCGCACGGTCTGCATAAATCTCGTCGACAGCAAGCCCCATCTTGGTATGCAGCTTTGTAAATTCTGCGATTGATACATTCGAGACCTCTGACCCCGCACCACACGTAGTTGGTACTGCGATCAACGTTTTTGCTCTCTTAAGCGGAACCTTTCTTCCAAAGATTTCTTCCGCACTATACTCTCCTGCGAGCACCAGGATCTTAGCCATATCGATAACTGCGCCTCCTCCGATCGCAATAATTCTGTCACAGTCTGTCTTACGGAAATCTGCCAGTAATGCATCGATCATCTCGTCCGTAGGCTCACCTTTTCCATATTTGCTTTTATATTCTACATGTGCCTCTAATCCAAGCGCTGTAAAATATGCCTCATATGTGCTTTTACTTGCAAGAATAAAGTCTTTCTTTCCTATATTATATTCTTCTGCAAAATCTTTTGCGTGCTCAAATTTCTGAACTTCCGCCTTCTGCCAAAAAAGTTTCATTTTTTCTTGTCCTCCCCGTCATTTTTCTGAATATTTTGTCTCTTAATAATATAGCATCAATCCGTTGACTTTTCCATATATGAGCGTTACAATCATTGAAGATATAAAAATTTAATAATTACAAAAGGAAAACTGGGGAATTTTCAAATGAAAGAACATTTAAAAAACTTTGCATTACTCACTGTCAGTACGTTGATCATGGCTGTAGGTATCTACTTTTTCAAGTTCGCCAATAACTTTACGTTTGGCGGTATCACCGGTTTTGCGGTACTCGTCGCAAAATTCACTCCACTTTCGGCCAGTGATTTTTCCTTCATCGCGAATATGCTCCTTCTGATCATAGGACTTTTCGTTCTCGGGAAAAAATTCGCTGCACAGACAGCATATAGCAGTATCTTACTTTCTGTTACTCTGTCCGGACTGGAACGTATTTATCCAATGAGTCACCCTCTCACCAACGAACCTATGCTGGAACTGATCTTTGCGATCGTACTTCCTGCCATCGGTTCGGCAATCCTCTTCAATATCGGCGCATCCAGCGGGGGAACGGATGTCATTGCCATGATATTGAAGAAATACACCAGTGTTGACATCGGGAAGGGATTGCTTGCTTCCGACATCTTATTCACAATAGCCGGTTTCTTTGTATTTGATATCAAAACCGGTCTTTATTCACTGCTTGGTCTTACGCTGCGTTCTACATTGATCGACAGCCTGATCGAAAGTCTGAATCGTTCGAAGTATTTTCACGTGGTATGCAGCGAGCCGGAACCAATCTGTGAATTTATCAAAAATGACCTGAAACGAGGTGCAACAATCGTACTCGCACAGGGTGCCTTCACAGGCGATGACAAATATATCATCCTGACTGTACTTAGTCCAAATGAAGCAATCAAGCTTCGTAATTTCATAAAAGCTCATACAACTGGTGCATTCTTACTGATATCCAATACCAGCGAGATTATAGGAAAAGGGTTCCACTCTGTGTAGTGAAACCCTTTACTTTTTCTTCTCCGTTTTTTCAATATCCAATAGATCCAGGATCGAATGCGACATCATATAACGATAAAATTCCATTGCATCCCCTGACGAAATATTTTTGCTTTCCTTAATAAGCCAGTATTTTAATCCATTCACCAATGATATTGCATGAAATTCCAGAAATACCTTTTCGTCGACGTGTGGCATATTACTTAAGTGTTTTAACGGATGATGCTTTACCAGAATTTCTTCCATATTAAAAATCTGTCCATACAGCATCTCCTCAAAAGAATTCTGACCAGTCACTTCAAATACTTTTTCGTAATAAGTCTTATCTTCTTCAAATTTCCGAAACAGCAGCTTTAAGGACTCCATTCCACGTTCCTGCTCCATAAGTTCTGAGACTTCTTTAAATACATCTTCCCACAGAAGCCATTCCATCACTTCATATTTATCCTGAAAATAATTATAAAATGTCGGACGGATCACTCCTGCTGCATCCGTGATCATCTTGATCGTCAGTTTTTCAAATCCTTTTTTCGCTACCAGTTCTTTAAATTTTTCTCCCAATAGTGCTTTTGTCAATTCACTTTTTCGCTCCATCTCATCACCTTAATTTATCTCGGATATCCTGTAATAAATAATTATAGTCCTGTTATCCGGCAAAATCTACTGTCAATTTGCTCCATTTTCACATATAATAATGGAGAATTACATCAAAACTGGCAAGTAAAAGGAGCGCTCCTCCAATCCAGTATGCACGCCTGTTTTCTTTCAATCCTAATCTGTATCCTGCAAATATACCGATCACAGCTTCCAGAACCGTCACCGGAAGTAACACCAATGACTCCTCGATCATAGCTGTATCCAAAAAACCGAGCCCCATTCCGACAAAGAATGCATCCACACTTGTCACCATGGCTAGAAGCGTTGTTTTCTTCCATTCAATCTCGTCTTTTCTCCGTTCCAGTACATTCTTTTTCTTTATCCCTTTGATAATCATATAGATTCCGATTGCAGCAAAAATCAGTACCGTCAGACCTTCCCATCTGTCAGCCGCTGTCTTCGTCCTGGTAATGGATAATAACGGAAGTAATGTGATCAGATTGCCCAGAACAAGCGTTCCCAACTGGATACCGCCAAACAGGATACTCAGCAGAATCAGGTTCTTCCATCTGATTTTTGAAAATCCAGCCCCCATATAGACCGCTGCTACAAATACATCAATCGATAATCCAACGGATACGATCAATAATTCTATCACTGACATTGCATCACCTTCTTTCTTTTCTCCTATTTTAGCCTATTTAGAATTATTTTTGAAGAAATAAATGCCGGACAACTGCCGGAATCCTGCTACATTTTTCTTCATATGTATAAAAAAACGGGAAAGCTACGCTCTTACGTAACCTTCCCGCTTTCTGCGACATATATAGTATCAACTTTAGGATGTGTCTCTTATATTATATCCCGATTAGTGATGGAATAAACGGATTCCGGTAAATGACATCACCATATCATATTTATTACATGTTGCAATTACATTGTCATCACGTACGGATCCACCCGGCTGTGCAATGTATTTTACACCACTCTTATGCGCACGCTCGATATTATCCCCAAATGGGAAGAATGCATCTGAGCCAAGTGCAACATCGGTCAGTTTGTCCAGCCATTCTCTCTTGGCTTCTCTTGTGAATACTTCCGGTTTTTCTTTGAAGATTGCCGGCCATGCATCGTCTGCAAGCACGTCCATGTAATCGTCTCCCATATAGAGATCGATCGCATTGTCTCTGTCTGCACGTCTGATTCCATCTACGAATGGAAGATTCATAACCTGCGGTGACTGTCTGAGCCACCAGTTATCTGCTTTGCCTCCTGCAAGACGTGTACAATGGATTCTGGACTGCTGTCCTGCACCGATACCGATTGCCTGTCCGTCTTTTACGAAACATACAGAGTTGGACTGTGTATATTTTAATGTAATCATAGAGATTGCCAGATCAATCTTAGCCTGCTCTGTCAGTTTTTTGTTCTCTGTCACGATATTTGAGAAGAAATCATCGTCAATCTTTAATTCATTTCTTCCCTGCTCAAATGTAACACCGAATACCTGCTTGTGTTCGATCGGAGCCGGTACATAATCCGGATCGATCTGGATTACATTGTAGTTTCCTTTTTTCTTTGCTTTTAAGATTTCCAGCGCTTCCGGTTCATATCCAGGAGCGATTACACCATCGGATACTTCACGTTTGATCAGTTTGGCAGTATCCACGTCACATACATCAGACAGAGAAATAAAATCTCCGAAAGAAGACATACGGTCTGCGCCTCTTGCTCTTGCGTATGCAGATGCAAGCGGAGATAATTCTCCGAGATCATCTACCCAGTAGATCTTTGCAAGCGTATCACTCAGTGGAAGTCCGACTGCGGCACCTGCAGGAGATACATGCTTGAATGATGTAGCTGCCGGAAGTCCGGTTGCTTTCTTTAACTCACTTACAAGCTGCCATCCGTTAAATGCATCCAGGAAATTGATATATCCCGGTCTTCCATTCAGAACCTTGATTGGCAGTTCACTTCCGTCTTCCATATAGATTCTGGAAGGTTTCTGGTTCGGATTACATCCATATTTCAGTTCTAATTCGTTCATATCTCTTCTCCTTATCAATTCCTCTTACTGGTTCTTATTGATGATCTTTGTCTCATATGTACCTGTCGCGATATCAATATAGCGTACGAATAATGATACTTTGTTGTCCGCATTCAGGCTGTTCCATAAGCTTCCGGCAAATGCATCCATATCATCCGGAATTGCGATCAGTTTCGGTTCTCCTTCAAAGCTTGGAAGCGGATTGCCGTCACATTTGTATGTGTGAATAAAATGTCCCTCTCCTGCTGCCGGATTCTCATATGCAAATGTATAGCGATTGCAGCTTTCCGGATTACCATTGTTGCTCTTTAGGATTGACATTGCGTAGTTAAATGTTCCATTTTCAATATGCATAACACCAGAAATTCTAGGTGTGTAGTTCGGTCCATCCGGTTCAAATTCACGGCTTCTGAGTGACTGTTCAAATGTAAGTTGTTTATCCATGCCCTCGTAGATAGTATCCGTCTGATCTCCGTTGGTTACGATCGTCTTGTTTCCAAGTACACGTACCGGTGCATAGATGATCAGGCTTGGATCTGTCAGCTTTGATGGATCAAATGCCTGTGTGCGGATACCTTCCCCTTCTTCTACAAACACACGGTTACGGCTATTCTCACTTCTTCCCATAATGAAGTAAGCAGTTACAGCTTTTGTCCCATCTGCACTCTTTCCTATAATAATGCCACGTCCCGGGTAAGAATTGCCCTGCAGTTCCTTCTCGATTGATAACATTTCCATGAATACATCTCCTTTTCGTTTGTGTTTTTGAACGTTTCTATCCTTATTATATATAAAAGCGTCTTATTTTTCCACCCCTTTTTATAAGTATAATTAAAAAATCTCGTTTTTTTATAAGTACAATTTAAGTTTTGAATCTTTTATCGTTATTTCTAATACTTTTTTCCTTTTTTGTCAAAAAAACGACAATATACGATTAATGTCGCATTCGCTTGAATCCGGAAATCAAAAGTTTTAAGATAAGGTAACTGCATAGAGAATATAATGCAGTAAGATGAGGAGGTAACATTATGAACGTTGTAGACACAATCAAAAACGCCGCCTTTGCTTCCGCTATTCAGGCAGCACTTAAGTACATGGATAAAGATCCTGAAACAAATATTCCAAAAGTCATGAGCATTGTTGACAAGGCTGCTCCAGAAGGCTGGTATGCAGGTCAGCGTAATGCGATCCGCCAGGGAATCGCCGAAAAGGGAAACTGGTATGAACTTGCCACAAAAGTATGGGCATTGGATCCGGAAGTACGAAAAACTTTCTTTACAAACTTTATCGTTAACGCTTCTTTGAAAGGTTCTGCCCTTCAGAAGGAAACTGAGGAAAAAGAAGACTGTAATGTTCCTTGGGCGATTTTATTAGATCCGACTTCAGCCTGCAATCTGCACTGCACCGGATGCTGGGCCGCTGAATACGGACACAAGCTGAATCTCTCTCTTGAAACAATCGATGATATCATAACACAGGGAAAGAAACTTGGTACATATATGTATATCTATACCGGCGGAGAACCTATGGTACGTAAAAAAGATATTATCACAATCTGTGAACGTCATCCTGACTGCGAATTCTTATCTTTCACAAATGGTACATTGATCGATGAAGAGTTCTGTCAGGAAATGTTAAGAGTTAAGAATTTCGTTCCTGCAATCAGTCTGGAAGGATTCGAGACGGCCAATGACGGACGGCGTGGTCCGGGTGTATTTGAAAAAGTAAAACATGCCATGCAGTTATTAAAGGCTCATAATCTTCCATTTGGTATCTCTACCTGCTACACAAGCGCAAACTACAAAGATATCACAAGTGAAGAATTCTATGACATGATCATTGAAGCAGGTGCATTGTTCATCTGGTTCTTCCATTATATGCCTGTTGGAAATGATGCTGCTCCGGAACTCATGCCGAATCCGGAACAAAGAAAGGCTGTATACGAACGTATCCGTGCGTTCAGAAGTTCCAAACCAATCTTTAGCCTGGACTTCCAGAACGATGCCGAATATATCGGTGGATGTATCGCAGGCGGCCGCTATTACCTGCATATCAATGCAGCGGGAGATGTAGATCCTTGTGTATTCATTCATTATTCAAATGCAAATATTCACGAAGTCAGTCTTCTGGATGCTTTAAAGAGTCCGATCTTCCAGGCATACAGAAAAGGACAGCCGTTCAATGACAATATGCTGCGCCCTTGCCCAATGCTTGAGAATCCGGAATGCTTACCGAAGATGGTAAAAGAGACCGGTGCCCACTCTACCGATCCACAGTCACCGGAAGATGTACAGCATCTCTGCGATAAATGCAAACCTTATGCCGAAGCGTGGACCAAAATGGCAGATAAGCTTTGGGATGAGAGGCTGGATGCAAAAAAGTAAATTGGGATTTAATTTATTAACAGGGAAGCGGCCTCTCAGTCCTTGACAATCCGCTAATGACAGTTGATTACTGTAACCTTCCGTTGCCACAACCGTTACGCATTTGCCATTTAATTTGTAAGGCATTCGACACCCACGGAATAAAAAGTAGAAAGCCGTTCCAGTGAATGTGAAGAAGGTGTTGGAAATAGTTAAGCGTCAAAATTATGCGTTGGGTTTTCGAAATTTGCCTGTTTGAGCCGAATGGCGAGTTGCAAATTTCGGAAGCCCGTTTTTAGCATAATTTTGACGCTTTAGTATTTCCCACCGACGGAACCTGAACAGGAACGGCTTCCTACTTTTTATGCAGGTCCGGGTAGTCATGCCTTCCTGAATTAAATCCCAATCACATCTGCTTCCTCACCACCATATACTCATCCCCATTCCGGTAATAAGGACACTGATAATGCTGGTCAGATATAAGACGCATATATTCATCTTCATCCATATTGATATCGCACATATAACTTTCATAATCTTCATCGTATGTATAATAAGTACAGCTTTCACAGCTATTCTGAGCCATCGTAATTCTCCTTTTTCTGATTTGATAATTGAATTTCTCTGTTTTTCATCGATTATAACATATTTTTCCGATACTGTATGTAAAAAAGAGCATAAACATTGCGATTACAGGTTGCCCCTGCTTTGTTATCCATGTTATATTTTATGTGATATTTTTATCAAACTATTACTAAAGGAAAGGGTTATTATGGATTCAATGTTTAACACTCCGCAGGAAGTTGTACAGGCCAATATGAACGGTGCTGTAAAAAAAGCTGCGACTTCTAAAAAGAAAGTATTCTTTATGGGAATCATGGCTGGTGTCTGCATCGCACTCGGTGCTCAGTCCAGTAATGTTGCCATGCATGATATTTCAAATGTAGGGCTTGCGCGTCTGGTTGCAGGATGCGTCTTCCCGGTAGGTCTGATGATGATTGTATTTATCGGAGGAGAATTGTTCACCGGAGATTGTATGATGACGATGGCATGTATTAAGAGAAAGATCAGCGTTGCTTCTCTCATCCGTACTCTGGTAATTGTATATTTCGGAAATATGGTCGGTGCAGTTGCTCTCGCGTATCTGGTATATCTGTCCGGACAGTATAATTACACCAATGGTGCTCTCGGTGCATTTACAATAAAAGTAGCTCTCGGAAAAGTCAGCCTGTCTTTTCTGCCTGCTCTGATCTCCGGAATTTTATGTAACATCCTGGTATGCGCTGCAGTATTGATGGCTTCTACTGCAAAAGATATTGCCGGAAAATCCCTCGCCATCTTCTTCCCGATCATGGCATTCGTTATATCCGGCTTCGAACACTGCGTTGCAAATATGTATTATATCCCGGCCGGAATCTTTGCTTCCATGAATGCGGATTATGTTGCCAAAGCAAAGGAATTATACGGCATCACCGGAAGTCAGATTGCTTCTTTGAACTGGGAAAATTTCTTTCTTGTCAATCTTCTGCCTGTTACAATCGGTAATATTATAGGCGGTGGATTTATCATCGGCGGCTTATTTTTCTATCTTCACGGAAAGAACTGTAAATAAAGATAAAAAAACTGCAATTGATAATACCGTTATAACAATATTATCAATTGCAGTTTTTTTATAGGTCAAAATTAACAGGAGACATAGCTTTTTCCAGTTCCCGGATCATCTCTACCAGCTTTTCTGCTGTCACTTCAATTCCAAGTCTAGAACTATTAATACACAGATCATAATTATGTGGTCTGCCCCAGCTTCTTCCGGTATAATAATCATAATATGCTTTTCTGTCTTTGTCTTTCTTTCTGACCAGAGAAGTTGCCGCTTTCTCGTCTATGGAAAGCTGTTCCATCTTTCTCTGTACACGCCACTCAAACGGTGCAGCTATAAACAGGCTGATATGATCAAGGTTTGCCTGTTCCAGTATGTAATCTGCGCAACGTCCGACAAACACACAGTTTGCTTTTTCTGCCAGCTCCCGGATAATAGAACTGTATGCCTGATGCAGTGTATCATTGGCTGTCATTCCGTTGAGTTCCTGATTCGGCACATCATACCACACCTGATGCAGCCATGGATTATGTTTTTTCTCATCCGCCTTTTCCAGAACTTCTTTGGGCATTGCAACAATCTTTTCTGCTGCCTTGTCAATCAGATCCCTGTCATATAATTCCATCCCCAGTTTTTCTGCAATTATTTTTCCGATTTCATGACCGCCGCTTCCAAATTCTCTTCCGATACAAATAATCATAACACTTCCTCCTTTTCGCAAGTATATTCTGTCTTGTATACTTTAACTATAGCTCTTTTTTTCAGATCATAAAACCAACAATCCAGAGAAAATGTCTATTTATATCCATTTTATTCACTCATAAATTCTTCCGTTGAAAATCGTCTTATCCATCGGCCGTTCTTCACCTGAGTTCCTGATCAAAACTTACCGCTGCGGCCTCCATGACTCTTACCGGAAGATCCGGTATGCACAGAACTTCCACCGCTTTCCTGCTTCCGTTCGATCTTTCTTGTTGTTACGACACGGTTCACAAAGTGATCCGTCCTGACCGTCAGATCCAGGCTGCCCGCTTTTTCATATTCGGCTGCCGTTACCTGGGATTTTACGGATTTGAGTTTTGTTTTTTTGATCATTGCCATTACAAATGCAATCATGGCGCCGATCAGCAGATCTCCCGCTATCCACCATGGTGATACCTTCTTTTTCGGAAGGTGCCCCGTATCATACGGCTCTCCTTTCTCCGCCTGTGTCAGAAAATCATCACACAACGATGCATATTTCGAAAATGCGTCCAGATACGCTCCGTCACTCAGATCTGGTACGAACTGGTCTTCCATGTATGCAAGCCCGGCATCCGTAAACGCCGTGATCGCATCTCCACTTGTAGATATATTCCATTCCCGGTCATCCATTGCCACCAGAAACAGAATCCCACTGTCGTTTTCTCCATACCCATAGCCGTTGTCATCATAATAATCATCTGCATATTCTTCCACGGTCTTTCCATTCAGAGAATCCACAGTCACTATGATCACGTCACACTCCTGCTCCTCGCTGACTGTATCCAACTGCTGATTCAGTTCTTTTTCTTCACTGTCTGTTAGGATATCTGCATCATCTACCAGCCTTGGCAGTTCGCTGCCAGCCGGTACATCTTCTGCATTTACATTCTGAACTACGCATAGTAGAAACAGGAGAACTGCCACGATCATACCGGATATATACCGTCTTGTTTTCTTTCGTTTCATGTCTTTTCTCCTTTTCTTATATCAGAACCGTCAGCCACATCAGTGCATAAAGTATGACTCCGATCACCAGTCCTCTGGATACAACATACTTCCAGAATGCGCCTTTATCTGCCGGCAGATCTCCTACCATCTTTCCCGTCTGTCCGTTCATGGCAAATACATACTTTTGATCCCGCCAGGTTGTATTTAATATCCACACCGGATACAGTGCATATTTCTGAGATGCCTTTTGGATCTTCACATTGTCTGAAACCGGTTTTACGATCGAATAGCCTTTCACTGTGTCCCGAAGTTCCCGCTTTATGCTTGCCTTTGCACGTTTTTTTGCCCGTTTCTTACACTCATCTGCTTCCACATCATACCGTTCTGCCACATAACCTGCCAGATACGGATCTTTGAACGGCACAGCATCTTTGAAATCGTATGGTTCCAGAGATTCCATCAGATCATCTTCCATCTTCCTTGATCCGTCTTCCGGAATATGCTCGAATGCCATCGTTCCTCCACGCTCAATCTTGAAGAATTCATGTTCTGTATATTCTACATCACCGCTCATCCATACTCTTGATCGTTCTGCATCATAAGTAACCAGTGCATTTGTCTCCATATCAAACAGCCAGAATGGTACATAAATTCCTACAATCTCATCAATATGATTTTCCTCTTTAAAAACAGACGGTACAAAAGCTTTTCCTTCCAGATGCTTCTGGTAAGCCGCCTTTGCCGCTTTCTTATCCAGCTTAAACGGAATGACATAGTCCGGTTTTAATCCGCCTTCAAACTGCCCTTTTAGTACAACACGGTTCCCGCAGAACGGACAGGTTGTTGCTCCGGTCGTCTTATCGGCCGTAATCTCTCCTCCACAGGATTCACAGATATATGTAACAAAAGTGCTTTCTTTCGTGCTTTTTTCCGTCTGTCCGCTTTTTTTGTCCTCACTCGTCTGCGATTCATTCAGTGCTTCATATTCTTCCACCGAAATCTCTGTATCACAGTAAGGACATTTCATCTTCTGGGAAGTACTGTCGAATTCCATCGTTCCTCCACAGGCCGGACATTTATATTCTTTTATAGCAGACATATATACTCCTTATCTGAGTCTCATCCAATCGTAATTCTTAAGCAAATGGTTTGCCGCAGTTTGTACAGAATTTCCCATGATTTACAGCTCCACAGCTGCAAATCCAGTTCTCCGGTGCCTGTGGCTTCGGACTTCCACAGTTCATACAGAACTTTCCTTCATTCAAAGTGCCACAGCTGCAAGTCCAGCTTCCGGTCTGTTGCTGTGCAGACTGTTCCTGTGCAGCCATCTGTCTTGCCTGTTCTTCCTGCTGACGTTTCTCTGCCCCCTGGTTATAAAGACCCTGCAGATTCGCCCCGCCATTCATACCGGACGCCATATTCATACCCATGAAGCCCATCATTGCTCCATTCGGATTACCTGCCGCACTCTTCATTGCCTCTGCCTGCGCCATGCCAAGCGTTGCAGCCATCATACTCGGATCTGTATACATAGCAGTATTCTGTGCCTGCTTGATCGCTTCTGCATCCTCATCCTTGATCGTGACCGGATTGAATGCAACCGATACAACTGAGATTCCCCTGAGTTCTGACCATTTCTTCGTCAGAATCTCATTCATCGCATCACTGATTTCCATCGAATGTGCCGGGATCTGACTTGGGCGGATCTCAAGCTCTGCAATCTTCGCAAATGCCGGCTGCAGGGCATTCACGAATTCCGTCTTTAACTGTGGAGCAATCTGGTCTTTCTCATAGCAGTCCGTCACATTTCCGCCGAGACTTGTATAGAATAACAGTGGATCTGTGATACGGAACGAATAGATTCCGTTACAGCGGATCTCGATATCTTTATCAAGATTAATTCTTTTGTCTACCACACGGAACCATACCGGATTCGCCGTGCCGAATTTATTGTCCGTAATTTCTTTGGTATTAAAATAATATACTCTCTGATCTTTCGCCGTATCTCCGCCGAATGTAAATCGTTTCCCGATCGTCTGAAAGGTCGCCTTGATTCCTTCTCCAAGACTGCCGCAAAAAACACTTGGTTCCGAAGACATATCATATGTGTATTCTCCCGGTTCCGCACATACTTCCACAATCTTCCCTTGATCCACGATCATCATACACTGCCCGTCCGCCACGGCAATTCCGGATCCGTTCGTGATCACATTATCGTGTCCTTTTGTGTTCGATGAACGCCTGTCTATACGTTTTTTTCCGCGTACCATCAACGTGTCATTGTCTAATGAATCAGAGTAGAAGAATTCTTTCCACTGGTCTGCCAGTGTTCCACCTGCTGCGCCTGTTGCTGCTTTGATAAGTCCCATATATTTTTCCTCCTTTATCTATCTCTTTTTCACAAGCTTTACTACCGTCTCGATATGATCGCAGAACGGGAAGTTATCCACCGGCTGGATCTTCATTGCCTGATATCCGTTTCCCGTCAAATATTTCAGATCTCTTGCCAGTGTCTCCGGATTACAGGACACATAGACAACCCTCTTTGGCCCGAGCTTTATTACAGAAGAAAGGAACTTCTCATCACTTCCGGCTCTCGGCGGATCCATGAATACCACATCCGCTTTTTGGTTCTTCGAAGCCATATCTACCATGAATCTTCCCGCATCGCCTGCATAGATCTCTGCATTTTTGATGCCATTTTCTTTTGCGTTGATTCTCGCATCTTTCACCGCATCTTTGTTAAGCTCTACTCCAATAACTCTTTTTGCATTCCTGGCTGCAATCAGACCAATTGTACCGGTTCCGCAGTACGCATCGATCACCGTCTCTTTTCCGGTCAGTTCCGCATAGTCCATGGCCGTATTATAAAGGAGCTCCGTCTGTACAGGATTCACCTGATAGAACGATTTCGGGGAAATACGGAATGTACAGCCGCATAATCTGTCCTTAATAAATCCTGGTCCGTAAATCGGCTTTTCCTTTTCTCCCAGTACCATACTGGTCTGCTTGTTATTCACATTCAGTACTACGGTCGTAATCTCGGGATGTACTTTTCTCAAAGCCTTCACAAAGTTATTCTTTGATGGCAAAATTGGCGATCCCAGCACCAGAACGACCATAATCTCACCGGTCTCAAAGCCTCTGCGAATCAACACATGTCTCAAAAGTCCATATCCTGTATCTTCATTATATGTCTTAATCTTAAAAGACGGCAGAAGTTCACGGATTGTACGGATGATCTCCTGACTTTTCTTATCTTCGATCAGACATTCTTCCACTGCGATCACACGGTGCGTTCCTTCTGCATAGATGCCGGATATCACATTTCCTTTTCTGTCATGATCGAATACCGCATGCACTTTATTTCTGTAAAAATATGGATGCTCCATACCGATAATCGGACTGACTTTGCAAAAGCCGCCCAATAATTTTTCTTCCTGCTTCTGTTTTCTTTTCATCTGTTCTTTGTATGGCATCTTCTGGAACTGGCAGCCGCCACATTTTTTATCGATTTTACATGCAGAAGTCTGATTCCGTGTCTGCTTTTTATTTTTCTGTACTTTACTCTTCTGACCTGATTGCCCAGCGCATTTTCGTGCATTTCGCACGGCTGTTGCGGAAGCATTCTTCTTTGGACGGTCGGATGACGTCTTTTGCGATCTCACTGTACAGGCCCTCCTTTTTCCATTGTTTGAATGATTTCTTTACCAGACGGTCTTCCCCCGAATGGAAGGTAAGGATTGCCACTTTTCCTCCCGGTTTTAGCACACCCGGCAGCTTATCCAGGAAATCATACAATACTTCAAATTCATGATTCACATCAATACGAAGTGCCTGGAATACCCGCTGGCTCGACTTGCGTATTGCTTCTTTTCTTTCTTTTTCCGGAATAAATGCAAGTGCCTCTCCGATCACCTGGTGCAATCCCGTTGTTGTTTCAATCTTTCCGCCTTTTCGGATCTTTTCCGTAACTGCTTCTGCAATCTCTTCTGCATAAGGTTCATCTGCATTTTCAACCAGCATCCCTGCAAGTTCTTCTCTTGAAATGTCATGCAGCCGTTCTGCCGCACTGATTCCTTTCTCCGGATTCATCCGCAGATCCAGAGGACCTTCTGCTTTAAATGTGAATCCCCGGTCCGGGTTATCGATCTGCATGGATGACACACCAAGATCTGCCAGTACAAAATCAAATTTTCCGGCTTCTTTTGCTACTTTGTCAATATTAGCAAAGTTCTCAAGCTTTACTGTCAGGATGTCTGATCCAAATCCTTTTTCCTCCAGACGTTTCTTTGTCTTTGCTGATTCGATCGGATCTACATCCAGTCCGTAGATATGGCCCTCTCCCTGCAGTTTTTCCAGCATCTTTGAGGTATGCCCTCCATATCCAAGCGTTGCATCCAGTCCCTGCTGTCCCGGCTGGATATCAAAAAAGTCTAAAATCTCCTGTACACAGATGGAAATGTGCATTCCTGCCGGTGTTCCGCCTTTTTGGATCACCTTTGAAATAGTATCTGCATACTTTTCCGGATTCAGTTCTTTATATTTTTCTTTATAATTTCTCGGATGTGTTCCGGAATATCGGACTCTCCGTTTATGTTTCTTCTCTTGATTTTCCTGATTCTCCATAATCTCTCTCCCATTTTATCAGTTGTTCCGGTACATCTACATCCCGGAGTTCTGCTTCTTCTGTCTCACAGAGCACCACATCTTCTTTATGTGCACAGATGATCTGTTTTCCGCCTTTATCACCGGAAAGTCTGCACAACTCCCGGAAAAAGCACGAATCCCATAATACGGGATTCCCGGTTCTTCCTTTCCATCCGGCACATACAATCTTTCCCGGATGCATCTTCCCCATCTCAAGCATACGGGCAAATGTCCCGGCTGTCAATCCCGGCTGGTCACATACGATGAACATAGCCCCCTTTAACCCCGGATTCTCATCTAATGCTCTCTTTAATCCTAACTTCAGCGAATGTGCGATTCCAAGATCCGGCTCCGTATTCTTTACCACCAGCATCCCCTGTGTTTTTGCCGCATTCTCTATCTCTTCAAATCTTGTTACCACTACCTGTGTACACAATGGAAATGCATGCATTTTACGAAGGGTATGTTCGAACATCTGCCCTCCATCCAGTTTCTCCAGCAGCTTATTGTTCCCGTATCGGCTTGACTTTCCGGCTGCCAGGAGAATCATCGCATAATCTTTATCTGACAGGCGTGCTTCTACTGTCTTTACCACGGAACTGCCAATCTCATTTGCCTTATCCGAGATCAGATAACACAATTTCTTGTCCTTTCTCGGATCCACATCTCCAATCTTCAGACCCTTTTTTACCTGCACGCCTTCCTGTAACATCCCCCGGATCACACCGTCCAACTGAGAATAGACCGGTTTTCCTCCGGTCAGAGCCAGAAGTTGTCCTTTTCGGACGACATCCCCGATCTGTGCTTTCGGCTCCATCCGTCCGGCTGCTGACGCCCTGATCAGACGTTCCAGCGCATAGCCGCCCACATATCCCGGAATGCCGGTATTGGGAATCGGCTGTCCGTCATAGATGATATCCGCAAGTGTTAATCCACGCATTGTCTCTATGACAGCATGGACATCTTTTCCCGCTATAAACCCCGGTCCGAGACCGATCACATATGGTGCATCTGCCCGGCTGGTTCCTGTATTTCTTTTTGCAAGAATTGCATCCACAAGTACATCCGGTCTGAATTCTCTCCGAATCTCTGCCTCCGGGTCTACGATTACGGCAATCTTATCCGCTGCCAGTACCCTCCTGGCTTCCTGATAATTTTCCACAAGAATTCCTTCTATTCCTTCTACTTCTATCCTGCCTTCATAGACTGCCCGTGACATTGCAACTTCACGTCTGACGGTAAGCGGCACTGCAATCTCCGTCATGATCACCCGGAATCCTGCCCTGTGAAGTGCCACTCCTACACCCGTAGCCAGATCTCCGGCTCCTCTGATTAATACTTTTTTTCTGTTTTTATACATTTCTGACATAGTTACCATCTTTCTTTCAACGGAATCAGGTCCGATACCACATGCACTCTGCGGATCTGCCCCGGGCATTCCATACTATCTGCATGCCTGTCTGACAACTGCTTTACGATCTCTTCCGCAAGTTCCACTGCCATTTTTTTCTGCTCCTTAGTATCTGCCTGATTCAGTATCACCTGATATTCCATATCATCCGTCACGTATTTTCGTCCCGCACTCTGACTTACCGCAAGTGTGACAATATCTTCCGGACACAGAATATCTTCTTCTGTCTTTCCGAGAATCTTCCCGGTCTCTTTCACCCGGAAACAACCTTCTTTCAGCTTCTTTCCAACCGCACTCATCCCATATACATTCAAAACAATATCTGTCTGCTCACAGATCACCGGCTCATGTTCCGCAGGGGTTTTAACCGACAGACGCTTCGCTCCGTCTGCCTCTAGAAGCAGTACACCTGGTTCACGGCTGATCTCTTTTAGATATTCTTCTTGAAAAGATGCAAGCTTCCCATCTGTTGTCTCTCTTCCCATCCATACAACACCATATTTTATCATAATCTGACGGAACATTTCCACCGAAGGTTTTCCCAGAAAATATCCAGCATCACATTTTTGTATATGAGTTGTTGTAGAAACCGCACATGGAATTTCGGCATTCCGGCATTCATCCATAAGCCTGCGTATCACTGTCGTCTTTCCGCCTCCGCCGACAACGGATACCGTCTTATGAAAATTTTCTTTAAAAATTCCAATAGCCTGGCATAAACTGCCAGGCTCTTTCCATTCACCATTTATATAACTTATTATCATATAAGGATTATTTCTCCTCTTTTTTCTTTGCTTTTGGAAGGGTTAAATTTAACACAATTGCTACGATCGTTGCAAGAACAACCGGAGATTTTCCGAAAATTGTTGTCATCCATTCCGGGAACTGTGCCAGTGAAGCATTTGCCTGTGTCACACCCATTCCTACTGCTACTGCAAGTCCTACAACTGTTGTATTACGGAAATCCATTGGCTCTGTCGTGATCAGTTTGATTCCCGTCATTGTAATCGAAGCAAATACAGAGATTGTCGCACCGCCGAGTACACAATACGGAATTGTCGTAAGCAGAGAAGAAAACTTCGGAATCAATCCTGCTGCCAGTAATATTGCTGCTGCCAGCCCCATTACCACACGGCTGACGACCTTTGTTGTTGATACGATACCTACATTCTGGCTGTATGTTGCAGTCGGAAGTCCTCCAAAGAACGCACAGAAAATGTTACTGATTCCATAGCCTACAATTCCACCTGTCAGTTCTTCATCTGTCGGCATACGGTCCATAGATCCTGTTGTTGTTGCCGAAAAATCACCAATTGCCTGTACTGCATTGATCGCAAACAGAATTCCGATCGCAACACATGCAGATGGTTCAAACTTGATTCCAAAATGCATTGGTTTCGGAAGCTGGAAGAACGCTGCCGATGACACAGATGAAAAATCTACCATTCCAAAGAACAACGCTACGATATATCCTGCAATAATTCCGATCAGGATGGATGCCAGTTTCCATACCCCTTTTCCGTAATGATTCAATGCTGTTACAATGATCAATGTAATAATCGCAACCACCCAATTCTGCCATGATCCATAAGTCTTGCTGCTCGCACCTCCGGCCATATAATTAATTGCTGTCGGATACAGAGAAAGACCGATGGAAAATACGACCGTTCCTGTAATCAGCGGCGGGAAGAATTTGCGGATTCTCTTAATATTCAATCCCACCAGAAGTGCAACCACACCTCCGATAATCTGTGCACCCAGAATTGTTGCAATGTCAAAATCAGACGCAATTGCCTGCATACTTGGAACATACGCAAAGCTGATTCCCATCATAACCGGAAGTGCCGAACCGATCCGGAAATTCTTTGTTTTTATAAATGGAAACAATTGCAGTAATGTCGTCAGTGCCGACATCACCAGTGCTGCCTGTATTAAGATCACGGAATCTTCCTGTGAAATTCCGGCCACTCCCGCAACAATGATCGATGGTGTTACACATCCGACGATCATCGCAAGTACATGCTGGATTGCAAGTGGCAAAGCCTGTCCGATAGATGGTTTTCCATAAAAATCAAATAATGCTTTGTCCATCTGTTTTGCTTCTTTTGTACTCATATATATCCTCCTGTAAATTTCTTTCGAACGCATGGCGATTCATATTATTTTCAACTTAAATATTATATATTTTTTCTTCTTTTTTGTGTAGTCCTGCAGTTATTGAATGTTTTAATAAAATCTTATAAGCTACAGTTATTATAGCTATTACATTCCGTTATGTATACATTAAATTTTATCATGATAAAGTGCTGAATTTCATGGTACAATGACAGATAGAGACTAAAGACAAACGGAGGAATGAACAATGGGAATTTTGTCTAATATTGAACCAAAAGAAGTATTCCATTACTTCGAAGAATTAAGTATGGTACCCAGAAGTACCTTCCACACAAAAAAAATCAGTGATTTTTGTGTGGAATTTGCAAAAGCTCACAATCTGGAATATATCCAGGATGAAGTGAACAACGTAATCATCAAAAAACCTGGTACTGCCGGATACGAGAACAGTGATCCGGTTATCATCCAGGGACATCTGGACATGGTCGCTACAAAGACAACCGACAGTGATCATGATTTTGAAAATGATCCTTTAGACCTTTTTGTAGATGGTGATCTGATTGGGGCAAAGAACACCACTCTCGGTGGCGATGATGGCATCGCCGTTGCTTACGCTATGGCAATCCTTGCCAGCACAGACATTCCACACCCACCGATCGAAGCTGTATTCACAATTGATGAAGAGATCGGTATGGGCGGTGCACATCACCTGGATACATCTGTATTAAAAGGAAAGATCTGTCTGAACATTGATTCTGAAATTGAAGGTGTTATGACTGTCGGATGTGCCGGCGGCTACATTTACGATACCTTCATCCCAATCGAATGGAGTGAAGAAAACGGAACAAAGATGACGATCTCCATTTCTGGTCTGCAGGGTGGACATTCTGGCGCAGAAATCCAGAACCAGCTTGGAAATGCACACAAGATCATGGGACGCGTCCTGTATGCTCTTGCAAAAGATTACGACTTCAACATTGTAAGCACAAACGGCGGAAATGCAGCAAACGTAATCGCACAATATAATACGACTGAGATTATTGCTGACCCTGCACAGGCTCAGGCTATCGCAGATGCTGTTACCGGACTGGAACAGACGATCTCCGCTGAGTTTGCCGGACAGGAACCAACTTTATCTCTGAACGCTGTTTCCGAAGGTGAGACCGCCTTAAAAGCATTTGACGCAGATACTACCGCACATGTAATCGGATTCCTGTATGGAGCAATCGATGGTGTACAATGCTATGACCGTGCGTTCCCTACAGCTGTAGAATCTTCCCTGAATACAGGTATCGTTGAAACCACAGAAGATACGGTAAAGATCAAATTCCAGGTTCGCAGCTCCGTTGCTACCAAGTTAGATGATATGCGAAACAAACTGGATCTTGCAACAGATCTTGCAGGTGCTTCCCGCGAAATCTCCGGTGAATATCCGGCATGGAGCTACAATGCAGATTCCGTGATCCGTCCGAAAGCAATTGAACTTTATAAAGAAATGTTCGGCAAAGAGCCTACCGTTGAGACAACGCACGGCGGTCTGGAATGTGGAATCTTATTCGGAAAGAAGAATGATCTTGATATCATTTCTTTCGGACCGGAACTGACAGGTGTACATACTTATAATGAACGCGTACATATCGAATCTACAAAGCGTATGTGGGATTATCTGAAAGAACTTTTAAAGATCTGTAAATAATCCATATCTATCCAGCGTTTTTTATGAATGCAACGTAATATTAAAAGACAGCTTTTCAAACTTTCAAATCTGAAAAAGCTGTCTTTTCTCATTTTTATTTTATTCTTATTTCACAAGAAATACATCTGCATTTGTCACCCCGAGCGCCGTTGCCTCTGCGTGATTATTTACATAGATGTCAATGTGGTTTCCCTGAATTGCACCGCCGCAATCCTCAGCTGTAAATATATGACCTCCGATGATCACTTTCGTTCCGTAAGGAATAACTCTTGGATCAACCGCAATCGTCTGACCTTCTACTACCGGCGTTCCTGTTGCTGTAATTCCGTCTGCTTTATTTTTTACTGTTTCTTCCGCCGTTTTATATTGTTCTTCCCCAGTTGTCGTGATCTGCTGTTTTATCTCATCGCTGTTATCGAGATTCTTCTTGTATAGATTAATATACATTATTTTTGATTATACGCTTCCTGCTTTTAAATTTCCACCCTGTTATTGCTTTGCTTTTATCATTTTCATAAAAACTCATAAAAATACGCTGTCTTATTACTAAAATTTTTGGTATCTGCACAGCAAAAATGCGTCTGAATAAGTTTAAAAACCATACTCCGACGCATCCTTGATTTTCTTATTTTCTTTCGTTATTCTCGAATATTACATATCCAGAGGATATTTTGCAGTCAGCTCTGTAACCATTCCTTTGACTTTTTCAATATTGTCTTCGTTCTGAAGTACCAGTGCGATGCACTCCGCGATCACATCCATGTCGTCTTCTTTTAATCCTCTTGTTGTAACTGCAGGTGTTCCAAGTCTGACACCACTTGTCACGAACGGAGATCTTGGATCATTCGGTACCGTATTCTTGTTACATGTGATGTGTGCGGCATCCAGACGCTTTTCCAGTTCTTTACCGGTTACCTCTTCGCCTCTTAAGTCGATCAACATCAGGTGGTTATCTGTTCCTCCGGATATGATCTTCACGCCGCGATCCATCAGACCTTTGCTGAGTGCCTGTGCATTCTTGATGATCTGTTTCTGATATTCTGCGAATTCAGGCTCCAGTGCCTCTTTAAAGCACACAGCCTTTCCTGCGATCACATGCTCCAGTGGACCTCCCTGAATCCCCGGGAATACAGCTTTATTAAAGTTGAACTTATCTGCTGCTTCCTGATTGCAAAGGATCAGACCTCCTCTTGGTCCGCGCAGTGTCTTATGTGTAGTAGTTGTAGTTACATCTGCATACGGGATCGGACTTGGATGAAGTCCTGCTGCAACAAGTCCCGCGATATGTGCCATATCGACCATAAGGTATGCTCCTACTTCATCTGCAATCTCACGGAACTTTTTGAAATCAATGATTCTTGCATAAGCACTGGCTCCCGCAATGATCATCTTTGGTTTTTCTTTCACTGCGATCTCACGGACTTTATCATAATCGATCACGCCTTCGTCGTTCACTCCGTATGATACGACGTTGAAATATTTACCGGAAATATTAACCGGAGAACCATGTGTCAGATGTCCGCCGTGATCCAGGTTCATACCCATAACTTTGTCTCCAGGCTCCAGCATCGCAAAGAATACTGCCAGGTTTGCCTGTGCGCCGGAATGCGGCTGTACATTGGCATAATCACAGCCGAATAACTTCTTTGCTCTTTCTCTTGCAAGATCTTCCACTACATCCACACACTGACATCCACCATAATAACGTTTGCCCGGATAGCCTTCTGCGTATTTATTTGTAAGCGGACTTCCCATTGCTGCCATGACCGCTTTACTTACCCAGTTCTCCGATGCGATCAGTTCCAGATGCGAATTCTGTCTCTCCATCTCGGCCTGAATGGCATCTGCAATTTCACTGTCTGCTTTTTTAATTTCATCAAATGCGTACATACTTGAGTCCTCCTGGTTTGTTAAAAATTCGATTTTTTAATATGATAGCACTTTACCACGGTGAATGCCAGCATTTTTTTGTATATTTTTCAATACCTGTCAGATTTACAGAACCTGCCGTCACCGGTTTTCCATAGATAGTTCTAGGCAAAAAGAGGAAACCCCTGATGAAATTAATCATCAAAGGTTTCCTTTAATTTATCCATAAATCCTTTTTTCTTTTTACCTTTATGCTCTTCCGTCTTGTCACTCTTTTCTGTTCCAAGAGAATTACCTGTCAGTTCATCGAATTTACGAAGTGCTTCTTTTGCTTCGGCACTTAAGTGTTCCGGTGTCTGGATAACAAGCGTTACATAATGATCGCCGCGAACCTGTGCATTTCTAAGAGATGGAACTCCCTTTCCTTTCAGACGTACTTTTGTATCGGTCTTGGTTCCCGGTTTTACAGTATAGATTACTTCTCCGTCTACCGTCTTGATACGAATATCCGCACCAAGCGCCGCCTGTGCAAATGTAATCGGTACCGTTGAGAAGATATGCATATCCTGACGCTGGAAGATCGGATGTCTTGATACCACGACCTCTACCAGAAGATCTCCTCTTGGTCCGCCGTTTACACCTGGCTCACCTTTTTCACGGATACGCACACTCTGACCATTATCAATACCTGCCGGAATGGATACGGATATCTTCTTCTTACTGGCTACATAACCTGTACCGCCGCAATCCGGACATTTTTCCTTAATAATCTTACCAGTTCCCTGGCAATCTGGACAGGTCTGTACATTCTGTACAGTTCCAAAGAAAGACTGCTGTGTATATACAACCTGACCTTTACCGCCGCATTTCGGACAAGTCTCCGGAGATGTTCCCGGTTTGGCACCTGTTCCGTTACATTTCGGACATGGATCTTTTAATACAACGTCCAATTCTTTCTCGCATCCGAATACAGCCTCTTCAAATGTGATCCTGACACTCTTCCGGATATTCATACCTTTCATCGGTCCCTGGTTCGCACGTCCGCCTCTGCGTCCGCCGCCGAACAGATCTCCAAAGATATCTCCGAAAATATCACCAAAATCAGCACCGTTGAAATCGAATCCGCCATATCCGCCGCCTGCTCCTGCACTTCCGTCAAAAGCAGCATGTCCAAACTGATCATACTGACGACGTTTTTCCGGATCGCTCAAGACTGCATATGCCTCAGAAGCTTCTTTGAACTTCTTTTCAGCTTCAGCATCACCCGGATTCATATCCGGGTGATACTTCTTGGCAACCTGTCTGTATGCTTTTTTCAAAGTTGCTTCGTCAGCATCTTTACTGACTCCAAGCACCTCATAGTAATCTCTTTTTGACTCTGCCATTTCCTATTCCTCACTTAATGTTCTTAGACTTCTTTGTAATCTCCGTCTACGACATCGTCGCCCTGGAATCCTTCTGGAGCCGGACCTGCTCCTGCTGAAGCATCTGCCTGAGGACCTGCTCCCTGAGCTCCTGCTGCTGCACCAGCCTGCTCATACATCTTTGTGAAAAGCTTCTGAGCACTTTCTGTCAGTTTTTCTTTGCCTGCTTTAATCTCAGCAACCTGCTCGTCTGTAAGAGTATCTGTATTTGCTTTTTCCAGTAACTCTTTCAGAGCTTTGCAGTCAGCTTCTACTGCTGCTTTATCTGCACCGTCAAGCTTATCGCCAACTTCCTGCAGAGCTTTCTCTGTCTGGAATACCATGGCGTCAGCTTCATTCTTAGCATCAATTCCTTCTTTACGTTTCTTATCCTGAGCTTCGAATTCAGCAGCTTCTTTTACAGCTTTGTCGATATCTTCATCAGACATGTTAGATCCTGCTGTAATTGTGATGTGCTGTTCTTTTCCGGTTCCAAGGTCTTTTGCAGATACATTTACGATACCATTTGCATCGATATCGAATGTAACTTCGATCTGTGGAATTCCACGTGGAGCCGGTGCGATTCCGTCCAGTCTGAACTGTCCGAGAGATTTGTTATCTCTTGCGAACTGTCTCTCACCCTGTACAACATTGATATCAACGGCTGTCTGGTTATCAGCTGCTGTAGAGA
>ERZ812616.1293-NODE-1293-length-28024-cov-9.552755_pt1 | contig 28024 bp, 24 predicted proteins | sample MGYA00376249_ERZ812616 | MGnify/ENA primary metagenome ERZ812616 (study PRJEB26924, sample SAMEA4378265) | human gut metagenome | biome: human gut; feature: human-associated habitat; material: faeces | place: China | collected 2013 ...
TATTGATTAATCTTATATCAGTTTTTTGTGTTTACACAAAACTTGAAACAGTCTCTTCATCCTTGTGGAGCTTTTTTTCATTTCTTATTCTATTTACTCTTCACCAAACACCGCTTTTTATAAAAAGCAATTCCATAACACAATACTTCCTCATAAGCATCTTCAAACTCTTTTGCATACATCTTTGTGTTGATCTGATCTAACGCCTTTTGACAGTCTTTTTCCAAATCTTCTAATTTTCTTGAATACTTTGCTTCAAATACTGCAACTTGTCCTGTTACATCATTGTAGATTACAATATCACTTCGTCCTTCTCCATGCTCTCTATTCGACTCTACACTATAACCTGCTCCTGCAAAGATTCCTGCAAGAAATGCATGATAGAAATTTTCTCGGTAATCATAATAACTGATCGTCATTCGCAGTAATGTGCTGATTTCTTTTGTTGCCTTATCCGCATCTTTGTTCCACACTGCATCAAATAAATCTTTCCGATTCGTAACTCTTGCACTGTCTTCAAACCATTTCCTTACGGTTGATTCGAAAATTTCTTTTACTTCTTTGTTTGGAATTCTTAATTCTATCTGACCATCCTTATCACGTTCTCCGACTTTTGTAAGATATCCTGTAAGATAGAGAATACTCCATACGTTATCTTCTGATGAATGTAGATAATCATATGTGAGATCCTCTTCTATTTTCTGGCAGATGCTTCCACCAGCAATCAACACTTCCAGTTTTTTTCGTATAGCAGCTCCCGTATAATCAATAAAGGAGCGAATGATCGCATTATCACTGGTATTCTTCCAGTAGCTGACTGGTCTTGCATTCAGATCATTTTGAAGATCTCTTAGATAATTCATGACATCCCATGGACAATAAACTTCAAACTCTCCAAAATTATACCCATCATACCATTCTTTAATCAGATCCGCTTTCTCTTCAATCTCCGCATCTGCTAAAAGCTTATCTACATCCTGTTGTGTAAATCCATAATATTCATTGTATCTTGTGGATGAAATCGTATCTGATACAAAGTTATTTGTTCCAGTGAAAATACTTTCTTTGGCAATCTTTAGGCATCCTGTGATGACTGCAAACTTTAATGAGGAATTGTCTTTTAAGGCTGTACTAAGCAAACCTTTCATAATTTCTAACATCTCTTTGTAGTAACCATTACTACTTGCTTTTGCAATTGGAACATCATATTCATCAATTAAAAGGATCACTGGCTTTTTATAATAACTTTTCAGCATATTGGTAATTCTTAATATACAACTTTGAATTTCCATCATACTTGCACTACAAGTCTTTAATTTTTGAAATACCAGTTTATCCCCTTCATCTATCTCATCACTATCCAACAAGTATACATGTTGTTTACATGCTTCAGATATAATAAATTTCAAAAAATTAAACGCATTCTCAAATGTAGTTCCATCTACATCCTTAAAAGACAAAAATAATGTCGGATACTGATTCATCCATTTCTCACAAATCTCGACCTCATCAGATATCTCAAGTCCTTTAAACAAATGTCTGCTATCTTTCCTGATATCCAGAAAACTAGCAACCATATTCATCGCCATCGTTTTTCCAAACCGTCTAGGCCGCGTAATCAACGTCACCTGATCCATCTCACCCTGTAACAACGTCTTGATCAATCCGGTCTTGTCCACATAATAATAATTCAACTCTCGAATTCTCTCAAAATCCGAAATCCCAACAGGAATATTTAGATTCTTCATCTCTTCCTACTGCCTCCTTTCTTTTATTAATTATATATTGATAAACATATATTCGCAGTTCAATTATGTTAAATCTTTAAACCAATACATGTTATAGCCAACAACCTTCCAGAATCAATAGTTGATCATCAAAAACCGTATGAGCTCGTCTGCACTTAGCGAGTGGTAGGTCGCAAGACCTGCCAAGAGCTTAGTACAGCTACGTGCGAATCCGAGCGAGAGCGGGTTTTGGATGATCAACTATTGATTCATTTCTATTTATTCACTTCAAAATGCTGATAATCCTTAGAGCTTCTCCACTCACCACCCCAGCTGAATCCATATTTCTTAAAGATCTTATAAGCTGTGTCATTCTTATGAATCATATATCTCTTATATTTTCCTTTACATTTTGATGTCTTTCTCTGTTTATACACCTTACCATTTGCCGGTGATACCTTATTTCCTTTGACCCACGGATTGATCCTTGGATTGATATCGATAGCCATTCCATAAGAATGGTTGGACAGCTTTGTTGTTCCACTGATCACACGATAATTAAACGCAGAGGTATTATTTGCAGCCATAGACTTCTCATCATTCGCACCATAATCATCGATCAATCTCATTCTCTCAATTCTGTATTTCTTCTGATAAAGAGCATAAAAGACCTTGACCGTTTTCTTCGCGATCTTCTTGTTAACGATCAACTCACCCTCTTTTACCTTCCCATCAAAACCATAATGAAGAACCTGTACATATCTTAAATCAGACAGTTTAATATTATTATTCTTCCGATAAGATTTTCCCGTGATCCTCTTTTCAATGTTCGGAGAAATCTTCTCATAAGTAAAGCCTTTTTTATAAGTATATTTCGAAGCTGCATTCGCAGATTTTCTCTGTAAACAAACTGGAATCACAGCAACTGTAAATGCTGTCAATGCAATTATCGTAGTTAATTTCAATTTTGATCGATTCATTTATTTTCATCCTTTCCAAAGCTTCAATATTTATCTTAATCGATTTCATTATAACATATATTCCGAAGTCCCACACTTCATACCTTGAAGCATTTTAAAACAACAATTCAATATCTCCTGTATAAAGAATATTTTAAATCATAATTGCCCAGTGACCGTATGAACACGCCTGCACTTAGTGAGTGGCTGGTCGTAAGACCTGTCACGAACTTAGTACAGCTGCGTGAGAATCCGAATGCGAATGGGTCACTGGGCAATTATGGTTTAAAATATTCATTGAAAGAGTGAATTATTTTTGATATACAAGAAACTGATACTCAATATCAAAGTAAGTCTCTTCTTCACTCTCTTTCACAAGTTTCCACTCTGGCATCTCATCCAGATCTGGAAAATAAGTATCTGCATCATATGCGAAGTCTGTTCTTGTAACATAAGCTGTATCACAATAAGGAAGCATCATGCGGTAAATGCTTTCTCCACCGATAATAAAAATATCCTCATCCTTATATTCTTCCAGCTCATCTAACAATTCTTCTTTACTTCCAACTACGATCGCTCCTTTTGCATCGTAGTCTTTATCATGTGTTAATACGATATTCGTTCTCTTTGGAAGCGGCATTCCATTTGGAAAGCTTTCTAATGTTTTTCTTCCCATGACAACAACTTTTCCTGTTGTCATCTGACGAAACATCTTCATATCATTTGGAATATGGACTAAAAGTTCATTGTTCTTTCCAATTCCCCAGTTCTTATCTGCATTTACAATAAGATTCATCTTACCTTCTCCTTCTTATATTGCGATCGGAATATCTTTGATCTGTTCTCCTGCCTGATAGTCTTCGATCTTAAAGTCATCTGTTGTGAATTCATAGAAATCTTTGACTTCTGAATTAAGCGTTACTTTCGGTGCAGGATATGTCTCTCGTTTGATCATCTCTTTGATGATCGGAATATGGCGATCATAAATATGTGCATCTGCGATCACATGAACTAACTCTCCTGGTTCCATATCACATACCTGAGCCATCATATAAACTAATGCTGCATACTGCACAACATTCCAGTTATTTGCTGCTAAAATATCCTGAGAACGCTGGTTCAAAATCGCATTCAATGTGAGCTTATCATGTCCTGGTTTCTTTGTTACATTAAATGTCACACTATACGCACATGGATAAAGATTCATCTCATGAAGATCTTGGTGGACATAAATATTTGTCATGATCCTTCTACTGTATGGGTTGTGTTTCAGATCATAGATCACACGATCTACCTGATCCATCATTCCTTCTTTGTATTGGTGCTTTACACCCATCTGATATCCATAAGCCTTTCCGATCGAACCATCTTCATCTGCCCATTCATCCCAGATATGACTCTTCAGATCATTTACATTATTTGATTTCTTCTGCCAGATCCATAATAATTCATCAATAGCTGACTTAATATATGTCTTTCTTAAAGTCAATGCTGGAAATTCTTTGGACAGATCGTAACGATTTACAACACCAAACTGCTTGATCGTATAGGCAGGCTCTCCATCTGGCCAGTGCGGACGGACTTTCTCTCCCTCTGTACTAGTTCCATTCTCTAAAATATCTTCGCACATAGATATAAATACCTGATCTGCATAACTCATTCTTTCTTGTTCTCCTTTTCTTCTTCCTCGCTGTTGATCGTAAGCATCTCAAATCTTCGTTTAAAAAATGCGATCTTACGGTCAAACACTCCTAATCGGTATAAATTGATCACAAACATTCCAAGGATCAGGGCTAATAACATTCCTCCTAATCCTCCGAATTTCAGACCAACGTAGATCAAAAAGATCGTTGTCAGTGCTGAGATTCCCATACTGTCTCCCATCATCTTTGGCTGCAAGACCTGTTTCAATACCAGACAGATCGCATAAATGATCAGTAAGATAACTGCTGTTTTGATATCTCCTGTGATCAGCTTAAATATTGCCCATGGAATGATCACAGTCCCTGTTCCAAGGATTGGAAATATATCGACAATTCCTACTAATACCGAATAGATAAAAGAATGTCCAATCCCTGCAATAAAAAATCCGATCCAAAGGATCGCTATGATCACTATCATGATCTTTAACTGCGCAAGGCAGTAACTTACTAAGACTCCAACTGAGTTCTTCATAAATACATTGATCTTATGCTTCACAAATCCTGGAATACATTTTTCATACCATGCTATGAGTTTTTCCCGTTCCAGTGAAAACATATAAGCTGCAAATAACATAACAACAAGCCCTAACAGACCGCTTGTCACACCCTTTGCAACACCACCTGCATGTGCTACCCCATAATCTCCTGCAGAAGATGCCGCTTTCTTGAAAAGCTCTCCGATCGATCCGCTCCACTGATCAAACTGTTTTCCAAAAGATGGTGGAAGAATACTTAAAAATTGCTCTATCTTCTTCTGAAAGATCATTCCTTGTCTCATGATCTCATGACGGATATCTGGTGCATCCTGTATAAATCCGATGACCTGCAGTGCGATACCTCTGACTGCAAAATAAAGAACCACTATAATTCCTGTGATAACTGCCGCGATCAAGATCGCAGAACCGAACTTCTTCGGTAATTTTACCTTCTTCTCCAGATATTCGATCACTGGGTGGGCCATCATTGAAATAATCCATCCTGCTACAAATGGCCATAAAAATACGATTGATTTTGGTAATACAAAGATCAAAAGCAATGCACCTGCTAATATGACCAACAGTTCCATGATAATATCCAGATAAATTTCCCAACGTTTCATAATTTTTTCACTCCCTGATGTAATTAGTATATTCTTGAATTTTCATACCATTTTCCATCTCTTAATGAACTATTATACGTTACAAATTATTACTTGGCAATTCTAATCTCATCTTTCTCTCTGTCGTAATGATATATGTGATCTGATAAAACTTCTTCCTGATCCACAACCATACGGTTTGTCTCTCTAACCATTTCTCGTAGTTCCTCTGAACTTTGCACATATTCATCATCCAGTAAAAGGATCACTTCATGAATACTGCTTGGAAGAATATAAAGATCATGTCCCATATAATTCGCGAAATCTCTCAGTGGATCTTTATAAAGCATGACGGATGCTCCATTCATATAATCTCCATTTGATAATACAAACAATGGAATCTCCATATCCGTGATCTTTACTGGTATCACAGACTGAATCTTGCGCATCACTGGTGGGAAGATCTTCTCCGTGTTCTCCTTTGCATCCTTCATCATCTGTTCCTTTGTCACACCCCATAACAGCAACTCTTTGTTCCTCACTAATGCACTCGCCATCCCGTCATGATTCCGGTATGCTGCCCAACGATATGTAACTGCCAAATCTAAGAACCGCTCGTATGGTGTATACTTTAACATCTCTTTATTCTTCTCATAATTAACCACACGATAAAACAGATTCTTCTTAATATGCTCATAATCTGAAACTTTATCCTCATCCAGATAAAATCCAACCTGATGTCCTCGATAAATTCTGGCGATATCTTTCATCGTATCTGATAATTCCTGTCCTCTTAAATAATTTCGATAAAATATCTCCAGATACAACACTGGTACCAGATAATTCTTGGTCTCTCCGATCGACAACCCCATCATCGATATCTGATTATTCCTCTTAACCCTCTGCACCATAACTTTCTTTCCTTCCATCTCTGGAAGATAGTTTAAAATATTCGCTTCTACATACTGATAAAATTCTTTCTCATTCAACATGGTCTTCTCCTTTTCTGTGGATGAAAACGCATGCCATAACCCCATTTTATTTGTTTCCCTCACTTGTCTTCATATGTAAATAATTTCCATATCATCATACAATATTTTCCAGTTGATTGCAATAAAAAAAGAAATTTATTTTTCAAAATTTCTTTTTTATTCAATCTCTATTTTGTTGCTGTAAATTCTTTTAAGAAATCAAGTAATGTTTCCATTTCATCTCTCGTACCGATCGTAATCCTTAAATAATTATTGATTCTTGGCTGATCAAAATAACGGACATAAATCTTTGCTTTCTTCGCTGCTTCAAAAATCTCTTTGGCAGGTACGCTTTCATGTGTCGCAAAGATAAAGTTTGCTTTGGAATCTGCAAAACTAAATCCGATCTTTCTCATCTCAATCTGGAACCATTCTCTTGTATCAATGATCTTATTTCTTGTCTCCTGGAAATATTCTTCATCTTCTAAGACAGCTGTTCCAAGAACAATGGATGGCTCATTCATCGTATAAGAGTTGTAGGAATATTTCACATCATTCATTGCCTTGATCAGTTCCTTGTTACCGATCGCATATCCGATACGAAGTCCTGCTAAAGATCTTGATTTGGAATACGTCTGAACGACTAAAACGTTATCATATTTTCTTGTCAGTTCTTTCGCTGTGTCGCCGCCAAAATCAATATAGGCTTCATCAACGATCACAACAACATCCTGATTGTGTTGGATGATATCTTCCACAACCTCTAAAGATAAAAATGCGCCTGTTGGTGCATTAGGATTTGGGAATACCACCCCGCCATTTTCAGCGTAATAATCTTCTTTCTGAATCTCAAATGCATCATTGACTGCTTTCTTCTCGTATGGTATTCCGAATAATTCTGCCCATACAGGATAGAAGGAATATGTGATATCTGGGAAGAAGATTGGTTTCTTACCGTTAAAAAATGTCATAAATGCAACGGCAAGCACATCATCAGATCCAACTCCGACAAATACTTCTTCTTTATCAAATCCATGATAAGAAGCAATCGCTTCTACCAATTTAGTTGCTGCAGGATCAGGATATTTGCGCAGATTCTTGATCTCGCTCATCGCTTCCTTGATCTTATCGGATGGCGGATAAGGGTTTTCATTTGTATTTAACTTAATCACACCTTCTTCTTTTGGCTGTTCACCCGGTGTGTAAGGTTCTACTTTTCGTACATTGTCTCTCCAGCTGTTCATTGAAAGTCTCCTTTATCTATATTGGCTTATTTGCGATAGTCATCGATCAGTTTCTTAAATAATGGAAGGGCTTTTTCGATTCGTTCTGTTGGTACACAGTAAGAAATACGCACATATCCTGGGCATCCAAAGCTGTCCCCAGGTACGATCAACAGATCATATTCTTTCGCCTTCTCGCAAAATGCATTAGCATCTTCTTCTAATGCTTTCGGGAATAAATAGAAAGCTCCACCTGGTTCTACACATTCATATCCCATATCCACTAATGCATTATAGAATAAATCTTTGTTCTTCTGATAGATTGAAAGGTCAGAAGTTAAATCTACACATTCTCCAACAACTTTCTGATATAAGGTTGGCACACAGACATAAGAAAGTAAACGTGCAGATGCGATAAACGCTGGCAGTAACTGTTCAAAATCTTCTGCTTCATTTGGTGCTACGATATAACCGATACGTTCTCCCGGCAGTGATAAGGATTTACTAAAAGAATATGCTACTAATGTATTGTTATAAAAATGTGGAACATATGGCACTTCAAATCCATCATACGCGATCTCTCTGTATGGTTCATCGGAAATGATGTAAATGCTGTGTCCATATTCTTTTTGTTTCTTCTCTAATAATGCAGCTAATTTCTCAATCGTCTCTCTGGAATAAACAACTCCGGATGGGTTGTTTGGAGAGTTGATCAAGATTGCTTTGGTATGCTCACTGATCGTTTCTTCTAATTCTTCGAAATTAATCTGGAATGCTCTGGTATCTGCAGAAATGACCTTTAATCTGCATCCTGCTCCCTGTGCATATACTGCATATTCTGGGAAATGTGGTGCGAATGTGATAACTTCATCTTCTGGCCCATCAACTAATGTCTTAAAGCAAATACCAAGGGCTGCTGCCGCTCCGATCGTCATAAAAATATTCGCTGCTGTATAATTTGTATCAAATCTTTTATTTAAAGACTTGGCAATGTTTTCTCTTACTTCCAGTACTCCAGCATTGCTTGTATATCCATGAATATCCACTGGATCTGCTGTTTTTAACAGGCGAAGTGCTGTCTCATCAATTTCTTTTGGTGCTGGAACACTTGGATTCCCGATACTGAAATCAAATACATTTTCTGCTCCGACTTCTTTTGCTCTCTTCATTCCATATTCGAAAATATCACGGATAATAGAATGCTGTTTCGATAATTCTACTACTTCTTTTGATAACATGATCTGTCTCTTCCTTTCTTTGCCATTAGTTTTATTTTACAAAAAAATGCAGAAAATTACAACAACCCTCGCTGATTGCTGTAATTTTCACGTAATATCATTTGACGATCATTTTATTCATCTAATACATCTCTTAAGCTCTTTGTAAACTCATAAACCTTTTCAGGACTTTCTTTACCATATTGACTGATCAATTTGACGATCGCACTTCCGACAATGACACCATCACAGTATGTACTCATTTTCTTTGCCTGTTCTGGTCCTGAAATACCAAATCCCACTGCACAAGGAATTGTTGCATTCTTCTTGATCACACCGAAGAATTCATCAAAATCTGTTGTAAATTCACTTCTTGTTCCTGTAACTCCGATGGAGGATACACAGTATAAGAATCCTTCTGCTTCTTTTGCGATCATTGCGATACGGTCATGAGATGTCGGTGTTACAAGACTGATATTGTCAACTCCGTGAGCTGTTGCCACGCCCTGAATCTCGTCTTTTTCTTCGTATGGCATATCAGGCACGATGACGCCCTGAATCCCACATTCATTACAAAGATCAAAGAATCTTTCGGTTCCAAAACGATAGATCGTATTGAGATACATCATCATGACAAATGGTGTTTCTTTGATCTCTTCTCTTAATTCTTTTACCATCTGAAAGATTCCCTTTAGTGTTGTACCACCTGCAAGTGAATGCTGGCTGGCTTCCTGAATGACAACACCCTCAGCGATCGGATCTGAGAATGGAATACCGATCTCGATCACATCTGCTCCTGCTTTTACCATAGCTCTGATATTTTCTTTTGTTGTTTCGTACCCATAATCTCCAGATACGATGTAAGTTACTAATGCTTTTTGCCCATTCTTTTTTCTATTCTCAAATGTCTCTCTAATTTTCATCTAACTGCACTCCTCTGTATCTTGCTACCTGATAAACGTCTTTGTCTCCACGGCCAGACAGACAGATAACGACTGACTGGTCTTTACTCATTGTTGGAACGATCTCCATTGCCGCTGCAACTGCATGAGATGATTCGATCGCAGGGATCACTCCTTCTGTTTTGGATAAATATTCAAAGGCTTTGACTGCCTGTTCATCTGTGATACTCATATATTCTGCTCTTCCGATTTCATGAAGATGTGCATGTTCTGGTCCGATTCCCGGATAATCAAGTCCTGCTGAAATAGAGTATACAGGATCGATCTGGCCTTCTTCGTTCTGTAAGAACAAACTCTTCATTCCATGAAAAATACCTTTACTTCCTTTTGCGATCGTTGCTGCATGATCTAACGTATCAATCCCTCTTCCAGCTGCTTCTGCCCCGATCAGTCTGACACTTTCATCTGGGATAAAGTCATAAAACATTCCCATTGCATTCGATCCTCCTCCTACACAAGCAAATACAGCATCTGGAAGTTTTCCTTCGATTTCTTTCATCTGTTCTTTTGTCTCTTCTCCGATGATCTTCTGGAAATCACGAACCATCGTTGGATATGGATGAGGTCCCATAACAGAACCGATGCAGTAAAATGTTGTCTCAATATTTGTAGCCCAGTCTCTCATTGCCTCGTTAATGGCATCTTTTAAAGTTCTTGTTCCACTCTCTACAGCATGAACTTTCGCTCCAAGAAGTTCCATACGGTATGCATTCAGACTCTGGCGTTCCACGTCTTCTGCTCCCATATATACAACACATTCCATGTCAAATAATGCTGCAACAGTCGCTGTAGCAACTCCGTGCTGTCCTGCACCTGTCTCTGCGATGATTCTTTTTTTCCCCATTCTCTTTGCAAGTAAGATCTGACCTAATACATTGTTGATCTTATGGGCACCTGTATGGTTCAAATCTTCTCGTTTTAAATATACTTTTGCCCCTCCAAGATCTTTTGTCATCTTCTCTGCGTAGTATAAAAGAGATGGACGGTTTGCGTAATCTCTGTATAACTGACGTAATTGGGCTAAGAATTCTGGGTCATTTTTGTATGTTTCATAAGCCTCATTTAACTCGTTTACCGCGTTCATTACAATTTCTGGTACATACTGTCCACCGTACTCTCCAAATCTTCCTATTTTATTCATGTCTTCCTCCTGTTATCTGCATGATTTCTTTCATTTTTTTCAAATCTTTGTATCCTTCCGTTTCGATTCCACTGGAAATGTCGATCCCGTATGGATGAACTTTTTTTGTGATTTCTTTTATATTTTTACTGTGAAGCCCGCCTGCAATGAAAAATGGTTTTCTGATTCCTTCTTTTGGAATCAGGTCGTAATTCATTACTTTTCCGGTACCTCCATACATATCTTTTTCTTCTGTAAATGTATCCAGTAACAGTTTATCAACTGGAAGCTGTTGGGCTTCCTTGATGTCTTTTGTATCTTTCACTCTGACCGCTTTCCAGATTTCTTTATCTGTCTGCTGTCTTAACTGTTCAATATAAATAACATCTTCATCGCCATGTAACTGGATCACATCTAATGGAACTTCATTGGCGATTTCTGTAACTTTCTCAATTGTTTCATTGACGAATACTCCGACACTTAAGATCTTTTGATCTAAGTTTTGATCAATTTCTCTTGCCTGCTGGCCTGTGACATAACGCTTGCTTTTTGAAAAAAAAATATATCCAATTGCATCTGGTTTTACTTCATTTGCATATGCGATATCTTCTTTTCTGCGCATGCCGCACATCTTCACTTTCAGACTTCGTTCTTTGATCTGATTTTGTATCATAGGCAGCTCCGTAACTGTTTCATTGTTTCTTTGATGTTATCGGATCTCATAAATGTTTCACCGATCAAAACTGCATCGGCTCCTTGCTCTTTGACATTTTTCATATCATTTTCATCCTTCATTCCACTTTCGGAAACTAATACTGCTTCGTATGGAATAAGTGGAGCAAGTTTACTTGTTGTATTTAGATCAACATCAAATGTTTTTAAATTTCGATTATTGATTCCGATAATATCGCATCCACATGCAACGACTTTCTTTAATTCTTTTTCGTTATGAACTTCTACCAGGCAATCAATCTCTAAGCTTTTTGCCAGATCATAAAATTCCTTTATCTTTTCTTCAGAAAGAATTGCTGCGATCAGAAGGATTGCATCGGCTCCTAAGACTTTTGCTTCATAAATCTGATATTCATCGAAAATAAAATCTTTTCTTAACATTGGGATATCTACCTTAGCTCTGATATCCGCAAAATATTTGCTGCCACCTTTAAAATAATATTCTTCAGTCAAGCAGGAAATGGCTGCTGCCCCTGCATCTTCATAGGCAATGGCTGTCTCCACTGGACGAAAATCTTCTGCGATCACACCTTTGGATGGAGACGCTTTTTTAACTTCTGAGATCACGGATAATCCAGATTTCTTTAAGGCCTCTTTAAATCCATGATTTTTATTCTTAGAATTTAATGCCATCTCTTTCATATCCTGTGGCTCGATATTGTCTTTTTCTCTTTGTAATTGCTCTTTTCTTTTTTCTACGATATCATCTAAGATCATGTTCCACCTCATTTATTTTACATTTGTGTATGCAATAAACTGTTCTAATTTCTCATTTGCCTTTCCAGAATCGATCATCTCGGCTGCCAGTTTCACTCCATCTTTGATCGTCTCTGCTTTTCCGATCGTATAAAGGGCTGCTCCTGCATTTAATAAAACGATGTCTCGTTTTGCTCCCTGTTCTTTTCCAGTTAGGATATCTTTTGTAATGATCGCATTTTCATCTACTGTTCCACCAACAATATCTTCTTTCTTGGCAAGTGTTAATCCTAATTCTTCTGGATCGATCGTATATTCTTTGATCTCATCTCCATTGATCTCACAGACACTTGTTGTGAATGAGATTGAGATTTCATCTAATCCGTCGTCTCCATATACGATCAGGGCTCTTTTAACTCCAAGATTCTTCATAACATCTGCCATCGGACGAACCAGCTCTTTTTCATAAACACCGAGAACGATGTAGTTTGTCATTGCTGGGTTTGCTAAAGGTCCTAAGATATTAAATACAGATCTTACCCCAAGCTGTGCTCTGACTGGTCCGGCATATTTCATAGATCCGTGATGTGTCTGTGCAAATAAGAAGGCTGCTCCAACTTTATCCAAACATTTCTTGCTTTCTTCTGGTGTTAATCCGATTTTTGCTCCTAATGCTTCTAAGACATCGGCTGCACCACTTTTTGAGGATACACTTCTATTTCCATGTTTCGCAACTTTTGCTCCTGCTGCTGCAATGACAAATGCAGATGTTGTGGAAATATTAAAGCTGTTTGCAAGGTCTCCTCCAGTTCCTACGATATCGATCGCTTCTGTTTCTTCTGGCACGATCGCTGCTTTTGCTCTCATCACTTTGGCAAATCCTGTGATCTCTTCTGGTGTTTCATGATTCATACGAAGACCCGTCAGGAAACTTCCCATCTGAGCATCTGTCGCATTTCCAGACATGATGCAGTCCATGGCCTTATAAGCTTCTTCTTCTGTTAAATGATTTCCTTCCACAATCTTTGTTAAAAATGGTTTTAATGTTTCCTGATTGACTGCGCTCATAGTTTCCTCCTTTTTAGAATCTCCAAGTCTGATTCCTGCGATGTTTGTTAAAAAGTTTTCTAAGATCTTCATTCCCATTTCAGTTAAGATCGATTCTGGATGGAACTGAATTCCATAGACTGGATATTCTTTATGACATACTGCCATGATCTGTCCTTTTTCATCTCTTCCGATAACTTTCAAATCTTCTGGAAATGTCTCATCGTCGATGATCAGTGAATGATATCTTGCTGCATATATTTTATCTTCTAATCCTTCAAATAAAGGATTCTTGTTATTGATTGTGATCTCACTCATTTTTCCATGCATCAATTCTTTTGCTGGAACGACTTTTCCGCCATATACTTCTCCGATCGCCTGATGTCCCAGACAGATTCCCAAGACTGGAATTTCTTTTCCGAATGTTTTAATTGCTTCTTTTGAAATCCCTGCACTGTCTGGATATCCAGGTCCTGGTGAGATAACAAGTGCTTCTAGATTTTGTAAGTTTCTGATCTCATCAATCGTTATTTCATCGTTTCTTACAACCTGAATCTGTGGATACAAAGATCCAATGTACTGATATACGTTATAGGTAAATGAATCGTAATTATCTATCATTAAAATCATAACCTTGCTGCCTCCTTCACTGCATTTACAACGGCTAATGCTTTATTCTTTGTCTCCATAAATTCTTTCTCTGGAACAGAGTCATTGACGATTCCTGCTCCTGCCTGCACATATCCTTTTCCATCTTTAAATACGACGGTCCGGATTGCAATACAGGTATCAATATTTCCATCAAATCCAAGATATCCAACGGTTCCACCGTAAACACCTCGTTTTTTATTTTCCAGCTCATCAATGATCTCCATGGCCCTTACTTTTGGTGCTCCGGATAATGTTCCTGCCGGAAGAACACTCATCAGTGCGTTGATCGGATTTTCATCATCTCTTAATTCTCCCTGTACATCACTAACTAAATGTGTAACTTTGGAATATTTTTCAACGGTCATAAAGTTTTTTACTTCTACAGTTCCAAACTTACTGACTTTTCCGACATCATTTCTTCCAAGATCGACTAACATCGTATGTTCTGCTCTTTCCTTTGGATCATTGACTAACTGTCTTACCAACATATCATCTTCTTCTTTTGTCTTTCCTCTTGGAACCGTTCCTGCGATCGGTTTGGTTGCTACAATTCCATTTAAGACACTGACTAACTTCTCTGGTGAAGCTCCAACCACCTGATAGTCAATGAAATCAAAGAAGTAAAGGTATGGAGATGGGTTTAATGTTCTTAAGCATCGATAGACATCAAATGGATCAACATCTGTCTCTACCTCAAATCTCTGGGATAAGACCACCTGGAAAATGTCACCGTCTTTGATATATTCTTTAGCTTTCTTTACGTTCGCTTCATATTGTTCTTTTGTAAGATTCGATGTTACTTCTATCTTCACAGGTGTAAATCTATCTTTGGAAAGTGATACCGGACGTTCCATCTTGTGAAGGATCAATTCTGCTTTATCTTCTAATTCTTCATATTTTTGTTTAATATTATCACCTTTGTGGATATTCTGGATGATCACAGCTTTGTTTGCCAAATGATCGAATGCGATGATCTCATCGTACATGCATAAGTGGCATTCTGGCATCTTCAGATCATTCTCTGGTACATTTGTTAATTTCTTTTCCACCTGACGGATCATGTCATATCCAAAATATCCGATCAATCCTCCAGTTAATTTTGGATAATCTTCCATAACTGGAGATTTATATTTCTTGATCAGATCACTTAGATAGCTCATCTTAAATTCTTCTTCCTGCTTTACTCCATCGACTTCTAATTCTTTTCCTGAAATCTTGATCTCTGACTTAGGATTGATCCCGATAAAGGAATATCTTCCCCACTGGTCTTTATTTTCCACACTCTCAAGCATGAAACATGGCGTTCCTTCTTTTCTCAGTGCCTGGAACATACGGATCGGTGTCATATAATCTGCCAGTACTTCGTAAAATACAGGTACCATCTGATATTCTTTTAATAGTTCTTCAACTTTGTTTAATGTCGGATATAACATATCTGCCTCCTGATCAAAATTTATCGCCGTGGTTTCATTTTTCATAGTTTATATATCTGTATACTATGATTTATAGATAGGGCCGTTTTGCATAAGCAGTACCTTTTATTTATGAAATAAAAAAGGCCCATCGTTCCTACTACTAGGGACGATAGACCGTGGTGCCACCCATATTCAAGAAATATCTCCTCTTCTTGTTAAAATATCTTAGAAAATATCTCTCCTCACTTAAGATACTCCGCTTTGTTCGATAATAAAAAGCTTTTATATCTCGTTCCCGTAACGTGGGATAACGGCGACAGTTACTAAGTTTCATAAACAGTTCTCTGTGCTCCTCACAAATCCATTCGCTTATCACATATCTATGACCTTCCAGCAACCGGTCACTCTCTGTAAGACTGTTTGATGAGCTACTTACTTTTGTTCATCGGATTTATCACTTTAACTTGTTAAATATTTGTTTATATTATATGAGTCGATTTTTTATTTGTCAAGAATTTTCTGATTATAATTTTTGATTTGTTGAAAATTCGCATATTTTATTTTTCTATTTTAACATTTTATAAATCTCTTCTTTATCAGCTTCTGGATGCTCTTTGATTGCTTTTTTAATTCTTCATTCTATGAAAACTTAGCAATTAATCCCTCATATACCATAAACTGTTCCATAGATGAAAATTTCACATGATCTACTATAAATTTAGATTCATACCAATTGCTTAACTGACTTCTCCTCATCTGGATTATGAAAACATATAATCTCCATTATATTTCTCCAACTTTCTGAACCGCTAAATCCAAATCCAGATCATGCCATCCGTAATATGATTTTTTTAGAAAATCTACATTAATTTTCTGATTTACTTCTGCACTTGGTATATTGTAATACCATTGATAATATGCATAGAATTCTCCAATCCAATTTGGTATAAAACCTTCCATTGCTTTTCCTTGCTTCAAAGAATAATGCTCTGTTTCTTTAAAATATTCCCATAATTCTTTGGCATCCATTGTATTTACATAGGCTTTTGCTTGATCTATGCTTTGTCTTGTTTTACTTGTCATATATGCGTTGATAAAGTCTTCTGTATCCTTATCTGGATAAGTATTTGCTACATAATCAAACAATTTTCCTTGATTTTCTACTACGTCTCCTAGATAGACATCTGAATATGCTCTCATCATTCTCACCTCTTACAACAGGGTACTAAATACTTTTGTTACTTCGTTTGCATCTGAATTGATCAGATTTCTCATATTCTTTCTGGCTGTTACATCTCAATCATTGTAGCGTTCATTAAAGAATCCCAAATTTCCTCTCTGGTCTTCTCTGGATTTTCCTTTACGATATCATAGATTTTCTCAATCACATCTGCATCTTCTAACAAATCATCTGCTATCTTCGCTATAGAATCGCCATTTTCAATCTTTTTCTTTACCATCGTTATTAATTTTAAAATTTCTCCCTGTTTTCTTCCTTCTTTTCTTCCTTCTTCTCTTCCTTCTCGTCTCCCACGATTTTCCGCGCTTCGCAACTGGCTTTCCTTATCCCTGATTGCCATTTGTTCTCTCAGATATAAATATCTTTCACTCTCATCTCGACTCATCTTAATCATTTCATCCCTCACCTTTTCCATGTAATGATTTCCTTCAGATTCTTCTCTGACTTCTTCCCAAGTACTGGCTGAAATTAATTTTGCCCATCGATATAATTCTTGCTTCCTTGCCTTTCCTTTTGTACTTTTTAATTTACTTAATTCTATCACATGGAATTGAAATTTACTACTGTACAATTCACCTGTTTTATCGTCTTGCAGTAAAATTCTATGATAAAACCCAGGACTTTTTAGATAATTAAAATCAAGAATTCCTACATGAATACATGGTGGAAGTTCATAATATGACTCCCCTTTTTTCAATCCTTCTGTAAACATTCTGCAATTATAAAATAAGCTTCGCTCTGCCCAATCTTCCTGATATGTATTTTGCATTTCAATGTTAATCTTTTTGCCACCGTTTAATACCATCTTTACATCTAAAATTCCCTCTTTTTCCTCTTTAACTTCACCTTCCACAAATGGATCTGCAACTTCTAACGTTTCAATATCTGTTTCTTTCAAATGCAATAATGCCATTAAAAATCCTTTTACAATTTCTTCATTTTTAAATATTTTTTGAAAGGCATAATTATTTGTTAAGCGTATATTTAATTCCTCATTGCTAGCTGCTCTTTTTCTTAACTCTTCGTCATTAAAACTTCCCTCGTTGTTATTCATATTTTCTCCTTATATTACAATTTATGTAAATTCGTGTCATGTAAGTATTTTATCAAATCTTTATTGATTGTCAATTATTTTTTGTAAAAATTTGTAATATTTGGTTATATAAAAAGACAGGAGCCAAATAAACTCCTGTCCTAACACACATCATTATATCCTACGCACTTTTATTTTTCCAGTTCTTCCGTCTCAATAATAAACTTCACACTACCCTTCGTTCCACTAGCTTTCTTCGTAAATGTCTGATAGTTTTCTCCTTCATCCATCACTGCATCAACTCTGTCTAAGATATCTTTTGCATCATCATTGATCGTATTGACAAGTTTCTCAATACCGTCTTTTCTGAAGGTTAACATTCCTTTGTTCAATGTAACAGCTCCATTTTTCAGAGTTGCGATTCCTGTTGTCATCTGTCCCATTCCATTATCCAGTGTTTTTGCACCTTTGCTTAACTTCTTCGCTCCATTTGCTGCTGTTTTTGTTCCACTGTTTAATGTCTTGGCTCCTTCATCTAACTTCTTGATGGAAGATGCCAGTGTCTTAGATGATGTCTTTAACTGCCCAGTTCCTTCTGCGATCTGTTTTAATGCAGCTTCTAACTGTGCTGTGGATGTCTTTGTCTTTGTTAGCAGATTCTGAATCTGGGTTAAACATCCTGATACGATCTGAAGGTCTGTCTGTGTTTCTTGCAAGCTTGTTCCGATAGATCCTGCGTAGGTTCCTAAATTCTTTGCCTGACCTCCTACGGATTGTGCATAACCGCCTAAGTTTTCTGCATCTGTCTTTAAAGAACCTGCAATCGTTGTAAGCTGTGCTTTCTGCTCATCTGTAAGAGAACTATAATTATTCTTGATAAATTCTCCAATTGCTCCTGCCTGATTTCCAACATCTGCTGCTGATACTCCAATAGACTCTGCTAATGCACCTAACGTCTTCGCTGACACACCAACACTTTCTGTCTGTGTCTTAATATTCATTAATTCTTTTGTGATTCCTGTCTGTGCACTCTGTAAGTTAGACTGTAATTTTGCCTGATCACTTTCGCTTGGTGTACTATTCTGCAGTTCTTTGAGAATCTGTCTCACTCCATTATCTAACTTCTCTGTAGATGATGGTAAAGCACTGGTTCCTTTCGCTAACTGACTGGTTCCATTCTTTAATGTTGTAGATCCATTGACCAGTTTGTCAAGTCCTGTTGCTAACTGTTTGGAACTGACTGCGATCTGTTTTGTTCCTGATTTTAATTTTCCAGAGGCTGTGACTAATTTTTCAATTCCCTTTACTAAATCTCCAGAACCATCGCATAACTTATCTGTCGCATTTTCAAGGTCCTTTAAGGAATCTGTTAATTCACTTAAATCTCCTGCATCATCTAAACCAAACTCTGATAATGTATCGGAATTCGCAACTGTCGCCGTGACTGTCATCTGGAAGTCTTCTACATCAGCTGTGATCTCGAAATCTTCTGGAATATCGAAGTTTGACCCAATACTTGTATTCTTAAGGTTTAAGCTGTCTGCTAATCCTGGCATTGCAACTCCGATAACGATATGTTTGTTACCATCGGAGATAACTTTTCCGTTTGTTGCTTTGACATTAGAGAAGTTATCTGTATTTAAGATCGCTGCTGTGATCATTGTAAATGGTGTATAGACTGTTGTCTGTTTTCCATTGATCGTTTTGGTTACGGCGGAATGATTTTCATATTCATAACGAATCTTTACTTTTCCTGATTTACCAACCAGTTTCTTTGGTGAAATTTCTTTTCCATCCAGATAGTATGTGACTTTCATGGATACTGGAAGATTTTTGTCACTTGTTCCCTGATAGTAGATATCTTTTCCATTGGCATTCCATGTAATACTGTCCTTTTTGCCTCGTTTGTATGTCTCATTTCCTTTAACATTCTCAACGTCTGTCAGGTCTGTAGCATCTTTGATCTTTGCTTCACCTGAGAAATTCTTTAACCAGTCACTGACAATAACTGTTTTCTCTTCTCCATTTGCATCTGTTTTTACGTATACGGTTTCTTCCTTATCTGCAGTGGACTCGCTGGCTGCTACCGGTACTGCTGCCGGAATCGTAAGAGCTGCAGCGAGAAACATTGCTAATGCTTTCGATAATCTTCTTTTTCTCATAACAATCGCTCTCCTATTCTAAATGACCCATCTTGAGGGTTGTTTTACAGATCAATTTATCAAATATCATAAACATTGCCGGCAGAATGAAGATTACGGCAACGGTACTGATCACAGCTCCTCGTGCAAGTAAGGTACAGATCGCACTGATCATATCAATATTTGAATAAATCGCAATACCGATCGTTGCTGCGAAGAAACTTAATCCACTTGTAATGATAGACTGCATGGATGTTTCATGTGCAATACGGATCGCTTCCATTTTCTTCTTGCCATTTATACGTTCCTTCTGATAACGGCTTGTCATCAGGATCGCGTAGTCAACGGTTGCACCTAACTGAATCGTTCCGATAACGATACTTGCAACAAACGGCAGCGATAATCCCGTGTAATATGGAACTGCCATATTGACACAGATCGCAAATTCGATCACGGCTACCAGAATCACCGGTAAGGAAATGGATTTAAATACAATTAAAATGATCACAAAGATTGCCGCGATCGACGCGATATTTACATTTCTAAGGTCAACATTGGTTACTGTCTCCAAGTCATTCATCAATGGTGCTTCTCCAATGACCATAGAACCTGGACTGTATTTCTTCACAATGTTGTTGATCTCGTTGATCTGTTTATTTACTTTCTCGGTTGCTGATTTGTAATTTGAACAGATAAACTGCATCTCATACTCATCACTTTGCAACATTTCTTTCATGGAAGAAGGAATCATATCAGATGGAATACTAGAACCGATCACGGAGTTCATTCCGAGACACCATTCAACTCCGTCGACTTTATCGATTTCTTTCTGCATATTGCTTAATTCCTTCTGACTCATGCCGTTCTTGATCATGACCATATGGATGTTACTCATTCCGAATTCTTCACTTAACTTCTTATTCGCCACATTACTTGGTAAGCTTTGTGGAAGTGATTTGTCAATATTATAGTAAATCTCTGTATGATTATTTCCATAAATTGCTGGGAACAGCAAAATTAAAAATACTACAATCGTTGTTTTATAATGTTTTGTGATAAAGTGTGATGCATTCGTAAGATCTGGCATCAGTGAACGATGGTGTGTCTTCTCAATTAATTTATCACAGATCAGGATCAATGATGGCAAAACTGTTACACAACAGATAACCCCGATAATAACACCTTTCGCCATAACGATACCTAAGTTAGCTCCTAATGCAAATGTCATAAAGCACAGTGCTGCGAATCCAGCGACCGTTGTAACGGAACTTCCTGTAATGGACTTAAATGTATTCGAAATCGCATGTGCCATCGCACGTTCTTTGTCACCTTCAAATCTGATCTTATTACTCTCATAACTGTGCAGAAGGAAGATCGAATAATCCATCGTAACTCCTAACTGCAAGATCGCAGTCAATGCCATTGTAAGATAGGACACATCGCTTAAGAAAATATTCGTTCCCAGGTTATAAAGAATTGCCATTCCGATACTTAACAGGAATAAAAAGGCAACGGCAAAGGATTCCATTGTGGCAAATAATACGATCAAAGAAAGTACTGCTGCGATCGTTACGTAGATAGGAATCTCCTGCATAACCAGGTTCTTAATATCGGTAACTACCCCTGACATACCACTGATAAAACACTGTTTTCCAACAATCTTACGCATCTGTGTGACTGCTTCCATCGTGTTATCAGATGATGTCGTTTCTTTAAACATTGCGATCATCATTGTTGCGTTCTTATTAAAGAAAACTTTCCTTACTTTCTCAGGAAGCATCTCTTTGGGAACGCTTAGATCAGCGATGTCATCATACCAGATGATCTTATCAACGTGATCGACTTTCTCTAGTTTCTGTTTTAATTTCTGTACGTCATGAAGATTCATATCTTCGACAATGATCATCGAATAGGCTCCGGCTCCAAACTGATCTACCATGATATCCTGCCCTTTCACCGTCTCCAAAGAGTCTGGAAGGTAACTTAAGATGTCATAATTAATCCTTGTCTTCACGATTCCAATGGTTGATGGAATCAATAAAATGAAAGCCAGGAAGACGATGAATTTTCGATGATGTACTAATTTCTTTGCAAATTGTATCATAGCATCCTCCCATTTACATTTATGACGAATAGTCATTTTCTAATCTATATAATGGTATACACCAAAAATGACCAAAAGTCAATAAACTTCTTAAAAGTTTTTGACTTTTGGTCATTTTTTCGTTATACTAAAGAAGATGAAAGGAGAAATTACTATGAAAAAGGTCGAATTAAATAAGAAAAAGAAACAAGATGCCCTTTTGAATACGGCATACCAACTGTTTACAGAAAAGGGATTCCAGAAGACCTCCATCTCCGATATCGTAAATGAAGCTGGCGTTGCTAAGGGTACTTTTTATTTGTATTTTAAAGATAAATTAGACATCCGATATAAATTAATCGCCAAAAAATCTGCAGAAGTATTTAAACACGCCTATCAGGAACTTCAAAAACAATCCATTGATCATTTTGAAGACCAACTGATCTTTATCGTTGACCAGGTCATCGGAGCATTAAATGCTAATCCGACTCTGTTAAAACTGATCTCAAAGCATCTAAGCTGGGGAATGTTTAAGAATTCCTTGGTAGAACCGATCGATGATGCCCAGAGAAATATTTATGATATCTATATGGATCTTTTGAAGAATTCTGGTCATGAATTTGATCATCCGGAAGTTATGATCTATATGATCATCGAGATGGTCGCAGGGTCTTGCTATAATGTTATTTTGACTGGGGAGCCTGTTTCAGTTGATGAATTGAAGCCTTATTTGTATCAGTCAATTCGGTTGATCATACAGAATCATATATTGTGATTTGTAGTTTGATGACGGAAATTATTGGTGGAATATTATAAAAAGAAATCATGTGTCCGTACGGTTGCCAACACATGATTTCTTTTTATAATATTCAAATAATTTACGTTATTCAAACCACTACACTGTGTATATGTTTAACGGTATTGGCTAATCATTTTTGTATTCGCTAACAGAAGATTATCTTTCACTTTCATCCCTGCTCATCTTAATCATCTCATCCCTCGCCTTTTCCATGTAATGATTTCCTTTTGTTGTTTCTATTTTACTTAATTCTATCACATGGAATTGAAATTTACTACTATAGTAGTCCTCCATACACACCCTCTTGAATTTTTCAATCTTAAATTGTCCACACTCTAGACTTCTGGTATATGATAAAAAATAAATAAACGATCGGAAGAGCAGCATTAGAATTTTGCCACGTTTTTTACGGATTCGCAGCCGGCTTGGTGCGTTGTCTGAGCCTCAAAGAGTTTCTGTTTTGAATACCCTTGAAGGCGAGTTACGCAAGGAAAGCCGGCGGATCAGCGATCTGTAAAAAACGTGAGGAAAATTCTCTAGCTGCTCTTCCGATCGTTTATTTATTTTTTATCATATACTCAAAATCTACAGTTGGCCAACTACAATTAAAATTTAATACACTCTGATTACTGTAGAAATCTCACGAGTATGTTCCATTCCCTTAATCTCAACCAAAGCATCTGCAAAGTTCTGCTCCAGTACAAGATCCGTGATAACAACTAATTCTGCCATATCATTAACCTTGTTCTTCTGAATCACCTGTGCGATACTTACTTGATTCTTTCCTAATGTATCTGCAATTTGAGCAAGAACTCCTGGTTTGTCATCAACTAACAATCTCATGAAATATTTGCTTTCAATCTCTGTGATCTTCTTGATTGGAAGGTCTTTGTAGCATGTACAATGGATTCTTCCTGTGCAATAGAACTGAATATTACGTGCGACATCAATGATATCTCCCATAACTGCACTTGCTGTTGGGAATTCTCCTGCTCCTCTTCCATAGAACATTGCATCGTCAACTGCATCTCCATGTACAAAAACTGCGTTAAATGAATCATTGACAGTTGCCAATGGATGATCACTTGGAATCAGCATTGGATGAACACGTACTTCAATTCCAGATTCTGTGTTCTTTGCTACCCCTAACAATTTGATCGTACATCCCATTGCTTCTGCATATTTGATATCTTTTGCTGTGATATTTGTGATTCCTTCTGTGTATACATCATCAAATGTGACTCTAGAGTTAAACGCAATGGATGCCATGATCGCCATCTTACGTCCTGCATCATATCCTTCGATATCAGCTGTTGGATCTGCTTCTGCATATCCTAATTCTGTTGCGAGTGCCAAAGCTTCATCAAATTCCATTCCTTCGTGTGTCATCTTTGTCAGAATGAAGTTTGTTGTTCCATTGACAATCCCCATTGCTTCTGAAATATAGTTTCCTGCCAGACACTGTTTTAATGGACGGATAATTGGAATTCCACCTGCAACAGATGCTTCAAATAATAAGTCACATCCATTATGGGAAGCGATATCTAATAATTCACCACCATGCACTGCCATTAAGTCTTTGTTCGCTGTGACAACATTCTTACCTGCCTGAAGAGCTTCTGTAATATAAGTACGGGCTGGTTCGATTCCCCCCATAACTTCTACTACGATCTGAATCTCATCATCTGTGATAATATCTTCCCACTGGTCAGTTAATACAGAAGGGTCAATTCCTTCTCTCTTCTTGTTCTTGTCTCTAACTAGAACTTTGCTGACAGTCAGACCTGCACCAACTTTGTGAGGTAATTCTTCTCTCTGGCGTTCGATCAGTTTGTATACTCCTGTTCCGACAGTTCCAGAACCAAGGAGGGCTACTTTGATGTTCTTTAACTCTTCCATGATACACTTCCTTTTCTGTTTTTGTTTATCTTTGCTTTTATCGAAATGTGATTTTTTGATCTAATAAATTCGTATAAGTAGTTTTTAGTATATCATATTTTTTTTGATTATCCTATATTTTTTTAATTTCTAGTTAGGAAAAACTATTATGTATAGTTCCAATATTACACCAAACAATACTTCTATTAACTATTTTTCTCATTTCTGTTGACATCAATATTTCAAAGTATTATATTTAAAACATAAACAATTAAGCAATCATTTAATCTTACAAAAAGGAGATTTCTATGGATAAAACGGAGAAATATAACATTGCTTCCATTGATATTCATGGTCATGGATGTGATGTTACAGAATTAAAACATGTTCTTCCACCAGAAGAATTTGCCATTGAAACTGCCAGTTTATTTGGTCTGTTAAGTGACAGTACCAGACTTCGTATTTTGTATCTCTTATACCACCGTGAAGTCTGTGTTAGAAATATCGCAGAAGCGATTGAGATGAGCCCACCAGCAGTGTCTCATCATCTTCGCTCTTTGAAGCAATTAGGTGTGATCACAAGCAGACGAATTGGGAAAGAAGTTCATTATACGATCGCAGACACTGCTGACGGAGAGCTTGTATCTGATCTGTTAAAGACTGTATTTGAAAGAAGGGGTATTTATGAAGAAGACTTATGAGTTTGAGAATCTTGGCTGTGCTCATTGTGCAGGTAAAATGGAAGAAAAAATCGGGAAACTTCCTGATGTTGAAAGTGTAAATCTTTCATTTCCTATGAAAAAAATGTATGTTGAAACTTCTCGTGAAGATCTGCTTCCTGAGATTCAAAAGATTTGTACGGATATTGAACCGGATGTTATTGTGACGGAAGTTACGAAAAAATCATCTAAACGGAGAAAACATGTGGAAGAAGATTCTCATGAAAGTCATGAACATCATCACCATCACGATGAACACTGTGACTGTGGATGTGATCACAACCATAATGAACATGAGCACCTCGAACATCATCACCATCATGATGACCACTGCGACTGCGGGTGTGAACACGATCACGAAGAACATGAACACCACAAACATCATCACCATCATGATGACCACTGCGATTATGGCTGCTGTGATGATGACAATGACGATGATGAATCAATTGCAGCTGCTGCAAATCGTGAAGGAAATGGTCATGCAACCGTATTTATTGTCGAGAAATTAGGCTGTGCTCATTGTGCAGGTAAAATGGAAGAACAGATTTCTCATCTTCCCGGTGTTGAAGCCGTCAATCTGACATTTGCAACAAAGCAGTTACGTGTATGGTCTGATGATGCCAAAACATTATTGCCTCAGATTCAAGATATTTGTACTTCCATCGAACCAGATGTCAAAGTCGTTGTCCGTGAAAATACTGTCCGTGCACAAAAAGAAGCGAAAAAAGCCAAAGAGAATTCTGAAGATAACAGAGAATTCTGGGAACTTGGTGCTGGTATCGTTTTATTTATTGCCGGAAAAGCATTGGAATCTTCCAAGCCTGTATACAGTATGGTATGTTTTATCCTTGCATATTTAATCTTAGGAATTAAGATCGTATGGACCGCTCTTAAAAATATCTCTAAAGGTCAGGTTTTTGATGAAAACTTCTTAATGAGTATCGCAACGATCGGTGCTTTCGGCGTCGGAGAATTTGCGGAAGCGGTCGGTGTTATGATGTTTTATCGTATTGGTGAATTATTTGAAGAAAAAGCTGTGGAACGAAGCCGTTCCCAGATCATGGATGTCATTGATATGCGACCTGAAGTTGTCAACCTTGTTGATGATCATGGAAATGTCACTGTAATTGATGCCGAAGAAGCTGAAATCGGAGATATCTTATTAGTACGTCCTGGTGACCGTATTCCATTAGATGGTATCATCACAGATGGGGAAACGATGATCGATACTTCTCCTGTTACCGGAGAACCAGTTCCTGTTTCCGCCTCTGCCGGAACAGATGTAACTTCTGGATGTTTAAATACTTCTGGTGTTATCAAAATCAAGGTAGAAAAAGTACTGGAAGAATCTATGGTCACAAGAATTATGGATTCCGTAGAAAATGCAGCCGCAAGCAAACCAAAGATGGATCGTTTTATCACACGTTTTTCTCGTGTATATACTCCATTTGTCGTACTTCTTGCCCTTGCAACTGCAATCATTCCTTCTTTAGTGACAGGAAACTGGACACACTGGATATACACAGCTTTAACTTTCCTTGTAATCAGCTGTCCTTGTGCCCTTGTATTAAGTGTACCTCTTGCATTCTTCTCTGGAATCGGAGCTGGATCTAAGATCGGTATCTTATTTAAAGGCGGAGCTGCACTTGAAACATTAAAAGATATTACTTCTGTTGTCATGGATAAGACTGGAACGATCACAAAAGGAAACTTCAAAGTTCAGGATGTGATCCCTCTCGAAAATGCAACCAGACATGAAATATTATCACTTGCTGCTTCCTGCGAAGAATCTTCTACTCATCCAATCGGAAAGAGTATCATGGAAGCTGCCAAAGATGAAAATGTAACTTATAAAACACCTGAAAACGCAAAAGAAATCGCTGGACATGGTTCTGTTATCACAATTGATAACTCAGAAATCTTAGCTGGCAATAAAAAATTGATGGCTCAGTATCATGTAACTGGAGACTATCCAGAAACAACTTCTTATGGAACTGAAGTTTTTCTTGCAAAAGATGGAGTGTTAATTGGTGCGATCGTTATTGCAGATACATTAAAAGACGATGCGAAATCCGCCATTGCTTCCTTAAAAGCACAGAATCTTTACACGGTTATGTTAACTGGAGATTCCGAAACAACTGCAAATGCGATTGCAAAAGAAACTGGAATTGACGAAGTTTACTCAAGACTTCTTCCTGATGAAAAACTTGCCAAACTTCAGGAACAGAGAAGCAAACATGGAGCTGTTATGTTTGTTGGTGACGGTATCAACGATGCCCCTGTATTAGCTGGTGCTGATTGCGGTGCTGCCATGGGAAGCGGTGCTGATGCTGCAATCGAAGCAGCAGATGTTGTATTCATGACCTCAAACGTTGAAGCAATTCCACAGGCAATCTCTATCGGCAAAAAAGCTTGTAAGATTGCTTGGCAGAATGTTGTATTTGCATTGGCGATCAAGGCATTAGTAATGATCCTTGGACTGCTTGGATTCGCAAATATGTGGATGGCTGTGTTCGCAGATAGCGGAGTTGCAATGCTATGCGTAATAAACTCTATACGTGCAATGAAATTGTGATTTGTAGTTTGAAGACGGAAATTATTGGTGGAATATTATAAAAAGAGATCAT
>ERZ812616.1302-NODE-1302-length-27794-cov-3.009301_pt1 | contig 27794 bp, 24 predicted proteins | sample MGYA00376249_ERZ812616 | MGnify/ENA primary metagenome ERZ812616 (study PRJEB26924, sample SAMEA4378265) | human gut metagenome | biome: human gut; feature: human-associated habitat; material: faeces | place: China | collected 2013 ...
TTCATAAATCTAAATTTTAATATTAATAATAGTGTTAATGAAATAGTTCTTGTTCGATGTTTTGAATGTCCTTTTTATCAAATGACTAGAGAAAACGATCGTTTTTTCTAGTCATGATTTTTAGCCTCATTTACTTTCGTAATTGAAATATCGTTTTTTGTACTAACTTTGCTATTGCGTTGATAAGAAATAAGATAGGAATAATAAAAAAAGAAGTAAAAGAATTGCTGGTATGAAAAGAATGCCTAAATTTGCTGACGATAAAAAACGATCCTTTTTTCTAGTCACTGCTTTTTCGCCCCACTCCCCGCATTAAATCAAGGTTTTCGTACAATTTTCACCCCCATAAAAAAGGGCTGTTTTTGGCATTCCTGCCTATCCGTAAAAAATGGGTGCCTACCCGTCGGAACCCCGATGCCTACTCGTTTCTGGGCCGATGCCCACCCGTTGGGGAAAAAGGCGTTTTTTCGGAGGCAAATGTTAAAAGCTTCAAAAGCACCAAAAGCCTCTTAGGGTATCTGCGGTACGGGAATCGCTTTTCCCGCTGTCGTTTTCTGGAAATAACCGGCTCCTAATGAAACAATTAACTTGTTATTCTCGGTTGCCTGTAGAAGACGATCGACCGACGACTTACTGATTTCGCGCACGGCGCCCTCTTCGCGGATCTCCGCCCGCTTAAAACGTTCGGGCATTTCGGCAAAAAGCTTCTGCAAAGTGAAAGGCATCTTATAATGCAGGTTCTTCTTGCTCTTTTTCAGGGAAGTGCTCACCAGATAAGTATGTTGCAGACAAATCGTACCGATATGGAAAGCAGCATTGAAATCATCGTCCGCGATCACCCAATCCTTTTCTTCACTCTTGCTCTCCCCCTTACGTATGGCAGTCAGTACCATACCGATACGGAAGATAGCCAATCGGTAACGCAACACGGCGGAAGCCACATCCTCGTGCCCGAACGTACGTACATTACTATATTCTTTTTTGAAATAAGCATTCAACCGTTCGCGCTGTGCACGGCTGAAACGTACCCAGGTAGGATACTTATCCAGATGTACGCCGATATCCAACACCCGTTCGGCCAACCCGTCGAAGTAATGCGCGGCCGCAGGCGTATCGTCTTCCGAGGTGAGCTCACGATATTCGCCATGCCCGGCAATCTTGTACATCATCAAACGGCTGAACAATCCGCTCTCGGCGGAAGGGATCAGGCGGCTGAACATGCCCGGCGTACCGGTCAACAGCATACTGAGCAAAGGGTAGGAAGCCAGTAGCGAACCGTTCGTCTTCGTCGAGTTGCCTACCCGTTCGTGATGGGCCACCTGGTTCAACAGATAGCCGTAGTTGCCGTAATCCTGAAACAGGGTATTGGTGACGGCCTCTATCTCGGTTTCAAACAGGCAGGAAGCATAGTGTTCGTTCGTCTCCAACTGTTCCACCATCCGCGCGAGCGAAGTATAACCGGCAACGTTCAAGTCCATCTGTTTCACCGGATCGGGGTTATCGGGAGCCAGCCCGACGGGTTTCTTTCCGCCCGGACGGAGCAATCGCTTCTGATAAAGGTCGTAATCCTCCTTTTTCTTCAGGTATTCCTTCACGCGGTAATGCGAATTATCGTACACGTAACGTTGCCAGGAGGCGATCAACTTGAAGAGGGCCGCCACACAGCCCTTGCCGCTTCCCGACTCGCCGATCACCACGCCATAGAAAGGAGCCTGATATTCTTTCCTGGCAAACGAACCGAGCACGCGGGGCGTCACACTGCTCAACAGGGCCAGCGACGACAATAGCAATATACTCCGTTCGGTATCGTCGGACGCATATTCCAGGATTTCGAGGACAAGCGGCGGCAACGACTGCAAAAACTCTTTCCGGAAAGGGGGAAGGAATGTTTCATCCGGTTCTATATCAATGCCTTCACCCTCCTGTTCCCCCACGGTTTCATCTCCGGCACCAGCGGTGAAGTTTTTGGGGCTTTTGAGGCTTTGCGGCGTTTTCCCGTCGGCCGGAGGGCAGTAAGGATTGGAGCCGTGGGAGGTACGGTAGCGGGCGTAAATATCGGCGACTACGGAGGTGATCTCTTTTCCCGTGAAGTCCGGCCGGGTGTAACGCCGCCGGCATTCGTCGGCCACTTCGCATTCGTCGAAACCGGCATTGTTCAACACAGACGCCAGTTTGACCACATAGGCATGGCGGTTGCCCGAAATAAAGGAGTTGCCGGCCTCGAACTTCTCCAGGTAATGTTCCAGGCGGTTGCCCGGTAAAGCATTATCGACCGGGGGCGCCTTCGCGGCAATATGCACGACGGCAGCTTGTGCCTTATAGAAGGCAGAGGGGTCGGCGCTGACAAAGCAGCTCCGGTTGGGATCTTTGCCAGATATATCGACTTCTACACCCGGCAGGTCGGTTTCTATCCGGCAGCGCACGGTTTCGAAGGCCAGCAGATGTTGCGGCAAGCCGCTGTCGACCAGTACAAAGAGCTTGACACCTCTGCCAGAGGCACTGATATGGCCGGCTTTCACGTAGGGGAGTTCTCCGGCACGCCGGAGGATATCGGTAGCGGAGCCTGCCACCTTGTCGATGTCGACAGTGATGCACTGGCTGTAACTCACCATAAACTCCTGTTTGCGACCGCCTTCCATAACGCCTCCGGCCACGACGAGCGGGAGGTTCTTCTTCCGCCCGTCGCCGCTTTTCTTATCGCCTGCGGCATAAGCGGCCCGCAGAAGGGAGATCGGGGATAGGTATTTTCCACTTTTTACCTGATCGATGTATTGATCCAAAGAGATAGCCTGATGGCTGCGTGTGTCGAATGCAGAGCGGAAGAAGGTGCATTCGACTGTTTGTTTTGAAAATTCATTCATGATACGTGTTGTAAGGCAGCGAGGGTACACCGCCGTTAATACTAGTGATAAGACCGCCGGGGCCTTTGCATTAAGGTTCGCCCAGGTGGTCGATCAGTACGGCCACCTGTTTGGGGGTGTAGAGCTTCTGGAACTTCACCCACCCGGCTGCTTCCAATTTGGCTTTCAGGCCGCGTGAGGTACGTATCCATTCCCACATGCGCTTATAAGCGATTACAGGGGTATGACCGGGAAAATACAATTGGGCAAATTCGGTGACGCCATAGGCTCTTTTTAAATTATTTTTTCCATCATAAACAGTATCCATATACGTTGTATTTAAGCGTTTAACAATGACATAAATATAGCAAATAATACAATAACAAGCAAGCAAAAAAGGAGATTATTATAAGGATATCAGACAGTATTTTCGATTTATACTATATAAAATAATCGCACTCAAACGAAATCCCCCTCAAACGCCTCCCTCATCAAAGTGACTTCGCCATTACAGGTTCATTTGCCGTCAGATGTGAGCTATCTTTCTTTACAAGGCAACGCCTTGTGCCGCAGGCTCTCTTTTGCCGTCGGTTTTTAACCGACGGATATAAAAGACAGGAGGCAAAGCCTCTTCCTTTGTGGGCTTAAGCCCCTTTAAAACAGGAGCTAGCATTATATATCAAAGGGGTTAAAACCCACAGAGGATCCGGCAAAGCCGGAGCATTTAATCTATCCGTCGGTTTTTAACCGACGGCAAAAGAGAGCCTGCGGCATGAGGCGAAGCCCACCTGTCAACTGTCACTTGTCAACTGTCAACTGAAAAAGCCATATCAGCGAAGTCGCATCCGGAGGTTACTTAACAACTATTGGCTATTTCTTACCGGTCTGTCGTCAGGAGGCGGACAACCGTTCTCATTTGTCAGTTCTATAATATCCAGTAATTCGCAAAGACAGTCGGTATTGGCGCACTCTTTCCGGAGGTTATCGCCGAAATATTCTACCGATCCCTGATAATCGAAAGCCAGAAAACAGCAAAAAGCCAGATGAATATAAGAAGGGGCCTTCTCCCCTTTCGAGCGCGGCCCCTCAAACAAACGCAGCAACTTACGGAACAACAGCGGTTCGCGCAAATGATAGGTAAAACGGCCGAGCACAGTTTTATTGCGGAAATACGCAATTGTCCGCTCCCAGTCTTTCCGCAGCAGGCAGAACAGGAACAGATGATCACGCTCGTCCAACTCTTCCCATTCGCAAAGGGCGGCATCGAAAGCCATTTTGTAATAACGCTCCTGCTCTTCGTCCGACAATTCACTGAGTTTCAACAGAAACTTTCTGGCGGAAGGATGTCCGCTTCCCATTAATTTTTTCAGATCTTTATACATAAAAAGTGCCGGACAACGGGGAGTGATTAGCCCTCGTTGCCCGGCACAAAAGCCCGTAGGCCATTAATATCCCTGCGCTATGCGAATATTATGACGCGACAGGCGCGGATTCTGCGGCATCGCCTTACGAAACCATGAAACAGCTTCCGACGGATCATTCTCCATCAAAGCCAGTACCCCCAGATTGTTCCACGAACGCGGATCATCGGCAACCCGCTGTAAAAAGTAGGCCGCCGCTTCCTTATCCCCCAAAGCAAGCGAAGCAGCCCCGGCATTCAACACCGCCTCCCGGCTATCGGGAAAACGATAAGCTGCCAACTCATACACTTCGCGATACTGTTCCGTTCCCGGACGGTATAACACAGCCACTTGCAGCAATTCACCGAGCGTCAGCCGCTCCGGATCGGTAACGACCTTTTCCGCCAACGCCTGCAAGTCGGGCGATTGCGCCCCTGCTTTTACAGTCGTCTCATACGCAATATCCAACTCCATCCGCCGCAGCCGCGAAAAAAAACTTTTCTCTATATCCTTATATACAGTCCCTTTTTCAAGCGCCTTCAACTGCTTCCTCCGGCTATCGGCATCGGTATAAGTATCCAAAACCGACAGAACCTGCGTACGGTAGCTACGCCCCGATTTCGCAACCAGTTCCCGCAGACCTTCCCAGTCCTCGCCTACCCAGTCGATCGTGACCGGCACACCGCCCGCCAGCTCCGGCAGTTTTTGCAGATAGTTTTTAAAACCTACAGCCCGGTTACCCGCCAGCCGCTCATTCTCCGTCGTACTGCCGTCGGGCGAAGCAAAGCCAGTCAAGCGGACCGACTGTATCTTCTTTTCCCCATCCTGCAAACGAGATAAGCGTTCTTTCAGTTTTTCCAGTTCAGCCCGGTTATTCCCATATTTCAGGTCGAGCTTGACACCTCCGGCCGGGAAACCGATATAAGCCGTCAGCTTTTCACTACTCAATTGTTCTGCCGGGCAGATTGCCGGTTCCGGGGAGAGATAACTTATCATCTCCCCATAAACAGCCAGAGCATCCATCTTCAATAAAGGGATCTCGGTGTGACGCACCAGGATCGCCGCCGATGAATCCTTCTCAACAACAACCGCCTGGGCTCTTTCCATCCGTCCTGCCGTCGGCATCTCTTGCCGGCTGGTCTTACAGGAAGGCAGGACAGCCAGCATACACAAGCCGGCCAATCCTTCCGTTACTATTTTCTTCATACATCATTTGCTTTGAGGATTCAAAGCCTCCAACAAAAACTTTCCGGGTTTAAACTTTACACTGGTACGGGCATTTATCACACAAGGTACTCCCGTACGCGGATTACGTCCCTGTCGCATTGACTGTTTCCAGGGCTCAAACGAGCCAAACCCCTGAAGCACGATGGCATCCTGTTTCAATGTCTCTGCAAGTACCTCCTGGAAGGCATTGACGAACTGCCTCGATTGATACTGGGGAATACGCATTTTCGTTGCTAATTCGTTTACTAAATCTGTTTTGTTCATAATCAGTTGTCTTTAAATAATATGTTATTCTCTAATTGTTTTTTCAACGACGACAGGAAGATCATACAATCTATCGGGGTCACCCCTGCTATATTATACAGCCTCAGCCGTTCCAGTACCTGAGCACCCACATCGGGTTCCTTTGGGACAAGCCCGGATTCTTGGGCGGTTTCTTTTTTCAGGTCCGACATCATTTTGGATATATATTGGCTTTTGGCCGCCATAAACTTCTCGTCCCCGAGCAACACCGAATGAATTGCCAACCGCTTCTCATCAATTTTCTCGTATTCCCGGTTTTCCAGTATTTTAGGAAGGACAGCATCAGGAAATCCCAACGAGATAACTTCCATATTGACCACCTTACAAAAACGGGTATTTACCTGATAAGCAGTTATAGTCTGTATAAATTTAATTGCCGAACGCTCATAAGCCTTCCAGAAAAGACCTTCGCGATACAAGTATATATTCTTACTATCGGCCGTCTCCAAAGCCAGCTTTTGTCTCAAGTCCATAAATAATACCTCCTGTTTATTTAATTACACTCTTCCGCCACCCTGTTATCTGCCGTCCGATATCTTCCATCAATAAGACCAGTTTGGCATAACTACCCGTATCGATGATCCGTAGATCGTTGCAGAGCCGTATTTCCAGTTTAAGGAATTCAAATTCGTCGACAAGCTGCATCAGATGGGGCGATTTGTCCAACGACACATTCGCCCGATAGATGCAACGGGTCAGGTTCATCGAATCCCTGCGGATATCCTGCATCAGGGTGTACTTATATTCGCGGGGAGCATGATGCGATACGGCATAGATCATTTTTATCAGTTCAACCGTCCGCAGATAAAGCGGAGTTTCAGTATGTAAAGCCATGATTCAATATTTCGTAACAACTATATCTGGATGCATATATTACCTGATACAATTCGTCGTAATTTCCGGGAACCAGCCCGGCCTTTTTCTGACCTCTTATTATAGTCGAGCAAATATTCCGTACCGTCTGATGGCGCAACAGGCGCACCTTCTCTTTCCGGACTATTTTCTCGGGACTGACATAATATAGTTTGTCGAGTGCCGGCGAAAGCCATTCTCTTACCTTCTTCCTCAAGTTCAAACTGCTATGATGCCTCATCAGCCCCAAATATGAATTCAGGCTTTGTAGAAAATGTTCCTCTTCATCTTCGCTCAACGGATGTTTCGATACCTTATAATTATATTCTCCTATCACTTTACGCATCCCTTTCACGGCCCGTTTCCCCGTCAGGATAACCCGTCCTTTCACGATAGCTCCGACAAAACGGATACCATTCGTATAGTGGGTCAGCCGAATTTTATTCGGATGAAGGGTCAACCCCAGTTCTTCCTGCAGATACTGCTGGAACAAGGGTATCAGACTCTTCAAATACTCCTTATCGTTATGCACGACAAAGAAATCGTCTACATACCGTCCATAATAACGTAACCCCAGTTTACTTTTACAGTAATGGTCGAAGCCATTCAGGTAAAAATTAGCAAACAACTGGCTGGTCAGATTACCGATCGGCAACCCCAATTCGCGGTTGCATACAAACAAATCGAGTTGCCTGGGTTTCGTTTCATTCGGAAGCGGCATGCCGTTCATTGAAAACAGACTCTTATCTTTCGGCAAGCCTTTCCATAAAGACCGGTGCCCTTTTATATGTACCCTCGATACCGGATTATCCAATGCGATCAGCCGAGTCAGGTATAATACCGTTTCCAGGTCATCCCCTTCATAATTGGCCCGCAAAAAACGATCCAGCTTATCAGCCAGTAAACGACGGTCTATATTCATAAAGAACCCGCGTATATCACACTGAAGGACATAACAGTCTTTGGTGTAATTGGCCGAACATTGGGCTATAAACCGCTTCAAGCGCTTCACAGCAAACAAAGTGCCTTTACCCACACGGCACGAATAGCTATCCAATATGAACTCCCTTTCAAACAAAGGGTTGATACGTGCTGCCAGATAATGATGTACTACCCGGTCGCGGAAAGAAGCCGCAAAGACTTCCCGCTTGACAGGCTCAAGTACGACAAATGCATCCGAACGCGAAATCTTATAGCGTCCTTCCTCTATCTCTTTATATAATGTATAGAGATTATGCTCCGCATCTATCTCAAACTCCATAGCAGCAGGCGTTCTCCGTTTAGTCTTACGGCATTCGTACCATGCTTCCAACAAAGATTCAAAATCTATTTTCATTTCATACTCCATTTTATTCAAGATTCGCAAACAAGTCCCGGACACAGCGAACATAGTTATTGTTGCTCGTGTTGTTGTTATTGAAATTGCCATTGTTGAAGTTCAGTTTGCAACGGCGATCGCTGTTACCATTGTAGACCGAACTACTCCAGTAGTAACCGCTGATGAACTTAGCGCCAAGTGCTGTCGATGCGGCCTCACTATCCGTCGCATCATTATTTGTTCCTTTACACTTTGTCCACATCGCAAACAACTCAATCTGGGTAGGCAAACGCCAACCTGTTCCTTTACTCGTACAATAATTCTTCGCTGCACTATTATTATATACATACGTAGAGGCACTTTGAGTACTCTCAACCTCTACTGTATAAGGTGTACTTATTGTATAAGCAGATGAATTCCCTTTATAATCACTACCACCTCCCGTTACATTTCCATTATCATAATTAAAAGGAGGATAAGCGGTGCTGGAATTCCACGCCTTGTAAGCTGTTGCTAACGCCTGATCAATCGTCACTGTATTTGTCAACCCAGCCTTCTGTTTAACCTTTACTGTTTTAGAATGATTACCACCTGTTACAGCAACAGTAAACGTTGCTTCACGAGCACCACCCGTATTGGCGGTAGCGTTAAACTTTAACGTCTGGTCAGCTCCTGTGGCAGTAGAAGAGGTAGTTGCAGGTGTTATTCCACTGGTTTGCACAGACGGACTTACCGTCCATGGCAAACCATCAGTTCCTTTTACTGTTACAGAACCGGAAGTAGCCGTATTTTCTAACTCAATCTCTGTTTTGGAAACAGTAAACGTCGAACCTGACTGCTTGATAGCAACCGTCTTGGTTATATTCCCAGCTTTCACTGATATATTAGCTGCTGTACGCTCCGTACTATTCAAATTGACAGCATTTGTTTTGTATACAAAGGTCTGGTCTCCTCCATTCGTCGTTCCTGAAGTTGTTCCTGTTAACGTCAACCAATCAGGATTAGTGACTGAAAAAGGCAAACCGGAAGTTCCTTTAAAAGTCAACGTTCCACTGGCATCTTTTGTAGCTGCCAATGTCGTTGTGCTACCAGACGCAGTCAAAGAAGAAGCCGCCTGAGTAACTGTTATCGTTTTGGTAAGACCGTTGTCCGTACCGCTAACGGCATTGCCGACTTTGACGGTGATCGTTCCCGTACGGGTAGATGCGTTCGGATTGACGACTGCATCATAAGTGATATTCTGAGCGACAACGGGCGTATTGTTTGTTCCACTGGCAGTACTTGTCAGAGACAACCAGTTATCTGTTGAAACGACGCCCACATTCCACGACAAACCTGGCGTTGCTGTAAAAGTAGAAGTATTACCCGTTGAAGCTGTTGCAGCTACCGTTTTGGCACCACTTACAGACAAGGTTGCACCCAGTTGGTTCAGAACGATATCACCTGTTGGCCCGGCAGAGGTGTCACCCGCACGGACGGTGATCTTTCCACTCCGGGCAGAAGAAGAAGGGTTGACAACTGCCGTATAGTTTATTGTCTGAGCCGCTCCGGTAGTAGGTGTTCCCGCTCCACCGGTATTTATAGTAATCCAGTTGCCCGATGTGATACTCGATGCCCAGGGCAAACCTTTGGTGGCCATAAACGAAGCATCACCGGTCGCCCCTTTTGCAACTATATTATTTATTGTCGAACCGGTTACGGTTGAACCCGCCTGGTTGACTGCTATCTCCTGTTTCAAACCGGTATAAGCGGGATCACCCACGGAGGCGCCGGCTTTCACCGTGATTTTACCGGTACGCACCTGCGCAGACGGATTAGCAGAACCGGCCTTTACTTGTAATTCTTGTGCACCTGCCAGTGCTTCACCAGCAGATGTACCCGGATTAGTAGCCCAATCCAACCAGCCGTCGCCTCCACCCAAAACTGCCGACCATTGCAAACCCTCGGTAGCCGTAAAAGAAGAAGCACCTTCGGAGCCTGCAGTAGCAGCCAAAGAAACAGGGCTGCCAACCGTCAACGTGGAACCGCTTTGAGTGATCGTTATATTCTGATTCTCTCCATTCACTTCGATATCGAAAGAAACAGATCTCTTTTCTGCTCTGGGATTAGCTTCCACAGACTTAAAGACCACCTTGGCAGGCCCCTGGTGTGTTATAGTTACACCCGAAGGGATATCTTTGCCATCCAACAAAGCTGATAACCAATCAGGCATATCAAATATCCACTCCTGCCCCGGACGGGCTGTGATCTGTATCTCTTTTTCACCACCTTTTTTAGCAGGCATTTCAGTAGGATCGACCTCAATATCCGGTATCTCGCCGACCGTGATACGCTCGTCGGAAACATCGATGCCTACCAGGGTGACATTCATCGTATAATGCGAATTGCGTTCGATATCATAATTATTCTCGTTACGACCGGGATAAAACCGGAACATAACATCTTTATAAGTAACACCTCCCTGCACGGCATTGCCGGTCAACTCGATACAGGTGGCATTCGTTACGCCCTTACCGGTCTTTTTCTTCTCCGAGACGACAGCATCCGGTCCGCTGACCGTACCCGCCATATTCTCAGGCAAATACCAGTAAACGGTAGCACCCGAGCTACTGGCAGTACCGGTATAGTTACCATAAGTAACATCTTTCGTCAACTGTCCTGTCGGAGCCTCCACCTGCGAAACAGACGGAGCATTCTTCAAAGTGACCGAAGTCGGAGTAAACGTAAAATCAGCACCCATCGAATAGCAAAAACTGATCTTGGCAAGGAGGCGGGTCAGTTCCACGGTAATATCTTTCACACCGCCGGCAACAACCTCACCTTCCCATTTACCCACCATTTTACACAAGCTATTTTCAGGCAAGCCCGTTCCCGATGAAGCATACGGCAATCGCTGTTTCTTCAATGTAGTTTCATCGGCGACTGCCCCCAGATCACCTGCGTTTGATACGAAATACACATGACTCTTACTACCATTCTGGCTCTGTTTCAGTTTCAGGTTGACCGTAGTACTGGTCATGGAAGAGATATACTGGTTAAACAAACGCACACCTGTCGTGGCATCATACTGCCCCACCCACAGGCTGGCGATCTGGCTTTCTTGCGCTTCCGACAATGCAGCAGCGGCTTTGGTCTGCACCGAGTCTTTTACTCCGACAGCCAGCGTGTCCGACTCGATCGTACCATCGGTAGTGAATGTAATGCTACGCGTCACGGGAGTCCGGTTAGCCAGCACATTCAGGTTAAACCCGGCATCCACATCCTTCAAAGCATGAGGCGGGATTACATCCTCTTCCACATCAGTCTGTGTGCAACTGCCGGCAAACAACAGAAGCAATACCACAAACAACCACGCCAACGACAAGCCGATACGTAACCGTCCGATTCCCGTTAAAGGTTTGCGCCTTGTTTTACTTACTCGTTTCATTGTATTTCGTTTTTAATATATTTCCTACTTCCCACCTACATTCATATCGCTCCAGTTTATAACTTTCCAGGTGGCTACCGTTATAGTCGTTCCGATCCCTTCGTTAATATCGGGATCGGGGTACGGGCTATCCGGGCCTCCCACATTGTCGTCTCTAAAAGCGATTGCATTCCATTCCAGCACCTTCATCAATAAACTACTTTCATTGTTCTTTACCTCGAGGGTAAAGATGTAACGTTTACCTTCGTCGAAAGAGATATTCTTGTCGATCGTCGCCTTCAGCGTGGCTGTTTCATTATCTCTTACTACCGTAATTTCGACATCGAAAGGCAAGTTGTTTTTAGGCAGGACAACACCTTTTGTTTTATTCAGGCCACAACCATCCGGATCGGATTCCGGCTCCACTTTTTCAAACTCCTCTGCGGTAAAGACTACCTGTGCTTCCAGCCCGGCAGCTCCCCCTGTAGGAGAAATCCCGGTGTCGCTACCGGCTATCAGATCGGCAGCAGAAGAAGAAATCTTTTTGATCACTAAGCCGGTTCCGTACAGCTTATCGAAAGGAAGAGCATTCTCCGGCGAAGGAGCAACATTAAAGACCACCTGCACACATTTCCGGCTGAACGTACCGAGTGTTACCTGACGGGAGTCCTTCGTCACCGCTACCCCCCGCACAAAAGAGGTCATCACATCTTCCTTATGCGGAATGCCGGTTATTTTATAATAGCCGTCATTCCCCTCCTGTAGCGGACGCGCCGGAGAGACAGCATAGAAATCGTATACCCCTCCCCTCACGGTTAGCCCTTTGGCCTCGCCGTCTATCTTTTTCCCGTTTCCATCCACACAGCAGGGGCTCAAAGTGCCGTCGGCTCCTACCACATAGGTCGCTTCAAACGAAGGGGCGGTCGTAGAAAAAGAAGCTTCCTGCAACTTTTCTCCCACATAACCGGTAAAATAAGCACCGATACGCACGGTAGTTCCCTCAGGCAGAAGGGTTGGCAACGGAGTAACCTCCTCCCCCGCACGAGTCAGGAGTTCAGGCACGCCCAGGTCAGGTTTACCGAAACTGATTGCTACCGGTCGGCTCTCTTCCGGCACGATCTCCTCCACCGGGCCTGCCGTACACCCCGCCAGCAGACCACCGGCCAGTAGCCTGATCAGATATAACTGCATTCGATTCCGTTTCATTCTATTCATTTTCAATTCTCAATTGTGAGCGGGAGGAGTATCGCTCCCCGCCCGCCCTGTTTGTTGCAACCTATTCTACCGGAACATCGGTCGAACCACCGTCGTTCCAGCCGGCTACTTCTATATCCGCTATAACGATTCCCTGCGGAAGCATCTGAATATTATAGATATAATTGTTTCCCTTCAACCAGTTGGCTATAAAAGTACCGGGAGTACTGCTTCCTTCGACAGGAGCCATCGTAAAGACACGGTTATCGTCGAGCGTAAGCTCCAACGTAACAGGTATACCCGTCACCGGGATCACCAGCCCGAAGGCCTGTACCGGCACCTGTTTAGGATCGGTTACATTCGTACCTATGGCACGCATATCCCCGTCGGCCGTGAACCACAATTCATCTACAGCAGTTGTCGTGCCACTCAACTCGCCCGTTTCCAGACTCAGCTTGGCGGAAGTAGATTTTTTAAAACCCACGCTACTTTTCAGCACGACCTTCTTTACATTGCTGCCCGCAAAAGCCGAACCGCCGTCCGTTTCCAGAATACGGAAACTAACCTTCGCCAATGCATGATACATAGTGAGCGACACATCCGGATTCCAGCGGTCCACCTCGGTTGCAGCTTTGCAATACAGGTAATCATCCTGATCACATTCCCACTGTACATCGGTAGAAGCATCCACCGGATTACCGCCATCGTTGAAGTAAAACTTCTGCTTATCCAAGACCTTTATACTACTCATTAAAGGTACTTTCGGATTGCCTGCCAGCGACACACTCTTCTCCACAGGCGAAAAAGCATACACTGTTCCTTTATCCGAATGCAAAAGAAGCTGTTCTTCCCCTTCCGCAAGTTGCCAGACAGCCGGATCGACCTGCGTATTGTAAGTAAACACCTGCGTATTATTCCCGCTGGCATAGACACTCACCGCACCGCTATTGCTCTGTTTCGTGACACAAAGCCCGACTGTAATCAACGGATTAGGGTTTGTCGCATCATCGACAGGACCGCCCGTCACGATGCTTCTCGATTCTACCTCTACCGACAAGCCCAGATTCTTTACGGATAAAGGAGTTCCCTTTTCCGTGCTGCTACCACCTTCGCCGTCATCGGCCGTAGGCACAACGATATCCGCCTGTGTACAGGCAGCACACAGCGACAGGAAAACGGCTACCGGAAATGTATATAGATACTGTTTCATGGGCTTAGTTTTTAATGGGAATGATTACAGAGGGATTTCGGGCTGTTCGTCCTCATTCCAGGCTTCAACAGTCACATCCATAACCGTCAGCTTGTTGCGGCCGGCAGAAAGCGTATAGATGTAGTTATTGTTGGCTAGCCATTCATTGGCAGGCAGGGTAACAGGAAATACCATATCATCATTACCTCCTTCTTTCAGGGTTATGATCACCTGGATATCGTCATCACCGAAAGCAGCGGTCGGATACACAATAGCACTGACCGTCTTGCATACGACCTTCGCATTTAAGGTAGAGCCATTCACTTTAAAATCATATTGACTTTCCGTAGCGTCGGCTTCTACCTGTCTCATCAGGATATAGTCGGTGATCGTACGACTGATATCACCGTCGGTCAGTGAGTTGGGTGTTATCGTTCCGTCGACCAACGACATATAGGCAGTACCCATCTTGAAGAATTTATCTGTACTGCTATCTGTATTTTTGATCTGGAACTTCGTGAAGTTCACATTTTTATCACTCAGTTTACCACCGTCATACACACGGAAAGTAACCATCGCCATAGCATGCTTCATATCCAGATTGATCTTATAACCGGGGTTGGCATCACTCGTATTATTCGGTTCATCTTCCGGCTTGACCGGTGTTTGTCCGGCAGCACGTCCGTTATTTACATAACGACCGTTTTCAGCGGCAAAATACAGGTAATCTTTTTCCGTTGCCAGAGAAAGGTTTATCTGGTCGGTTTTGGGAGTAGCTGCCCATGCACCATCCTTCCAGTATTTCTTTGCATTGTTAGTTGCAGCATCTATCGTTCCGCTAGCCAGAATGGTTACCGGAATTTTCAGATCAGCTTCTGCTGATATACTTGAAAGACTAGTAGTTATAGAAGCATCATAGGGATAATAAGCATAGACCTTTCCTACTTCCTTGGTCAGATAATAAGGGACTTCCTTAGTATCGGCAAAAGTATTTTTTTTCTCCTTTATGGAAATCCAGCCGGCTCCTTTATCTGTTCCCATATACCACACATGGTGGCCGGTGTATTCCGAACCATCAGGCGTATACCAGTCGTTTGCATCTTTGTTGGTTATCAGGACACCTAATCCGGGTGCATAATCGGCCTCGACATATTTCGAGATATCGTAAGTAAGAGCCTCTCCGCTTACCACCGATTTGGTTGCAGCCTTGGTGCCGGCATCCACTTTCAGATTAGGTGTGATACCCAAGGCTACCTGATCGCCATCGCCTGAGTCGATAATTAAATCTGTTTCTGTCTCCGAACAGCCTATTGCTGTCAGCAGGGCTATAGCCATAGCCCCCATTGTCATACTCTTTTTCATTTTAGTTCGTTTTAATATAAATACTAGTTATTACTTATTCTATTACTTAAATCGGAATTTCACCGGCATCCTGATCTGCCCATCGCTCCACACCGACCGTTGTAGCCTGTATCTTCCGTCCGTCGGTGAAAAACAGGGAGACGACATGCCGTTTGCCGGCCTGAAAACCACCCTCAACGGTTACCGATACACGGGAGACAGTCTCCACCGCATTGCCGTTACCGTCCTTTGTTGTCGCCACCTGCAATTGTAGCGGGCCCGATGAGGCCGGGAGCAGAATATACCCCTGCGCTTCGGGAAGCTCTCCGCCTTCCTCTACCTGAGGAACCGACAGACCGGCTATCTCCTGCACGGCTACAATCTTTATATCTTCCGGTGAAGAAACATCGGCTAACGCAGGCAAAGCCGAAAGCCAGTCCAGTTGTTGTCGGACATGTACCCCCGTTGCTTCTATCCGGACGATCTCTCCCCACCGGTCGGCCCGGTCGCTGTAGCAAACCAGACCGAGTTGCGTCAGCAGATGTTGGAACGTACATACACGCAGGGGTACAAAACTGTTACCTGACAAAGATCCCGTCGCCATTACATCCGTCATTCCGTCTATTGTAAAGATCACCCGGCCTGCCGCAACATCCGTTTCACCGATAGCCGGATAATAACCGTGCAACCGGATATTGCTTCCATCAGACGGATATAGCTGCGTATTATCGAACACGACCGGACGATTGCCCGCCCCACCGCTCCGGACAGCTCCGGATACACTCCACGTACCATACACTCCGGAACCGGTTTCATCCTGCCGGGCAAAACACACAGCCAGATCCTTTTTATAGCCGGAGCCGATCACTGCACGGGTAGACACACCGATCGCCCCTTCCAGGCATACCGTCGTTTCGGCAACCGGCTGCAAAGTAGGATCGTTACCGTCCGAACAGGCGGTTAGTGCCCGAAGGCAAACGATGGTGGCTATCGCTATTATTTTCTTCATCTCCTGCTATTCTAAAAAGGGTTATGCTCCGGGAGTGATCGTTGAACTGCCTCCGTTGCCCGGCTGCCATTCGGCAATGCCTGCTTCGATGGTGATTTCGCCGTCGATCGTGAAATTGAGGGTGATCAGGTGAGACTGTCCTTTCTGTGCTCCTCCGCTGATGTTAGTGATGGGAACCTGCAATGTTTTCTCAGCTCCATTATAAGTTGCCTTTACTTCCAGATTGATGGCGGCAGACTCCGTACCCATATCCGCTACCGGATAAATCATCAGATAACCGGTCTTCGGATCAGTAGCATCGGGACCGGATACCTCTTCCGGACAACCGATCACGCTCAGGCTGGTGTTGGCCGAACCTGTTGTCGCTAGCGTTGCTCCGCTTGTTTTATCGAGCGACAACGACAGCGTGTTATATACGTTCTTTACCGTAATAGATGAAACTTTTGTCCATTTCTTAACTGCTTCCGCCGAACCGGAGCATTTGAATTGCAACTGGGTAAGCAGGTGCTGAAATGTGAATGGAGTAAATTTGGCGTTCGCAGCACCGGTCTGCACTTCTGTTGCCATAATATCTTCGTCACCTGTAATAGTGTACGAAACTGTCGGATTGTTTTTCCCACTCAGGGTGGCTTGCGGATAATAACCGATCAGAGTCGACTGACCATTGGCCGCCATATACGTCTGTGCCGTTGCAAAGGTAACGGAGGTATTACCGCCACCGCCAAGACGGGTGGCATCGATAGCCGGTGTAGTCCAATCCGTATTCGATTCCGGGTTATCCAACCGGGCAAACGATACGGCCAAGTCACTGCCATAACCGGCGTCGATCACCGCACGGGTAGCCTCTCCGATACCGGCACTTACCTGCATCGCTTCTCCCTGACCGGCAGTTGCCGGTTCTTCTTCGTTGGAACAACTGCACAAAAGAGCCGTAACCAACATACTCATTACTAAAAACTTGTTCGTTCTCATTTTATTTCTCGTTTAATAATAATACCAGTTTCATTTATTGTCAAATTTGAGCCTATTCGTGTCATTGTCTTCAACAAGGCTTTGCCTTGTGCCGTAGGCTCTATTTTGCCGTCGGTTTTAACCGACGGATATAAAAGACAGGAGGCAAAGCCTCTTCCTTTGTGGGCTTAAGCCCCTTTAAAACAGGGACTACCATTATATCTCAAAGGGGTTAAAACCCACAAAGGAATCCGACAAAGCCGGAGCATTTAATCTATCCGTCAGCTAAAGCAGACGGCAAAAGAGAGCTTGCGGCATGAGGCGGAGCCTCATAAAAGACTCAGTTTTTGTCAGATGTGAATCACATCTTTTTACTCTGTCACCGTCCCGTTGCCGGAAGCGCCTACCTGCCAGGGAGCGACTGTTGCTGTCCCTTCGATAGCAACTTCACCTGTTTTCAGAAAGGATAGGGTCACCAGATGCGAATTGCCGGCCAAGGCATTCAGTCCTGCCTGGGTAGAAGCGTCTATGATATTAATTTCTTTACTGGTTGTACCACCTTCATAAGTCACTTTTACTTTCACACCATCGAGAGCCTTCACCATAAAAGGCTCGCCGACCTTCGTCACTTCTTTGGTCAGTTGAATAGGAGCAGTAACACCCGGAACAGCCAGGGTAGCCGCAGTCTCATAAGTTACGACACCATCGGCAATCGTCATCGTCTTCGGATAAGCAGCGTCTACGACTTCTATTTTAGATATCTTCTTATCCGGATTCGCCCCCAGGTAACCATCCGAAGCCTGTACCTGAAAGTTCAGCTGCGTCAATGCATGGGTGAACGTAAATGCACCTGCGGGAACATCTTTATTTCCACTCACAATGCCACCGTACATCACATCTTCCGTACCTGTCTTCTGAAAAGTCACTACCCCTGATACGGAAGCGATTTCCGGATGCCAGGCTGCCATATATACATTTCCTGTGGCCGGATACACCTTCGATACATTCAAAGGGACCGAAGTTCCTGTCGCCGTTTCGGACGCTACCAGCGTGATACTGTTCTGCCAGCCGGGTGCAGCCGTCCAGGAAGCCGGTGCCGAACTGCCTTCAAAAGCTGTGATAGCGGCCGTAAACGAATCGCCCGTAACAACCGGAGCCTTGGTGATCGCTCCGCTCACAGTGGCTCCCACCCTGATCTCTGTGGTTTGAAGAGTTCCCTCTTCAGAAGAGGAACAACCGGATACCACTGCCGCCAAAAGAGCGGCACACATACAAACTTGTTTCATATTTTCTTTTTATTAAATGATTAAAAACAGATATTCAATCGATAATTCCCGTTCCGTTATTCCCTCTCTTCCACTCCGACACCTGTGCCGCCAGGGAACAGGCGCCATCGGCACGAAGCACGACCGACAGCAGATAAGAAGTACCGGATAGCGGAAAACCATCCGTTTCATGGAACGATACCGGCAACCGCTCGAACCGCGTCAGATTGCCTGCACGGTCTTCCAGTATTACCGTCAGGCTCACCGCAACACCTGGCTGTATCATGACCATTTCCGACACGTCTACCCAATCGGTATCCAGCGGCAAACACTCGCCGCCGGCCATCCGGTCAAGGACGATCAACGCCTTTTGTTCGCCGGAGAAAGTCAACCCTTTATCCGGCAGCGACAATACAGCATCGCATTGTACCCCTTCCGCCACAAGGCCGAAAAGTTTCCACCCTTTCTCTTTCCCTGCCTCGTCACACCGGAATTGAAAACGTAACTGACTCAGCAGATGCGTAAACCGGAACGACTTTCCTTCCTGCCAGAACATATCCGTCAGGGAGCCGTTTTGTTCGTCAGTCACCAGCAAATCCTGCCGACCGTCGATCGTCCAGGCAATCCGACCGTCACCCACTGACTGACCTTCGGGAGCAAAGCCGCGCAGGTAAATACGGCTGTTGTCCGAAGGATAATATTTCGGTTCCACCAGGCTCGTGCTCCCATCCGCTTTTACCCGGGCTTTCCATATATCCGTATACTTACCCGATTCATTGCCTTTGGCAAAAAATACAGAGTCGGCAAAAGAAACCTCGCCCGATAGCTTCTCCGAAAAGGCACGAAGCACTAGCTTTTGTTCGCCAGGCTGCAAAAGTTGTCCGCCACTATCCGAACAGCCCGGCAGCCCCCAAATAAGAAGAGACAGTAGCAGCAAAGCTGATTGCACGATATATTTGTTTTCTTTCTTCATTTATATATTGTTTCAATATTTGACAAATTTGAGCCAATTAGTGTCGTTGTCTTTAATGGGGCAAAGCCCCATGCCACAGGCTCTCTTTTGCCGTCAGTTTTAACTGACGGTTTAAAAATCAAGAGACAAAGTCTCTTCCTCTGTGGGCTTTAGCCCCTTTTATAATAGGGCCGTCTTATTCCTTTTTAAAGGGGGATAAACCCCACAGAGGAACCGGCAAAGCCGGAACCATTAAGGATCCGTCAGTTGAAACTGACGGCAAAAGAAAGCCTGCGGCACAAGGCGTAGCCTTGTTTGGATACTACTTTCGATTGCTCAATATTTTCTAATTCCCCGCTTCGCCGGAACCTTCTTTCCAGCCGGACAGGGTGATCGTTGCACCGTTTATCTCATCATACGCGATCTCCAGGTCGAGTACGACATGAGCCGATATGCTTTGCTCGAATGCCTTACCCACTTCCCCGGTTATATCCGTAAACGAAGTGACCTCTTTTCCGTCTTTCAGAGTAAGCGCCAGGTAAAGTTCGACCGGATCGCCCTCCTCTCCTCCGTCAGACAGGCCGAACAGATTAAGAGAAGAAGTGTATATTCCCGGATTAGCCGCTTCAGGCTCGAATGCCATAAAAGCCGGCGTATCGAACAAAGCCTTTCCACTGGGGATATGCACCTGTGCCGATACACCTGTCAGCCGACCGGAAAGCCCGGTCAGCCGGATATCTTCACTACCCGTCACTTTAATATTCAATTCGAGTGTTTTTACCAGACTGGCGGGATACAATTCCTCTACTACTGTTTCCTCGCCGCCGACATCGATCAAATGGCATCCTGTACCATACAAATTACCGGGCTGGGCTATATGTACGGAAGACGATTTCAAAGCGGAAACCTGCCGGACCTTGCCGCAAGCCTGTTCATATCCATTGTCCATTTCCAATACGACATTATTACAATCGGTGTTACATACCACGACTTTATATTGTCCCGCCGGCAGCGTACCTTCGTAGCCTGAAGCACTTCCCATGCGAACTTCCGGACGCCCGGTACCGTCTTTATAAAAATAGTAGGTCATGGCCGTCGGATAACTGCTCCGCGTCTGCCAGTCGAGGTTCAGACGCACCTTGCCATTTCTCTCCCAGTCTTCGTCGGGGGCATGATAAACACATGCCGGCATAACAACGGCACATACCCCAAATACCACCCAGGCCAATATTCTGCTGTTTCTCTGTTTTTTCATATTCCTACCCTATCTGATTTGAAAACGATACACCAGACTCACTTTCAGGCCAACCATAAAACCGGTGGACGAAAAGCGAGTTTCCAGATAATTCTTGTCGTCTATTTTATCGTAACGATATTTCTTCCCATCGAAAGTCGAACGATACCCCGTCCGGACACTCCCCTCGACACAAAATCCTTTCCCTAGCGGTATCAGACAATTGATGGAAGCCCCCATTGTCCAGAAACGGCCGGTACGTCCATAAAGCACTTCTTTGTCGGGATCGATATCACTACCCCGCACATCAAAATCACCGTATTCACCAAACAGTCCGGTACTCAACCAATTAAACTCACCTGAACGCAATGGCCATACACAGGGTTCGACCGAAATTTCCGACACCGACCAACGATCGCGTGTCTTATCTTTATAGGAAAAGTCGGAATACATACCTGACACTGCCACCGACCAGCGTTTGGAAAAATACCATTCCAACTCCACATTCGGCATAAAGGAACCGGTCTGCATCTTCACATCGCCCGTACCCAAAAGAATGGAAGGAGCGACGGTACACCAGGGCAACAGGTTAGTTTTAACAGCCATAAGAACAGGTGCAGCATCAGACCGGGAAACCGGTTGACGAACAGCAGCTGTTTCCGGTTCATTTTCTTCGGTTACTATTTCTTCCGGTATTAACTCCTGTACCTGTCTTTTCTTTTTTATCGTCCGTACCGTTTCACGGGTGGTTATAGTGGTGCTACGAGTATCCAATGTATTCACAACCGAAGCCAGACGGTAATCTTCCAGTTCCGAACGGTCGAACAACGGGTCGTCGATACGATAAACCTCACGATCATAACCACCGGCTTCACTACGACGAAACAAATCGACGTAAGGGATAGTTCCATATTTTGACAAGGCCTCCCTGACAGCTTTCGTATAACGACTCTCGCTATACCGGATAGCAGTATTGGCAAACCAGGGAAGCGGCGATTCCACCAGGTAGACATGTACCCGGTCACGATAACTTCCGCTTCGATCGATATAAAAAGCCACACATTCGGCAGGAATATCCAACCGGGTTTTCAGATAGGCACGGATACGATTGGCACGAAGGGAGGCTTCATTGATCACAGCGTCCTCTTCACAGTCATAGGCATTCACATGAGAGATTATCAATAAATGACAACTTCCGGCCAACAAACGATTACGGGAAACAGGTAACTGCTGTCCCATCCGTTCCAGCTGGTAGGCATTGTCACCATAATTGGCAAGAAACATATCATTATTTTCTTTAAAGGAAAATAAAAAAGATTCTGCTTTAATATAGGAGGTAGTTTGGGCATTCGTCCCCGACAAGAAAAACGTAGAAAGTATGAACAGGCAAAGCGCAGTTCTCATTATTTCCATTATCCTTTTACAGATTTGCTGTTTCATCCTATACATCTCCCTATTGGCTTTTGATATTCAGTTTTTTCTTTAAAATTCTACCCTTATTTGTGAAATAAGGGAAAGCACTAAAAGGAGCTCTTTTTTTAACAGAGTTTCTGCCCCGAATAATAATAAAAATGTAGGATTGGAGTCTTTTTGAGGTTCGTTTTTGAAAAAAACAAGTAGAAATGATAACAGTTTTTTTCTAAAGGATATTAAAGAGATAACATTCCCACCCCCCTTTATACCTGTACTCCCTAAAATTCGGGCTATAGGCTATAAAACAGGGAAATATGTAAAAATACATTAAATAGATGTGCTTTTTTTTATAAAACACGATGAAAGCCTTGTTTATTCGTTGGAATCTATCTATGTTTGCACAGTGTTTTATCTCAAATGGTAAATCCAAGTGATTATAAACATCTATGTTTGAGATAGAAAGACGCATTTTCCCCTTATTTCACAAATAAGGATAAATTTCCCCTATAACCAACTGCTCCACTTTTCCAGAGACTTGTTTAGCCGCTTTACCTAGTTCATCTACTCCAAAAGCGAGGAGATAAGTATGCGTCATACGCTCTGTAGTATGTCCCAGAGCCTGGCTGATAATACCAATCGGCACATGGCAATGGTAGGCTTCCGAAGCCCATGCATGACGAAACACATAAGTTGTCAGCGTCTCATCCAGATTCAAAAGCACACATAAATCTTTCAGATACTGATTTTGTTTGGCCAGGCAGTATTTATACTGTTCGTACGTAGCATCTTCCGATAAAACCGGAAAAAGATAGTGGGCGTCCGGACGGCTATAACGGTCTATTAGGAACTGCATTCCCGGAGTTACTTCTATCTGGATCAGTACTCCGGTTTTCTGCCGATGATACGTCAATACCTTTCCATCATCTATCAGATTATCCCGTGTCAGATGCACCAGGTCGACAAAAGGCATACCACAGGCCATAAAGGAAAAAAGAGACAGATCGGCAGCCAGCTGTTTCTTCGGCTCCTCTTTCAGGTCGAGGGAGGCGATCTGTTTGATCACTTGAGTTGTCACGGCCCGTTTCCGGGTTTCCTCACGTTTCAATCGGAGTCCGGTAAAAGGCGACTCCAGCGGCTTCTTTTTCCAACCGAGACAGGCACGATTGTACATCGCACGCAAACAACTCAGATAACTGTTCACACTGTTCACCCGTAATCCTTTTTGACGCAGCCATTCAATAAAACCATACACCTTACTGCGGGTGATATCATCCAACGAAAGTTCACGACCACTATTAAAATTTTCAAAGTGGTTACGGACAGCCCGATACAGGTCTGCCGTACTGTTATTGCCGGCAGAACGTTTTTCCTGCTCCAGCAATCTCATCTGTTTGTAAAAGTCCTTATTCTTCATAACTTTTCCTTTCTTTTAAAAAAGGTAAAGTTACAACAATCGAGACTGGATAAAAGTTACCCGCGCAACTTTTTATCATTCCCTGCGCAGGAAATTTCGGCTAACCGCGCAGGGAACTGTCATTTTCCGCACAGGCATTGTTAGGGAATGGATAGCCCCTTACTTTTCAAAATAAAACAATAAATACCTGGTTTCTATCCTCTTTCTCAAAAATAGTTTCCACATTTACTTTCATACTTAAATACTCATCAGCAGAATTAATCTGCCTCATGCCGAAGGTTCTCTTTTGCCGTCTGCTTCAGCTGACGGATGGATAAATACTCCGGCAAAGACGGATTCCTTTGTGGGTTTTAACCCCTTTAAAAACATATTGGACAGATCTTTTATAAAAGGGGCTGAAGCCCACAAAGGAAGAGGCTTTGCCTCCTGAATTTGAAACCGTCAGCTAAAGCAGACGGCAAAAGAGAGCCTACGGCACAAGGCTTTACCTTGTAAAGAAAGATCGCTCATCTGATAAAAGTGAATCATATTAATTCTTCCAACAGGTAGGGATGGATCCGGATAAGATATCTTTTTAACTTCGCTTTATGCTTATCCGACAACAAGGAGGTTTCGCACTTTGTTATACAATAAGAAAAGCAAACGATCATGAGAAAAGTATTATCCATCATTATCCCTATTCTGATTTGTTTCTTTGTAGGGCTTACTGCCAGCTACTTTCAGGCTGACGCAATAAAGAACTGGTATCCGACTTTAGTCAAGCCGGCACTCACCCCTCCTAACATCGTCTTTCCAATAGCCTGGAGTATCATTTATATATGTATGGGCATTTCGATCGGGCTTATCATTAATTCAGCAACAGAGCAAAAACGATTCTTTGTAAAAGCATTCATCATGCAGTTGTTCTTCAACTTTACATGGAGCATCGGCTTCTTTTATTTCCAGAATCCGCTTATCGGATTCATCAACATCCTATTGCTCGATATATTCGTTATCAACTACACCCTAAAGAGCTACCCTGAAAACAAAGCAAGCTCTATCCTATTCATCCCTTATGTAGCCTGGCTACTATTCGCTACCTATCTGAATGGGTATATTCTGATGTTTAATTGAAATTTACATACAGCCTCTTGATAAAAAGAAAGATTTACTTCTGTCACAGTAAATCTTATATGAGGCGTGCCTCATGCCAAAGGCTCTCTTTTGCCGTCTGCTTCAGCTGACGGATGGATAAATACTCCGCCAAAGGCGGATTCCTCTGTGGGTTTTAACCCCTTTAATATATTCTTCGTTCAACAGACAACACTTATAAACCACTTCTACGAAGCATTCCCATAAAAGATTCATATTCTTCCTCAAAACTACATTTCTTATGGTGCTCTTCCTGTTTTCTGATATACTGTCGGACGGTATCCAGCCTATCTGGACTCACAGAGATAGCAAAATAATCATCCTGCCATTGTAGTGGTCCATACTTCATCAGACAATACCAACGAGATGATTCTCCTTTTATCAATCTGGCTATCTCTCCAAGAGATTGATCCGATTTCAGAAATAACAAAAGATGTACATGATCGGTAAAACCACCAATATGATCAATTAGGATACCTTTGGATTTTGAATATTTACGTATATGAGTATACAATTCATACCGATAATGTGGATTCTTTAATAAGGGAGCCCTTTTTTTAGTACTCCATACGCAATGAATAATAAGTGATAGATAAGACATAGCTAAGTGTTTTTAGTTTGCTGCAAATGTAAGGATAAATCTTTATTAATTGGTTAGATCTAAGCTGGTTTTTGAAGTTAAAAAGGGGTTAAAACCCACAGAGGAAAAGGCCTTGCCTCTTTATTATTAAATCCGTCAGCTGAAGCAGACGGCAAAATAGAGCCTACGGCACGAGGTATTATCGAAAGACTACTTTATTAAGATATCCATCCTTACATTTTTGGATAGTAAGTCTACTTTATATTTCTTCTTAAAAAAGGCTTTAGCACGTTGCATAGTCGTATCATTACTGGGATAACGACTCGTCACAATAATAGCTGTCTTCAGAATATTATTTGTACTTGAAAGCTGTTTGATAGTAGATTCCAATTGCTCCAGAGCATGCGGGATGTCTTTTCCTTTCAGTTCTACAAAATATTCATTTGCATTATGATCCAAAACCAGAAAATCACATTTAACACCTTCTGTTATCTGACAACCATCTACTACTACTTTGGTTAATATGTTATTCTGAGGATTTGAAAAAACACATTTACGCTTGTTCTCCTCAAGAACAAGTATCCGGTCGGTTATTTCAGTTGTACAATTTGGCTTAAACTTATCCATTATACCTCTAATGCTAACAATTCAGAAAATATACGGCTCTCCTGATCGGCAACAGAATCTATCTGATCAGCAACTATCAGTCGATATTCTTTATCTAAAATAGAAAGGACTTCTCCACCCTCGATCTTATAAGCTCCCACATTATCAAAATCCAGTACACATGCCTGGGGAACTAACTTATAAACTTCAGCAGCCTTTGAGATATCTGCGTTCAATACATTATTCGCTTCTATCAGGTTATTAAAAGCAGATAATAAATAAGGACTGTGCGTTGTTATGGTGAGCTTTTTACATTTGCCAATCATTTGATGAAGTAACTTAACCTGAGTCTGAGGAAACAAGTTCAATTCCGGTTCCTCTACGACAAACCGGCTGTATTCCTTTTCTTCTACAGCATAGTCAAGCACCATCAATAAAGGTATCACAGATTGCATACCGGATGAAGCATCCTTGAAAGGGATTGTTTTATCACTGTCTTTCAACAACAGAGTTTCATTCGAATTATTTGTCTGAAACAGCAAATTAAAAATAGGAACGTTATAATCCGGATACTTCTTTTTAGCCTTCTCATAGATAGAAGCAAACTTCAATAAAGTATCAGGTATCGGAGCTTTATTAAGTACAAGGGTTGCCAGCGAACGAGAGAATGTACTTACAAAGAAGCGTTCAGCCGGGATATAAAGACTTTTAATTTGTTCTCTTTCTCCTACTGCCTGTCCCTCAGAGATCGCAAAATCAAACTTTCCTTGCAAATAAGAGATAGTAACACTTTCACCGATATAATGTATATAAGTATCACTATTGAAATAAGAAGCTATATTATACTCTTCAAACAGAGGTTTCAAATCAAATCCTTTGTCCTGAAAAAGATTAGTCGCATTCTCTTCAAAAATAGTAATAAGTTTAGCGATAGTACTCTTTCCTGAACCTTGCTCACCAATGAATACATTATAGTCTTTCAAATCTATATCCGCAGACTTTATAGCTCCAAAATTACGTATGATAAGTTTTCGAATCATAATCATCACTTTCCTGACAAAGATAGAGAATCGTCCCTATCAATCCAAATTATACAACTTCAACTTATTATAAAGCGTTTTCCGGTCTATGCCCAACAGTTGGGCGGCACGGGTTTTGTTGTTGTTGGATTCCTGAAGGGCTCGTTTGATCAATTCGCATTCGTGGGTTTCGTCTTTCAGAAGGATACGGGTGTCCTTCTCCGGAGCTTCCGTCAACTCTTCGGGAAGTTCGCGACGAGTGATATACCGGCCGGTAGCCAAAAGGGTAGCATACTTGATGACGTTTTTCATCTGGCGCAGGTTACCCGGCCATGAATACGACTGGAAAAGACGGATTGTCTCGCCGTCGAAACCAATAATATCTTTCTGAAGTTCCGCATTCGCCTGATCAAGGAAATTATTGGCGAAAAGCAATAAGTCTTCTTTCCGCTCTTTCAAATCCGGGATACGGATAGTGAACTCATTGATACGATGATAGAGGTCTTCCCGGAAGGAACCCCTTTCTACGCTTTCCTTTAGATCTTTGTTGGTTGCAGCGATCAGCCTGAAATCCGAATGCAGCTGCCCTCGATGGGCCAATTTTTGGATTTCGCCGCTTTCCAAAACGCGTAGAAGCTTTGCCTGCATACTCAGAGGCAGCTCGCCTATTTCATCAAGAAAAATGGTTCCCTTATTGGCCAGTTCAAATTTTCCTTTGATGCCGCTCGATTTCGCTCCAGTGAACGCCCCACCTTCATAGCCGAACAGTTCCGCTTCCATGAGATCATGGGGCAACGCCGCGCAATTGACGGTCACAAAAGGCTTGTCTGCCCGCGAACTGGCTGAATGCAGGGCCTGTGCCACCAACTCCTTCCCTGTCCCGCTTTCTCCGAGGACAAGAATGGGCTCGTTGCCTCTGGCAAAAATCTTCCCTTTCTTTTTCAAGGCCATGATGGCATTGCTGCTGCCGATGATGCTTTCGAAGGTATACAGGCTGCCCGGCTTTTTACGGACCTTTTGCTCGAAATAGTTGCTCTTTTCTTCAAGATCATGAATCGTGTCCAGAAATTTCTGCATCCGTTCAGGGCCGATGCTGGGGGAAATGCTTTCGATGATGACGCCGTAAAGTTTCCCCTTGTCATCCAGCAAC
>ERZ812616.1327-NODE-1327-length-27235-cov-4.638705_pt1 | contig 27235 bp, 25 predicted proteins | sample MGYA00376249_ERZ812616 | MGnify/ENA primary metagenome ERZ812616 (study PRJEB26924, sample SAMEA4378265) | human gut metagenome | biome: human gut; feature: human-associated habitat; material: faeces | place: China | collected 2013 ...
TCCACCGGCGAGTTATGAAAAAAAGTCTTTTTATTAAACAAGTTTTTCTTGTCTATGGTTATAGTATACGGAAGACTTATGAAGTAAGTTTGTAGAAGATGTAAATAAATTTTGTACAGCATGTGAAAAATGTGTGAAATATGAATTCACTTTACAGGAAGCATATCCGGTCCTATCCCCATCAGTCATAATAATCGTCAACCAGAACCCCGTTCGTCTCGAAATAGTACAGAGTCCCGTCGATTTCCATATCTCCGGTCACCATGTGGCCGTCAGACGCCAGATAATACCAGTCGTCTCCCAGTATCAGCCAGCCTGTTTTCATATAGCCGTTGACGTCAAAGTAATACCACTTGCTGTCGAGCTCCTGCCAGCCGTCTTTATAATACTGGTTGTCCCCTTTGCAGTAGTACCAGCCGCTCGCATCCTGATGCCAGCCAATGGCAGTCGCCTGGGTCTCCGGCTGAGTCTCTGCTTTCGTTTCCGGCTGTACTGCCGGCTTCTGTTCCGTCTGTTGTGTGGTCTGCCTGTCCTCTGAGGCAGCTCCTGACTGATAAGGGCATACGCCGTTCGGGTGCAGATGCGCCGGATAGCCGCCGCAATGGTAATGGTAACTTCCCAGGCCGCTCTTATTCTGGTTGTCTTTGTGGCCTCCATTGGCATCCGTACGCCCGGAGTGCGCCTCCGCCTCGATGGAAAACGGGGTTCCGGGTATCACGGTAAAGGTGGACACCAGAAGGCTGCCGCTAATTAAATAAACCGCTAATTTTTTGCAATGCTTTTTCATACAGATCCCTCCTGCAAATTGTATTTCTTTCATTATACGATAAAGCGTCAGGGAAAGCTATAGCGCCCGCATCTTTTCTTTAATGAATCAGAGCATTGGCAAGGGGCAGCCCCACCAGAAGCGCCAGTACCAGTTCCAATACCACGTACATGATGTTATAGCGGTAAATATCTCCGGATTTTATCCAGTTCTTATTGCTGAACAGCATGGCCGCAAACGGAGATGCCGCCGGAGTCGCAATGGCACACGAGAGCACAAAGATTCCCATAATGGAAACCAGAGGGGCGGAATTAATCCCGGCCTGCAGGCAGTAGGTTGCCACCACCGGCTGAAGGATCATGCCGATCACCAGGGAATTGCAGACATTCGTCAGCACACAGCCGATGATCAGAAGCATGGCGCCGAAGACAAGCGGGCTCATACCGGTGAAAATCGGGGAAAGGATGGTATTTAAAAATGCGGTCACTCCCGTGCTTTCATTCGTCAGCACACCTCCCAGCAGGATTGCGGAGGTCACCAGGAAAAAGGTTCCCCAGGCAAATACCCCGATATTCTCTTCAATTGTAATAGCCGGTGTTCCATCAATTTTCACTGCAAATAAGATCACCAGGAATAAAAGAGCCATCCCGAAGGAGTTGGCGCTGAGCCATGCCATGCCCGGAAGTGTGGGGAAAAGGCTTGGCAGAAGCATGCTTAACAGGAAACAGACGCAGATCAGCGCCACTGCCTTCTGTCTTTTGCTCAGCGGAGGCAGCGGATTTTTATTCAGCTGTTCCAGCGTCAGATTCTTTAACCTGCTCACGTCGGGATGCAGGACGTATTTGGTAAAGAGAATCACAGCTCCGCTGCATAAGAAGCCGTAAATCAACGCGACGAGCAGCCACTGTCCGTTGTTGATCACTACGGTTGTTCCCAGAAGGTTCTGAGACACGGTTGTGTAGTTGGAAATCAGTGCGAGACCGTTGCTCATGTATGGCGGAACCGGGAATCCGATGGCACAGGCCACAACAATCAGGATGAGCATAATGGTAGGATATGCCTCGAACGGCTTCATACCGATATCTTCAAAAATATCATAAAGAATTGGCCAGAACAGGAATATCGGCGCAAAACAGCCCACAAACGCGGCAATCAGCATGGATCCGATAAAGAGTATGGCAGTAAATGCCCACGGACGGCCGATAATAAATTTTCTCGTCAGGAAGAAACGGCCGATATAGGCGCTGATCCGGTTCGTCTGCAGACTGTTCATCAGGATCATCAGAAAGAACAGCTGAACAACCGTGGGATTGCCGAACGCAGTATTCAGCACGGCTCCCATCGGTGCATAACCGGAGGTGCCGATCATAAAGATACAGAGAATGCTGGACCAGACCGGATCGACTGTCGTCCACAGATAGAGCGTTCCGATGAAAATGCCGAAGATCTGTTTACCTACTGGCGTGATATTGGGCATGTGAATCGGCAGCAGGCGGAACAGGAGCATAATTGCAATGCCGATCATGCAGTGAAACGGATACATATTTTTCTTTTGTTTCATGGTATTTCCCCCTAATCTATTTTATTGTTACAATATTAACATACTGATATCACACATACCATAGCAGGTGCTAAGATACAAAATGCATTTTTCAGTGGATACCGGGGAAAAGGTGTGCTATAGTTATATCAGTAAAAAAAGATTTATACGGGAGGATGACCATGGAACCATATCAGATCAGAGAAGATTTTATTCGCTGCGGAATTCGCAGAGAGGCGAAAAAGAATCAATATCTGTTTGATCCATCGCGTGAGGGCTGCGATAATATCTGTTTTCTGGATGAGGGGATCGCGGCTCTGACACGGATCAATGATGATGGAGAGGAGCATGTTTACCTCTATTTTGGGGAAAAGCGGCTGGTTGGCTTTGCCAATGCACTGGTGAAACACTTTCCTTATGACTGGCAGCGCTATATCACCCCTTCCCCGTTCTGGATCACGGCAAAAACAAATTGTGTCTATTACAGCATGCGGGAAAAACAGTTTGAATCCATGATGGATTCTTCCCCGTATTTCACCCAGTGCGTGTTAGGCGCAACCACTTTAAATTATCTGGAACTGGTCAATAAAATCCAGTGGATGATGGACGGCGACAAAACCGCACAGTTCTGTAAGTGGCTCCTGACCTACAGCATTAAGAAACGCGGGAAATCCATGATTCCCAAGGCATTTTCTTTTGTTGAGGTCGCCAACTATCTGGGCATGCATCCGGTAACCGTAAGCCGCATTGCCAGGAAGCTGAGGGAGACGGGAATTATAGCCCGGGAAGACGGCTGTCTGGTTATCCAGGATGAAGAAAAATTGAGAGCGATGACGCTGCTGCAGAACGGATGAGGCAAACTGCTGTCAGTCAAAGAACGGAGGGCAAACTGAACCATTCAGTTCTGCCCTCCGTTATCCGATTACCAGTCAATTGCTGCTGCCGGAGCCCAAACGCCGGCCTGAGCTCCGGAATCAAATGATTTAGTTTCTGTTTCCTTTAATATTTAAAAACTCTTCAAAACACTCGCACATCCTGATCGCATCCTTCGGATCTCCCATCTCACAGAAAATCCTCAAAAGCGGTTCTGTTCCGGAAAATCTTGCGATAATCCAGCCGCCGTTCTTAAAGTACACCTTGCAGCCATCCAGATAGGATATCTTGTCGATCTCCAGATCCATCTCAGGAAGCTGTTTCTGGATTAAAAGGGTGTCATAGATCTGATCCTTCTTCTCCTGGCTGAACTTGTAATCCCGCTCCTCCATATGGATTGCGCCGTACTCGTCCTCAATATCCCTGGCAATCTGGGACAGCTTCTTGCCGGTAACGGCGATCATCTCCACCAGAAGCGTGGAGGCGTAAATGCCATCTTTGCCGTTGATATGGCCGCGCACCGTCAGTCCGCCTGAGGACTCGCCGCCGATGATGGCATTCGTCTCATTCATCTTCGCAGAGATATATTTGAAGCCAACCGGCACTTCGTAGCACTTCTCTCCAAAGCCTTCCGCAACCTTGTCAAGCATGTGGGTAGTCGCCACGTTGCGGACTACCGCGCCTTTCCAGCCTTTGTACTTGACGAGATAGTAATAAAGCATTACCAGAATGTCGTTGGGATGGAGGAATTTGCCCGTATCGTCGATCACGCCCACACGGTCGGCGTCTCCGTCGGTAGCGATACCGATGTCGCACTTGCGGTCCACCACGTAATTCTGGAGACTTCTTAAGGTAAAGGCTGACGGCGCCGGCAGTTTTCCGCCGAACAGTGTGTCGTGTTCTTCATGGATCACCTGAACGTCACAGCGGGCAGTAGCCAAAATGGTCCGAAGCGATGTATTGCTGACCCCGTACATGGGATCAATGGCAATCCTCAAACCGCGGTCCCGGATCGCCTGCATATTGACGGCACTGATAATATTATCCAGATATTCATTTAAAGGATTGATCTCCTCGATGATTCCGGTCTCGATGCCTTTCTCATACTCCATCACGCGAACCGCCGGCTCCTCCGCATCAGAACCCCGGGTTACGCAGGCCGCTTTAAGCACTTCCTCCTCGATTCCATGAATATACCGTTCAATCTCCTGTGTCTGAAGTTCATCCGCGTCGCGGCCTCCCTTTGTAAACACCTTGATTCCATTATAGACCGCGGGATTATGGCTGGCTGTAATCATCATGCCGTAAGGCATCTCATGGCGCATGACAAAGAACATGATGAGCGGAGTGGGGGCGGAACCCAGAATGAACTTCACCGGAACACCCTCTGCCGCAAACACTTCACTTGCCCAGATCGCGGCTTCCTTTGATAAGAATCTCCTGTCATAGCCGATAGCGATCCCCTGCTCCGCTACCCCCTCATCCTTCATTTTATTGACGAGAGCCCTGGACAGCTTCTGGATATTCTCCCTCGTAAACTCATCGCCGATGACGGCTCTCCAGCCGCCGGTGCCAAATTTAATCATGATTCTCCTCCTTTATCTCCCATGACAACAGTAACTTCATGACTGCTTCCTGCTTCTGACACAGGTATCTTACTTACCTTCCTGCCATCCAGTATCAGTTCCTTAACGCCCTTCATTACGCCTTCCGGATTCTTCACTGAGATACGGTACTCTGCGCCGCGCCATACGCGAGTTACAGAGAACTCCTTCCAGTCCGCCGGAATGCACGGATCAATCTCCAGGCTGTCAAACTGCGGGCGAATCCCCAGCATGTAGCGGGTGGCTGAAAAATACGCCCAGCCGCCGCTTCCAGTCATAAACGGGTGGCGTGCCCGGCCGTAAGCCGTATGGTCCTTTCCCATAATAAACTGACAGTAGGAATACGGCTCCGCCTCCCTGATCTCTATTATATCATTCTGATAGTAAGGACACAATGCATGGTAGAATTTCATGGCCCGGTCGCCTCTTCCCAGTCTGCATTCCGCAGCCCACGCCCATGGATTGGGATGGCTGAAAATGGATCCGTTTTCTTTTACGCCCGGATAAACTCTGGTGACAAAGCCAATATCATCATCCGGAACCGTATAGGAAGGGCCGTTCAGCATAATGCCGTAGGGGGTGTACAGATATTCGTCCACGGCATCCATGGCTTTTATCCCCTTTTCATAATCTGCAGCGCCGGACAGCACCGCCCAGCTGTTGGACTCCAGATGCAGCCTGCCCTCGCGGTCCTGGTGAGTGCCGATCTTTCTTCCATTTTTTGTGATGCCGCGGATATACCAGCCGTCATCCCACAGTTCTCTGTCGCAGGTCTCTTTCACCGTGCGGAGCATGTCGGTATAAACCTTCACATCCTTCTCTCTTCCCAGCCACGATGCCGCTTCCAGGAAATTATCGATCGCCCAGTAATGGAGGAAGGATACGAGTGCGCTCTCTCCGCCTCCCAGATTCAGACAGTCGTTCCAGTCTGCCCGGAGTCCCTTGCAGACGCCGTGCGCTCCGATCTGTTTTGCGGAGAAATCCAGGATCTTCTTCATATGTTCATACACTGTACCGCTTCCACCGTCGGCATACGTAATGATTTCATCAAAGAATCCGTATTCCCCGGTCTCCTTCACATACTCCACGATGGAGGCAATCAGCCACAGAGCGTCATCAGAGCAGGTATCCTCCAGACCGTGGATCATATCAGAAACTTTCGGAGTCGGCACAACCGTAGGTGACTTAAAAGGCTTCACCTCCGTATCCGGGTCAAACCATTCCGGCTGAAACAGATGGAGACCGTATCCGGCCGATACGAGACCGCGAAGCAGTTCTACCAGCCTCTGGCGGCATTTTTCCGGATTAGAGTGAGGAACCGTCATGGCATCCTGCGCCGTATCCCGGTATCCCAGACCGGTCCGGCCGCCGACCTCGATAAAGGAGGCAAACCGGGAGAACATGACGTTGATCTCCGCCTGGTACAGTGTCCACGTATTGATCAGTGTGTTCATGCCTTCATCCGGGGTTTGGATCTGAAGGCGGCTGCATTTATCGTCCCAGAACGCCTTTAAATCGCTGTACGCCCGGTCGACCGCTCCGTGATCCGAGTACTTCGCCCGCATAGCGCGTCCTGCTTCCCGTTTCCCCTCGCCAAGCAGGAATATAAGCCTCGTCTCCTCTTCCGGCTCCAGCTCCAGACGTCTCATCAATGCGCCGCAGTGATTTCCGCCTTTCTCAGAGCTTCCGCTCATCTCCCCCCGTTCTACCGCCACGGGATTATCCTCTGTGTGGTAGAGGCCGATGAATCTGTCCCGGAGGCAATCGAAGCCGTCCGGTTTAAAATCTGATGTAAAGTACTGGTATCCAAACTCCTCATAGAATAAATCGTGCTCAATAATGCCGTCTTCAAAGGAAGAACCGGCGGCATACAGACTCATCTGAAAGTTTTTATTATCCATCTCTATATGGTGGAAGGAAAGCTCACAGTAAGAATACACGCTTAATTTCCGTTTTCTCCCGCTCTCATTTTTCAGCTTCACATCCCACAGTTCTACAGGATCGTCAATCGGAATGAACAGCGTCTGCTCCGCTTCGATTCCCTGGTAATCACAGCTGTATGTCGTGTAGGACAGGCCATGGCGGCAGGTGTATTTTGCCTGATCGAGAGGTTTTCCCACCGGCTGCCACGATATACTCCAGAATTCCCCCGTCTCATCATCTCTCACATAGACGTAATGGCCCGGCCGATCCATCGGAACGGCATTCCCCCGAAACCTCGTAATTCTGTGGTATTCCGGGGATTTGTAGAAGAGATATCCGCCTGCCGTGTGGTTCACAACGGCGCACATATCCTTTACTCCCAGGTAATTGGTCCACGACGTGGGCAGATCTACCCGGTCGATCACATACTCCCTTTTTTCATTGTCAAAATGTCCGTACTGCATCCCATCATCCTCCTCTAGTCGCTTACGTTCTATCTCAATTATAGAATTTTCACAAAAAATAGGTATGGCTGAGAGTGTGAAAATTTGTCTAACCTTGCGCGATCACGAAAAGCAGGGGTTGCAAAGCCTGCGTTTCTATTATAGAATAGGGGGAGCGTCAAAAAAGGAGAATATACACATGAAGAAAAATGCAATCGTTGGCCAGTCCGGCGGCCCAACCGCCGTCATCAACGCGAGCCTCTACGGCGTCATAAAGGAAGGGATAAACCAGGAAGCCATTGATCACGTCTACGGCATGATTAACGGAATTGAAGGTTATATGTCCGGTACCTGTATGGATTTAACCGCGGATTTAACTTCAGATGAATTAGAGCTTTTAAAATTAACACCGGCGGCCTATTTAGGTTCCTGCCGTTATAAACTGCCGGAAGACTTATCCTCACCATTCTATCCGGCTCTGTTTGAGAAGTTTCGGAAGATGAACATCGGATACTTCTTCTATATCGGAGGCAACGATTCCATGGACACCGTCAGCAAGCTGTCCCGCTACGCCTCCCACCACCACAGCGAAATCCGGTTCATCGGTGTTCCGAAAACCATAGATAACGACCTCGTTCTCACCGACCATACCCCCGGCTACGGAAGCGCTGCAAAATATGTAGCCGATACGGTCCGGGAAATCGTTCTGGACTCCTCCGTTTATCAGCAGAAATCCGTCACCATCGTAGAGCTGATGGGCCGCCACGCCGGCTGGGTAACGGCTGCCAGTGCTCTCGCCCGTAAATACGAGGGGGACAACCCGGTACTCATCTATCTGCCGGAGACCCATTTCGATTTTGAACAGTTCACAGAGGATGTGACTGCCGCCCTGTCGAAGAACAGCACCGTCGTCATCTGTATCTCGGAAGGCATCTCGGATGCCAGAGGCAAATTTATCTGTGAATATGCGGATGCTGCCCGTCTTGATACCTTCGGCCACAAGATGCTGACCGGCAGCGGTAAGATGCTGGAAAACTTCATACGCGATAAATTCGGCGTCAAGGTCCGTTCCATCGAATTAAACGTCAATCAGCGCTGTTCCGGTATGATGGCTTCCGCCACGGATATTGAAGAATCCGTTCTTGCAGGCCGCGAAGGCGTAAAGGCCGCTGTCTCCGGGCTGACCGGGCGCATGATCTCTTTCCTGCGAAACGAAAACGGACCGTACCATTTAGAATGCGGTACGGTTGATGTAAATGAGGTCTGCAACAGGGAAAAACTCTTCCCCTCTGAGTGGATGAATTCCCGCGGCACCGATGTGACACAGGCCTTCCTCGATTATGCGCTTCCTCTGATTCAGGGAGAGGTGCAGAGGAAGACGGAATCGGGACGGCCGGTTTATCTTTATCGTAAGAGTCCGGTTCAAAAATAAAGGCAAATGCGCTTCAATTCCTTTCGATTAAAGGGATTGAAGCGCATTTTTTAAGCAGTATTAATTTTACTCATGCATTTCTGACAAGTTCGACAAAGGAATGGAGACACCATTATAAAAATGCCTTGTTAAGGTTTTTCCAAAGATCCGGTAACTCACTGCAGTTCCACATCCGGAAAAGAAATTGTAAACCTGTTTGGTCTGCATGTTTTTATATACCTTCATTTCTATTGTATAACACCAGCCATGGTAGGAATACTGTCCCTCAATATATTCTTCGCCTCCAGCACGATGTACTAAGGCCGGGTACCATTCTGCCTGTTTGTATAAATACATTTGAGGGTAATCCCCATGATTAAATGCCCTGTAATCACAGATTAATGCGATTAAAAAATATAGTATCAGAACGACTGATAAGATCAAGAAAAATTTTTTTCTTTTCATAAATAGCACATCCTGACTGATTATCATGCTCCTTATTTCAAAAACCCATTCACAATCTGTGCTTCCGCTTCCGCCTCGCTGAGTCCCAGCGTCATCAGCTTGATAATCTGGTCTCCCGCTATTTTTCCGATGGCCGCCTCATGAATCAGGGCTGCATCCGTGTTGTTTGCCGTGATCTTCGGAATTGCGCTGATATTGGCGTGATCCATGATGATCGCATCACATTCAGAGTGACCCGCACATCTGGAATTGCCGTTGATCTCCGCAAGAAACGTCTGTCTCGAATCATCTCTCGCCACCGCACGGGAAATCACGTTGGCGCTGGAGTCATCACCGTTTAAATTCACCACAAATCCGCTCACTGCCTCCTGAGCGCCGTGTGTCATCAGTCTCTCCTGGATAACCAGCTTCGCACCGGCTGAAAGCTCGGCCTTCGTGTTCCGGTTGGTGGAATCCACGCCCTTGATCTGAACCATCTCCATCTCCATGTAGCTGTTTTCCTCCAGATACACTTCGGTGCCCGGATTCATGATTCTCTTACCGTTTCCATCGCCCTCGCCGTAGTGTTTCTCCACGTATTTCACTTTGGAATTCTTTCCTAAGTAAAAACGGTGGATTCCGTCGTGCCGGGAATCCTGCTGCCCGCAGTTACTGATGCCGCAGCCCGCGACGATCACCACATCTGCGTCGTCTCCAATATAAAAATCGTTATAAACCACCTCGGTTAAGCCGCTCTCGCTTAACACAACCGGGATATGAACGCTCTCATGCTTCGTACCCGGCTTAATATGAATATCGATGCCGGTGCCGTCGTCCTTCGATGTGATATCGATGTTGGCCGTCGTATTCCGGCCCGCTGTCTGGCCGTTGGCGCGGAGATTATATGCGCCTTCCGGCACGTCATGTAAATCAGCGACTTCCTCTAACAGCCGCTTCTGAATCTCATCCATCTTTGCCATGTCATGCCTCCTCCTTGTTGTAGAACTTCGTACAGGCATCCACTGCGGAAGCTGTCCCCAGAAGATGAGGAAGGATATCATCCTTCGGGCCCTGCATGCTGATCTGACCGTTTGCAATGACCACGATCTCGTCTGCAATATCCAGAATTCTCTCCTGATGAGAGATGATTAATATCGAACCGTTTTTGATGTTGTGGCGCATACGCTCGAATACCGCAATCAGATTCTGGAAGCTCCATAAATCGATTCCGGCCTCCGGCTCGTCAAATATAGAAAGCTTTGTGCCGCGCGCCAGCACGGTAGCGATCTCGATCCGCTTCAGTTCGCCGCCCGATAAGCTGTCATTGACTTCGCGTTTGATATAATCCTTGGCACATAAACCTACTTCGGATAAATACTGGCATGCATCCGTAATGGTAAGCTGCTTTCCCGACGCAAGGCGCAGCAGATCGAATACTTCAATCCCTTTAAAACGGACCGGCTGCTGGAATGCATAGCTGATTCCGCTCTGAGCGCGCTCCGTAATGTTTTTCTCTGTAATATCCACCCCGTCCAGTTGAATTCTCCCGCCGGTCGGCTTCTCAATTCCCGCAATCAGCTTCGCCAGAGTCGATTTTCCGCCCCCGTTGGGGCCGGTGACGACGACAAATTTATTGCTCTCTATGGTCAGGTTTAAATTCCTGATAATCTCTTTCTGGCTCTTCTCATCCTGTACGCCAAAAGATAGGTTTTCTAATGTAAGCATATGTCTCCTCCTGTATCTCTTACTCAAACACCCGCACATGCTAGTATACACCATTTTTCCAATCTTTACTATATTTTTTTTCATATCGGTTCTTTTTCCCGCCTCCTCTTCATACAATTATAACAATATCCGTTTTACCATTCATAAGAAAACACACATAAGGGAGAAATGTATATGAAATCCGATATGATACTTGACAACATACCCTGCGGTATCGTAAAGCTGAAGGCCGTAAGCGGCTTTCCTGTCCTCTATGCCAACGATGAATTTAAGCAGCTGCACGGAGCCGCAAAACGCCTGGAAGACATCGTGGAACCGCCGGATTATCAGGAACTGGAACAGGATATTCTGGGGCATCTGGGTGATGCGCCTGCACGTTTTGAGCTTGAGTTTCGAAGTCCAACAGAGGGAGGAGACTTCTGCTGGTACCTCATCCGCATCAATTACGTCCCCGGAGGCGGGGAAGAAGTGCTGTACGGCATCCTGATTGATATAAACGACAGAAAGAAACGGCAGGAAGAGTTACTCATCCGAGAAGAGCAATACCGCCTCGCCAGCCGGCACTCCGGATGCAACATCAGTATCTACGACATTCCTTCGAAAACGCTCTGTCAGCCGCACGATTCCGCATTTTCCTTTCCCAGTCCCATCTCATGTCCGCCAACCCCTGATTTCATCATCGATAACGGTATCATTCACCGGGAGAGCGTCCAGGATTTTCTGGACTTTTATGATTCTATGGAAAGGGGCGTCCCGGAAGGGAAATCGATCATCCGCATGAAGATGAAAAGCGGAGAATACCACTGGTTCTCCGCCTGCTACTCTCTTATCCGCGGACAGAACCGGGAACCGTTGAGAAGCATCATCTCCTATCAGGATATTACCGGACAGTATGAAAAAGAACTTGCCTATCAAAAATGGATGGAGTACATGAACGAGCAAAAAAAAGACTGTATCGGCTATTACGAATACAATCTCAAATACGATCTGTTTGAAGAGATCATGGGAGAACTCACCTCCACCCTTCCGGAATACGCCCGGAACACCTTCTCAGACATCATCAATTACATCGCGGAACACTTCATATATGAAGAGGACCGCGAAAACTACCTAAAGGTATTTAACCGCAACCAGCTCCTCTACCATTATTACCACGGCAACCGCTCCCTTCAGACGGAACACAGAAGGCTCCGCCCCGACGGCACCACCTACTGGTGCCTGGGACTGATCCAGATCGTCCCCGACCCGTATACCGACACCATCAAGGCGTTTATCCTCATCAAGGACATCGACGAAGAGAAAAAGGAGGCTTTGACGCTTCAGGAAATGTCGGAACAGGATTCCTTAACCGGCCTGTTAAACCGCGGTACCTCGGTCCGCGCCATCCGCCATATTTTAAAGAACAGCCAGGATCACCATATTCTGATTATGCTGGACATCGACCGGTTTAAACAGATCAACGACCGGTACGGCCACCAGTTTGGAGACAAAGCGCTCCGCACTGCGGCCGCGCGCTTAAAATCAGCGCTCCGCCGTGATGACATCTTCGGCCGCCTCGGCGGAGACGAATTCATCATACTGCTGAAAGACGTCTCCTATTCCATGGACCTATATGCCCGGCTGGAGAATCTCTGCAGCCTGATCGGCAGCGCCCTGGAGCCGGAGGCACATATATCCGGAAGCATCGGCACCGCGGCCTTCCCGGAGGACGGGACTACCTTCGAGGCGCTCTATGAGAAGGCCGATATCGCACTGTATCACGCCAAGCTGCACGGGCGCAACCAGTACGCCGTGTATGAACCCGGTATGAGCATGTCGAAGGATGTGGAGTGACAGACTCCCTCAAAGAAACAAGAAACAGAGAACAGGAGCGGCGGTATCACGAAGGATACCGCCGCTCCTGTTCTCTGTTTCTTTCGTGCAGAAGAAGGGACTTGAACCCTCACGGTATTGCTACCACACGGACCTGAACCGTGCGCGTCTGCCAATTCCGCCACTTCTGCATTGCCATACAGCATATAATTGTACGAATTGGTTGTCCAATTCATACAATTATATTACTATATTTATCCAAATTAATCAAGTACTTTTTTCAATTTTTCAAAAATAATTTATTTTCCTTACACATACCCCAGTAATCCCGGCAGCCACAGCGACAGGATCGGTACGTAGCTGACCAGCAGGAGGACGATAAAAATAGCCGTAAAGTAAAGGAGAAGCGGCTTGATGACATTTTCAATTTTCGTCTTACCTACCTTTACACCTACAAACAGCGTCGTGCCTACCGGAGGCGTGATGGTTCCGATACACAGGTTAAAGATCATCATGATGCCGAAGTGGACGGTATTCATTCCCAGCTTCTGGCAGATGGGCAGGAAGATCGGCGTAAAGATCAGACACGCCGGCGTCATGTCCATGAATGTACCGATGACCAGAAGAAGAATATTGATGATAAAGAGAATGACATAACGGTTATTACTGATGCTCAGCATGGCTTCCGATACTGCAGACGGAATACCGGTAAATGCCATAACCCAGCTCATAATGCTGGAAACGCCAATCAGGAAAATAATAATTCCCGTCATCTCCGCACTGTCCAGGAAAATCTTCGGCAGTTCCGTAAGCTTAATTGACCGATAGAAGAACAGGGACAGAATCAGGCTGTATACAACTGCCACCACACTCCCCTCCGTCGCCGTAAAGATCCCGGAGATGATTCCTCCGATTACGATAATAATCATCAGCAGACAGGGAATCGCCTGGAAAAACACCTTCACCTTTTCGCTGGCGGAATACCGCTTCGTACTGCGGTAGCCGCGCTTTTTCGCAAAAAAGAAGATCACCAGCATACAGGCAAGTCCCCAGAGGATTCCGGGAATATAACCCGCCATAAAGAGCGCCGCAACAGAGGTTCCTCCGCTGACTAAGGAGAAGGTAATCATCACGTTGCTCGGAGGGATCAAAAGTCCGGTTGGCGCCGTCGCAATATTGGCCGCCGCTGAGAAATCACGGTCGTATCCCTCTTCCTCCTCGATCGGCCCGATGATGGAACCCATGGCGGAGGCCGCCGCAGTACCGGAGCCGGAAATCGCTCCAAACAGCATGTTGGCTACCGCGTTGGTGTGAGCCAGTGCTCCCGGAATTCTTCCGGTAAACAGTTTTGCAAAATTAATGAGACGGATGGCGATACCGCCTTTGTTCATAATGTTTCCGGCCAGGATAAAAAACGGAATGGCAAGAAGGCTGAACACCGAAATTCCCGAAAAAATACGCTGTGCTCCTGTAAGGACTGCCGCTCCCGTATTTAAAATAGGCAGTATGGCACAGATGGAAGAAACCGCCAGGGCAACCGCGATCGGCACGCCTGCAAGGAGCATAATCACCAGAAGGACCAGAATAATCAGTCCGCACGCTATCGCTATTGTATTCATACTCTCGCCTCTCCCTTCTCACTGAAATCTCCGTGCAGCATGTCCATGCCATTCGTAAAGCTGAAATACATAATCAAAATTCCCGTTACCGGTACGATTAAGTAAACGTATCCCATGGGAATCTGAAGGGAAGCCGTCGTCTGAATCATGGTCAGCTTTACGATGGAGATTCCTCCATACACCATCACCACCGCCGCAAAGGCAAAGGTCAGGAAATCGATCGCCACCTCCAGAATTTTTCTGGCCGTTCCCGTTATCTTATCAGCCAGAAAGCCCATCCTCATATGGTCGCGTTTTCCAAATACGTAAGCGGATGCCAGAAGCGCCATCCAGGTAAAGGTATAGGTCAGCAGCTCCTCCGATATGGTACTCGGCCTGTTGAAAAAGTATCTCGTAACAATCTGATACGTTCCGATGACCGTCATCATGGCAAACAGGAAAATAATGAACAGTCCCAGAATCTTCATCAGGACTTCTCTGATTTTATGCAGTGTTTCCATTCTTATTCCTCCCCCTTCGCCTGTTCATTGACTGTCTGAATATATTCGTAAAAGCTGCGGATTTTCGGATTGTCATTCAGCATCTTCTCATGCAGCGGGAGCACTTTTTCCTTGAAGGCATCCACGTCCACATCGATGAATTCCACTCCCATGTCCTCTGAGGCAATCTTTTTCGCCTCCTCGATGCTCTTGTCCCATTCCTTCATCTCCACTTCCGTAGAAAGCGCGGCCGCATCCTTAAAGACCTGATATTCTTCCGGACTCAGTCCCTCCAAAAACTTTAAGTTGGCAACCAGCATGTCAGGCACCATCTGATGCTTGTTGTAGCTGTAATACTTCGCAACCTCACCATGCTTGTTGTTCGTTAATGCCAGCTCGTTGTTCTCCGCGCCGTCAATCACGCCCTGCTGAATCGCGGTATAAACTTCACCGAAGCCCATGGGGGCCGCCGCCGCGCCAAAAGAGTTCACCATGGAAACACTGGCCGGGCTCTGCTGGACTCTGATTTTTTTACCTTTCAAGTCTTCCGGCGTACGGATCGGTGTCTTTGCATAGAAATTTCTCGTTCCCGCGTTATACCAGGTCACGACCCGGAAGCCCGCTTCATCGGTGGACTCGTATACCTGTTCCATATAGTCGGAATCTTCCATCACCGTTTTATAAACATCCTCCGAATCAAACAGATACGGCATACTGAAAATCTCATAGACATCCGCAAACGTCTCTAAATTGGCAGTTCCCGCCACAACGAAATCAATCGCTCCCGTCTGGGTCAGCTCAATCGCTTTCTGAGCGGAACCGAGGATTTCATTAGGAAATATCTGTACCTCGTACTTATCCCCCAGACGTTCTTCCACATATTCCTTAAATGCCAGAAGCCCCAAATGTTCCGGATGAGTTTCCGACTGGGCATGGGAAATACGGATAATCCGTTTTCCGTCAGTGAGGGAACCACACGCGGTCAGCGAAACCGCCATGGCCGCGGCCAGCAATACAGCGGCTGCTCTTTTCATCATTTTTTTCAACGCTCTCCATTCCTTTCATACATTACATAGACTCACATACTATTTATCCCCGTTCCAGGGTATGTATATACTTCGAAACGGCCGGAATACTTCCCGGCAGCAAAAACAGCCTGTAAGATCCGGTTTCTGCGCAGAACAAAAAATCCCCATGGCTGTTTTTGTGTTACGATATCGTTAAGATCTTGGCGCCTTCTTAACAGTAACATCATTATAAAGCCATGGAGATGAAATGTGTACAGTAAAATATTGACATTCAGGAGGGTAATATTACCCACTTTTCCAGCATCAGGAATTTCATGTTATTTTGCCGGCGGCAGGCCGTCCCGGTATTCCGACGGCAGCTGACCTGTAATCCGTTTGAAAATTTTGGAGAAATATTTGGAATCGCTGTAACCCACGCTTCTGCTCACGTCCTTAATATTAGCCCGCGGGTCCTCCAGCAGTTTTTTTGCCTCTTTCACCCTCAAGCGGGTGAGATATGCGGTAAAATTCTGATCGAAGCACTGCTTAAACAGACGGCAGAAATATACCTCTGAATAGTTCATGGCCCGCGCTGCATCCTGCATGGAAATATCACGGCTGTAATTCTCCCTGACATAGGCGCGAATGGCTGCAGCAACTCTGGAATATCCGTTCTCCGCCGCCTCTTCAGGGTCAGTATCCCTTTCCCGGCCGGTTCCGGCGCCACGCTCTCCCGCCTGGCCAGGCGCTCCTTCTGTCCCGTTTTCACTTCTGCCGCCGTCCCCGCTTCTGCCGCCGCTTCGCCCTGCCGCCTGAGAAGCTCTCCTTCCCCTGCACAGGTCCACCTGACGCATGGCTTCCTCCATTACCGGAATCAGCTCCTCATCGTCACAGGGCTTTAAGAGATATTCCAGCGCATGGAGGGAAACCGCACGTTTTGCATAGGAAAAATCGTCGTAGGCTGTTAAAAATATGATAACGCAGTCCGGATGGCTTTTTCTGATCCATTCCGCTGCCTCCACACCGTTCATCCCAGGCATTCCAATGTCCATAATTACGATGGGCGTGTCGTTTTTATCCACCGACAGAATCGCCTGCATGCCGTTTTCCGCCTGGAAGACCTCGCAGCTTTCTCCAAAGTACTTTTTAAGTTTCCGGCTGAAGGACAGCCTCTCAATCTCTTCATCATCTGCAATTAAGACCCGGTACATGATTCGCTCCCCGCTTTCCCCTCTGTTTTCTGGTCTGTATCTCTGTATGTTCCATATTCCCTTATCAGAATATCTCCGAAGCGGTAAAGGCCATGCGGACAACGGTTCCCCGCCCCTCTCTGCTGTCGATCACCAGCTCCCCGTCGGGATACATGGTCTTAAGCCGCCTGCTGATATTGCTGACTCCGATTCCCAGTTTCTGGCTCTCACCACGCTTCAGTTCTTCCCTGATTTCCTCAAGCCGCTCCGGCGCAATCCCGGCTCCCGTGTCGGATACGGAAATAAAAATCCGATGTTCTTTTATCCATGACCGGATATGGAGCCGTCCGCCTTCCGGCTTTACTGCGAGCCCGTGGACAATGGCGTTCTCCACCAGCGGCTGTAAGGCAAATACCAGAATCATGACATCCATAGTATCCTGGCTGCAGTCCGAGGTATACCGGATCCGGCTGCCGAACCGCATCTTCTGAAGGTAGATATAATCCTCCACCACCTTCTTCTCCCGCTCAAAAGGCATCACCGAGGCCGTAGATTTCAGGTTATAGCGGAACAGTCTGCTCATGGCCTGTATCATCTTCTCCGTTGTCTCCGCCTCCTCCATCTCTGCGGCTCCTGCGATGGTATTTAACGTATTAAACAGGAAATGGGGATTGATCTGATTCTTCAGCATCTGAAGCCGCACTGCCTCCAGCTGCTTCTCTGCCTCGTGCTTCTCCTTCAGCGCCTCAATGTAACCCTGTGTGGAAAGCTTCATCCTGCAGAATGCTCGGACGAGATCCGCAATCTCATCCTCCCCTTCCGGCAAAACGGAAGGGCCGCTGTAGTCATTTTCCGCAATCCGCCTGGAATCCTCGGCCAGCGCCTGCACCGGTTTGACAATGTATCTTCCAACCGACCGGTTCAGCCAAACGACCGTGGCCAGTGCCAGCGCTCCCCAGAGAATCGTCAGTGCCGGAATCAGGAGAAACAGCGGAATCTGCTTTTCATATCTGCGGACTCCCGCAGCCACATTCATCTCCTGAAGGCTCCCGGCATAGCTTTTGATATAATTCTGTATCTGGTAGATCTCATACAGCTTATGAACGAATTCAGGATTATCCTCATCCATCGAAAGCAGTACCGCCTTCCTCTTCTCGTACGTATCATAGCTGTTTCTCACGGACCACGTCTTTGCGAAACGTTCCGGCCCTGTCTCATCGTAATCATACGGCAGAGCTTCCAGAGCCTTTCGCGCCGCATTGCATGCTGCTTCGTACGCGGCCCTGTTCTCCTCCGAGCGGTTCCGGATCATCGTCTTAAAGGTCCGGCTCTCTGTTTCCATCGCCGCATGAAAGGAAGCGCTTCGGGAGTTGTCCTCCAGAATCTGCCGGAACCCGTTCATACCAAATCCGGCGATCACAAGGTTCATCAGAATCGAACAGGACACAGCAAAAGCGGCAAGTACGGTAATGGTACCTGCCTTTTTGCGCAGAGGCAGTGAAATCCATGTCCTGCGTATCCGGTCTCTGAATGATCCATTTTTCTTCCCCTTGTCCATATTGCTGTCCTTTCTCTGCGGCAGACAGACGCTGCTGTTCACAGCCTCCAGCAAACAAACGGCTTTACCGTCTGCAATACCGGTAAATCGAAAAAAGGACTTCATAAAAGGTCTTCACCTTTCACAAAATCCTCATCCGGAGCTTTCGCCCATTCATGCGGGAGATGGGACTTGAACCCTTATCACTGTAAAAAAAATAGGTAGAAAGGTAGGTTGTGCGCCGTCCGTCTTGAGTGTAACCAGGAGTGTAACCAAAGACTAAATACCCAAATAAAAAGCCGCTTAGGGAATAGAAAATATTCCTTAGTGGCTTTTATTGAAATCAAACCGATTCACTTTTTAGCAAATCCCTTGCAAGCCCGACTATCTCATTTTCAACTGGTTCGTCCTGGTTCTCTGTGTCCTGCGGAGAGGTCTGGTCTGTTTCCTCTCCTGTGTTGTCCTGCACTGTATTCTGTGCTTCTGTACCCAATCGTATGGATACGGTTAAAACGCCCTCGTTAGTTTCCGCCAAAATTGTAAGCGGCTCACTATATGGATTCACAAATTTTAAGTCCTTATGCCCCTCTGAAATAGTAGCGTCTAATCCTACCGGAAGATAGGAAACGCTGGAAGAATGTGGGTGGCGTTCCATAGCTGGCAATAAGGCGTGACACATTGCCGCATAGAGCGTAGAAGAAACCTGGCAGATACCGCCGCCATACTCATTGCCTCCGATAGCAGGAGCCATTACATACCCATTTTGCGGTGTTCTGGGTAAAACGGCATTACTAAATGAAAAGGCTTCCCCCGGCTGTAAAATCACCCCATTGATTCGTTGTACCGCTATCCCAATATTTACAGCCCTGGGTAAAGTTGTATCATAGCTTGTGGAATATGTTCCAATCAAATCCTGTTTGTTTTCCTGCGGCTGGCTGATTCTCCCCTCCGCCTTTCCCATTTCTATGTAATGTCTGCAATATGCAGATAAATCTGTTTTATAAATATCCAACAGATCACGATTATAGAAAATGTAAGCGCGTAAATTGTATTCGCCATTGCCGGAACGTCCTTCTCTTGCGCCAATAGATACAAAGTGAGAAAATAGCTTCTCTGAATCATAACCAATCGTAGCTTGCAAGTCCGGATATTGGTTATAATAATAATCTACGTCAAATACAGCCCGGTAATTATCGGTGTTTTCCTCCGCATAACCCAGAATGGGCTTTAGCAATACTAGCAAGGCGGCCAGACATAAAATCCATATTGTTTTATGGTATATAATCTTGTTCATATTTTTTACTTCCCCATAATTGTAAAATATAGTGGTTGAGAGAAAAGCTGTCAAGGGGTCTGCAAAGCAGATACATCTTGCCCCTTGATGGCTTTTTGTCGTGGCTGATTCAACCCCATGCTTAAAATAGGCTTGATTAGAAGCACTTTCCTAATCAAGCCTTGATTACTTTTGTATTTAGAAATTCCTTAACCGTACATTTGGTAGTCGAGTGTTATAATCACGCTCTTACCGTCCTCTGTGAGAGTTGGTGACCAGTATGTCGCAGTTGCCATACCATCAGTGTGCATGAAAAGTCTCATTATCATGCTGTTTATGATATCCTGTCGATACCCACCAATATATATTTCTTTTGGAACAACTAACTGTGCATGCTTTATGGAGCCTGTATTATCCGTTGTATGATTTTCAAATATTTCGTCCGTAATTCCATATTTCTCGAACTGCGCCTGCCATGCCGCTTCTTCCTCTGCACTCCAACTATTTGCCCCTTTATACTTGCTATCAAACCAACGTCTCCATGTATCAGCAATTTGTTCACCATTTACTCCATCAACCCAAGCTCCATCAGCCCCGAAGGAACCTGTTAAAAGTTGTTTACTCTGCCACATCTCTCCGATATTTTCATCATCCATTGAAAACATATAATATTTTCCATCAATATCACTGGCTCCTATATCTAAATAACCATTTTCATCCATATGATACCATTTCCCATCAATCTGCTGCCATCCGGCAGTGGCATAATTACCATCATCATTCATATATTTCCACTGCCAATTCTCCGGTCCCTCAAATTCCCAATTACCGGCAAATGAGGTAATGGCGCTTCCCAGTATCATACAGGACGCTATTCCTACACATAATAAAGTTTTAATACCCTTCTGCATTGCTAAATTCCTCCTAAATTTTTTCTTTAGTATAGCATAGTTTTGCGATATACGCAATAGCGTATACTCTATTGCGTCATAATTGTTATCCTTTTGATATCAAAATAAAAGAAAGGATAACTACCACTATGAATGTCAAAGAAGCAACCGTCAAACGAATTGAAATGCTCTGCAAAGAAAGAGGAATCGCCTACAACGAATTAGCCAATCTATGTGGCGTTACGCCATCTACTATTTACAGTGTACTTGACCCCAAGCGCAAAAACATAACACTTTCCACTGTAAAAAAGATATGTGATGGGTTTGAAATTACATTGGCAGAATTCTTTTCCACCCCCCTTTTTAATGAGTTAGAACAAGAAATACAATAATTTTGAAATTTGTACTTGCAAATTCTGGAATTATGTGGTAGAGTACGTTCATAACTTAATATCGCTGACAAAGAGTACCTCTGTATTTATTCAAAGATAGGGCAATGGCACTATCTAGGGATAAGGTAAAACGGTGTTGTAAAGTGTTAGCAAAACTGAAAGTCTATTATGTACATGTTTTAGATTTTTTTGTTTTGATAACATTCTTGATACCAATACGTTTACCTACCCGTTGAATAATTGCAGGGGTTTTATTTATCTTCCCCTGCTCTCGCAAAGGGGTGATAACCATGGCAAGAGACAGGCCATAAATAGTTGATCTACTCAATACAGATACTTAACAGACTATTTCAAGAAAGAATTTAAAAAATGATACGTGTTGGTGATATTAAATTGAGTTTAGAACAAGTCGCAAATGCGAAAGAAATTTTGATTACTGATATCAGAGAGGTTCGGGAGTATGTTGACGGAAAACGTACTGATAACATTATAGGCTATGCCTATGAAGTCGCCGCTCCTAAAAACAAGTATGAAAAATTTTCCATTAAGGTGGAAGAAAAATCCCCGGTTATTACTGCGGAAGAACTAGAAGCGAAGGGCGGAGTTGCAAAGGCAACAGCCAATGATTTTGTGGGTTCCTTTTACCATCGTGGCGATGACTATGTTTTTACAGCTAAGGCTTCAAAGGTGGTGTTACTGTGAAAAAGTTCGTGGAAAATGTACAATGCTGTTGGAATGACAGGCAGTATGGACGCCTTGTCCTGTATACTTTGTTTGCGGTTCTGATGTTCGCTCTGGCTTGTGTCGGCGTATATCTTGTAATTCAGTTAATTGCACGCTACATGGATTTAATCATGATAACCGCCGCCGTAGTTCTGGGTATATACTTCTACTCTCATGAACGTAGTGAAAAGCTGCGGAAAGAAAGGGAAGAAGCAGAACGCCGGGAACTTTTGCGTCAGCAACAGCTTGCTTCAGAATTGGCCCAATCGAATTATCAGCTTGTAGAAAGGGCTATGTTCATAGTTATACAGGAAATGCACGAAAGTCTGCGTGTAAAAAATCCAGCCTTTCTAAGCGAGATTGCAACAACCCCTCACTACTATCAAAGAGGAAATGTTACCATCTACCGCTTTTCGGCTCTGAAAGAGGGTGATTTAGACTTAGAAGCGTTTCGCACAATTTTGCAAGGAAGGTTATCCCAGAAATTAAACGCCATGGAATTTGTCGGCATTAACCAGTCCGTGCACGTTTATGATGGCGTGGCCTACCCTCTGCTCCAGGTAATCGAACCCCAGGATTTGGGAATTAACATCAACTGGGGAATCGTATGGACAAATGACAGCTTCTGCGAAGAACAGAACATGAAATTACTGGCGAAACAGCAGGTGAGTACCCAGACCGCTATGCGTCCCCGTGACCGTGATTTTTAACAGGGGGACTATATGGAAATACCGATACTATGTGATAGCTTCTACCTTGCCTATGGAGTTGAGCGATATGTAACATGGTGCCCCAGCAAAGCCCCACATGCAATTATCTGTGGGGCTACGGGGAGCGGTAAAACGTATTTCACCCAGCTATTGCTTGGTAAGATGGCCTTGTACATTGAAAATTGTGAAATTGCTGTGTGCGACTTCAAAAATGATGATGATTACCAGTATTTAGAAGGAGCCAACCATTTCTACCGTTATATGGAATGTCAAAACGGGCTGGAAACCTTTTATCAGGCTTTCCAGTCCAGACAATCCGGCGAGGATAAGACAAGGAACATGAAAGTCCTTTTGTTTGAGGAATGGGCTTCTTATCTAAATTCCATAGATAAGAAAGAGCAGGATAACGAAAAGCGGAAATTATCAAATTTACTCATGCTCTCACGTTCCTTTAATATGCAAGTCATAATCTGTGTCCAGAGAGCTGACGCACAATATTTTTCAACCGCAAGGGATAATGCGAACCTAATAGTAGGACTCGGAAATTTGTCTGATGAAAGCCGCTCCATGCTTTTTTCTTCGTACAGAAGCGAAATGCTTCCAGACCGCAAACAAGGAACTGGCTATATGTTAACCAGCGGTACAAATTTGACCGCCGTACAGGTGCCGACCATCTCCAATATGGAAAAACTCCATAAGGTAGTCAGAGAAGCAGTAAACCGCTGAAAACACTATTTGCAGGGGCGCGGCGAAGCCGTTAGCTCCTGCAAACCAGAAAGCGCAAAGCGGTTTCTGGTATTGTCTAGGTACAGTATTACCCTAGACAACCTGTGTCGCAAGTCGCAAACAGCATAAATATAGATAAATACAAGGTCTTTGCCTGTCGCAAAAATGTCGCAAAATGAGGTGATATTTATCGCAAATGACAGCCAGTCACGTAAATGGCAGATAACCATAAACAACCCTTTGGACAAGGGTTACGATCATGCCCGGATTGTGGAAGAACTTGCAAAAATAAAATCCTGTGTGTATTGGTGTATGTCCGATGAAATTGGCTCCACCCATCACACGCACATATATATTGCCTGTTCCTCCGCTATACGTTTCAGCACATTAAAGAACCGTTTTAATGGGGCGCATTTGGAAATTGCTCATGGCAGTTCCCTACAGAATATGGAGTATGTGTTTAAAGCCGGAAAATGGCTTAAAGATAAAAAACATGAAACCAATTTGCCCGATACCCATGAGGAATACGGGGAAGTCCCAGTTGAACGAAAAGGCGCACGTAATGACTTGTCAGACCTTTATGATATGATAAAACAGGGCATGACAAATTTTGAAATCATAGAGGAATGTCCCGATTATATGTTACAGCTTGATAAAATCGAACGTGTTCGCCAGACGGTTAGAGAAGAAACTTTTAAAAATACATTTCGGGAAATCGAAACAACCTACATATGGGGAGTTACAGGAGCAGGGAAAACCAGAAGCATTATGGAGCAATACGGTTATGAAAATGTATTCCGTGTTACCGACTACGCCCACCCATTTGACACGTATAAAGGGCAGGACGTAATAATTTTCGAGGAGTTCCGAAGCAGTATCAAAATTTCGGATATGCTTATATACCTGCAAGGCTATCCCACGGAATTACCATGCAGATACACAAATAAGGTGGCCTGTTTTACAAAAGTCTACTTGATAACTAACATTGATTTATTTAAACAATATGAAACTGTACAGTCAGAATCACCTCAAACATGGCAAGCATTTTTAAGGAGAATTAAAACAATCAAACATTATCAATCAGCGGATAACGTACAAGAATATCATACAGAGGACTATATCAGCGGATTTTATAAATTAACCAACAACGAATATACGCCTTTTAACGAGTGAGGATAACATAAATGAAAAATATACTACTATCAGAATCTATTCCCGAATTATATACGCAAATCAAAACTGTCATAGAGGAATTAACAGAAACACAAGTCATCATCAATCATTCATCATATAAAATATATGCCGACTATTTCCAGGAAGAAAACAAAACTGCTATAGCCTTAGATATTTATGGAACTACCGGCAAAGAACTTCCACCCGATTCTATCGAGTTTGGACAATCACAAAAAGGGGTTTTTATGTTTCGGCTTTTTGAATTGGGAGATAATATCCACAATCCGACAAAAAGGACATGCGATATTATCTCCATGTTCCTAAACTCAAAAATATCCATTGAAAATCATCATGTGATGGATATATATTGTTCCAAACCCGAAATTGCAAATGAATTAGAACAGAGGATCTGTAACGGGAAAGAAATAAGCGAACCAGATATCAAAGCGGATTTTGAACGATTGCTGAAAATCATACAAAGAGTATTGATAAAACTAAATTCTGGTCAAGCACAAAGTCACTCAAAAAAGCAAGTTTCGCAAAAAGGAAAGATTACCCTTGATATAACAGGAAAACGTTTATATGAAAAATTGTTTTATTCCAGGATTGTACATCATACAAAGGTCAATCTCTGTGATAGGACAATATCCAGAGTACCCCAGGAATTTATGATATGTGAAAAGCACGCAAAAAAATTACTGGATTATTCGGAAATTGGAAAAGATGGGGAGATTGTCCTGTATTCTGACGCTTCAAAAGGGGAACAGGGTTCTTTCTATGATATTGGTGCCGCTTACATGGTGTTTATTAATTCTCATCAAGGTTTTTTCTCACATTCCTACCGACTTCCTATAAACGAGGATTCGGCGAACGCTGAACTATATGGCATTATCTGTGCCTTGGAAATATTGAAAAATGTCATGTTTTTACCGCAAAAAACAAAGGGCACTCTTTACAATGATAATGAAATTGTTATCAAAACAGTCAATGACATAATTCGTACAGGAACGGTTATGGATTCCTGTAAGCAATACCTTCCCTATGCGGAACGTATCGCCTATCTATCAAGGGGATTCCGTCTTACGGCAAAATATAAAAGTGCCAGAGAATCCCAGGAGTTAAACACCTGTGACAGAGAATCTAAAAAGATTCGCAAAGCAACCCGTAAACATTGATTTATTATACGGACAACAGACAATGAAAAAGCATAAATACAATAAAAAAATATTTTTACCATTCAAAATTCAAACCAACATTCAATGAAATATTATACAAATGTTGTTCCGTCATGACTAAAGAATGAGGAATGATGGAAAAATCTACAGTCAATATTTTCAATGATATTCTTGATTCCGATATATTGACCTATCTCCTAAAGGATAGTAAAATGGACTTAGACGGTGTACGGCTAAAAATAGCGTATATGAAAAATCAAGAAATATTACAGAATCACCCATACGAAATCTGGCAGGGAAAGAATGGACGTTGGTATACCCATGTGCCGGACGATACAAAACCAGAAGGAAGGAGAAAGATAGCAAAAAGCACCCGTGAGAAAATCGAGGACGAAATTATTAAAGGGGCAAAGTTCAGACAGTTAAAAGGCGTAACGATTCAAGGATTATTCGAGGAATGGATTACATACAAGGATTTACAGAGTGATTCCGATTCCTACGCCGCCAAACTGGAATATGATTTTCACAAGTATTTTGACAATGAATCCATTATTTCAAAGAGCATTAAGGATTTAGACGAATTAACGATTGAGATGTGGCTGTTGAAAAAGATTGAAACCGCCAAACTGACAAAGCGCAATTACTGCGATATGAAATCGGTTCTGAATTCAATATTAGATTTTGCAGTATCGAAAAGAATCGTCAGTAAAAATGTAGCCCGTGGAATCAAAATCAATCGTAAGAAATACCGGATTCCAGAAAAGAAAAAAAGTCAAGATGAAGTATTTCTTGTGAATGAGCAAAAGAAAATCATGGAAGCGGCTCTTGATGATTTTAGAGAAAAGCCCATGTACACGGCTCCGCTTGCAATCGCCCTTAATTTCTATCTCGGATTGAGAAACGGGGAATTAGTGGTATTAAACGAAAAGGACATTCAAGGCAATTATATACATATCCAACGTGAGGAAATCTCAAAGTTCAGAGTGGAGGACGGCAAAAGGGTAAAAGATGGTTTTGCGGTAAAGGACTACACAAAATCGCCGCAAAGCGACCGCTGGCTGTACCTTACTACAGAAGCCAGAAAAATCATTGATATGGTCTTAAAGGCAAACGAGGACAACGGGTTTTATGATAATGGTTACTTATTCCTGTATCGTGGCAATAGAATCCACGAAAGGGGCATTGACAGCCGTTTAAGGAAATACTGTAATCAAATAGGCATTAAGCAGAAAAGCAATCATAAAATCCGTAAGACCATAATTTCCACTTTGATTGATAATAATATCAATATAGAAAAAGTCATGGAATTTGCAGGCCACAATGATAAAATGGTTACATATCAAAACTACGTGTTTAACCGTTATGATGAACCACAGACGGAAAATCAGCTTGAAAAAGCATTATGCAGTTAGCCGAGAAATGTGTAACCAGACTGTAACCAGAGATTTTCAACCAAAAAATCAAGGGAACCCTTGTAAATCAAGGATTCCCTCTCAAAACCATAATGCGGGAGATGGGACTTGAACCCACACGAGCATACACCCACAAGATCCTTAGTCTTGCCTGTCTGCCAATTCCAGCACTCCCGCACAACGAAGATTATGATACCATTTTTATAGAGAATTGTCAATATTTTTTCAAAAATATACACAAAAAAATATTTTCTAAAATTTGTAAAAATGTGATTGACAGGACGCCCCTTTTATAATATAATAACTACTGTTGCTGCGAGAGATTGCAGAGACATGCAGAAGTGGCGGAATTGGCAGACGCGCACGGTTCAGGTCCGTGTGGTAGCAA
>ERZ812616.1343-NODE-1343-length-27021-cov-3.524142_pt1 | contig 27021 bp, 28 predicted proteins | sample MGYA00376249_ERZ812616 | MGnify/ENA primary metagenome ERZ812616 (study PRJEB26924, sample SAMEA4378265) | human gut metagenome | biome: human gut; feature: human-associated habitat; material: faeces | place: China | collected 2013 ...
TCTTCTGCATCACGGTTGAGTTCTACGCCATCCTCTGCCTGCTGGCATCCTTCCTGATGCTCAACGGCTTGAAGTAATCCCCATCCTCTTCCGACAGAAGGGAACAAAGATCTATGAATGGTATTGAAAAAATCACCGGCCGCATCGAGGCGGACGCGCAGGAGCAGGCGAAGGCCATCGCGGCCGAAGCCGAGGCCAGGTGCGCCGAGATCCGTGCCGATTATGACAAACAGGCGCAGGACCAGTACTGGGCCCGCGTCCGCGACGGTGTGAAAGCGTGCGAGGACCGCGTGCAGCGCATGGGCCGTCTGGCGGAAATGGAAGCCAGAAAGAGCGTCCTTGCCCTCAAGCAGGAGATGGTCGACGCGGCGTTTGCCGCCGCGCTCGATAAGATCTGCACCATGCCGCAGGCGGACTACGTGGCGTATCTGGCCAAACTCGCCGCGCAGGCCGCGACGACCGGCACCGAGACCCTGGTGTTCAACGCCAAGGATCAGGCCGCGTGCGGTCAGGCGGTCGTGGACGCTGCCAATGCGCTGCTCGCGCAGCAGGGCAAGCCCGGCCGGCTCACCATGAGCCAGGCCACGCGCGACCTGCGCGCCGGGTTTGTGCTCCAGCAGGGAGATATCGAGGTCAACTGTGCCGTGGAGACGATCGCAGAGCTCTGCCGCAGTGATCTGGCTGCTCAGGTTGCCGAGGTCTTGTTCGGCGCGTGACCTGCCCCGCCCCGTGCGGGGGGAATGAATTATCCTATATGGGGCGCAGAGTGCTGCGCCGCATGAGGGAGGAATCGAATTGTCTAAAGTAAAAGATACGAATTACCTTGCGATTACGGCAATGCTGGCAGCCCGCGAGACCAAAATGCTTTCCGCTGAGCGCATGGAGCGCATGATCGACGCGCCCACGAACGACGAGGCGGCCAAGATCTTGGAGGAATGCGGCTACGGCGACCTGAGCGGCCTGTCCGCGAAGGAAGCCGGCGCTGCGCTCGAGGCGCACATCGCGGCGCTGTTCGATGAGGTCGAGGGCATGGTCCCGGAGGCGCAGCTCGTGCAGCTGTTCCGCCTCAAGTATGACTACCACAATGCCAAGGCGCTCATCAAGGCGCGGGCGATGGGCGTGGAGTGCGATGCGATCCTGTCGCAGCGCGGCACCGTGGCGCCGCAGAAACTGCTCACGGCGTTTCTCGAGGAGGACTACCGCGACATCCCGCCCATTCTGGCGCAGGCCATGGTCAGCGCCGCCGCGATCCTGGCGCGCACGACCAATCCGCAGGCAGCGGACTTCGAGCTCGACCGCGCGTATTTCGCGCAGATGCTCGCGCTTTCCGACGGCCTGAGCGACGGCGGCTTTGCCAGAGGCTATGTGCAGCTGCAGATCGACAGCGCGAACCTGCGCGCTGCCGTGCGCACGCGCCGCATGGCCAAGGACGCGGACTTTCTCAAGACCGCGCTCATCCCGGGCGGCACGATCGGCACGGACCGCGTGCTCGCGGCGTTCGACTCGGCCGAGGCGCTCACCGCGCTCTACGGCAACACGTGGCTGGGCAATGCGGCGGCTGCCGGCGCGGCGGCCATGAGCGGCGGCGCGCTGACGGCGTTTGAGCTGCTGTGCGACAACGCGCTCATGGACTACATCCGCGCGGCCAAGCTGCGCAGCTTCGGCGCGGCGCATGTGTCCGCTTATCTCGCCGCCATGGAAAACGAGACCACGGCCGCCAGAATGATCCTGACGGGCAGACTCGCAGGGCTTCAGCCCGCGGTCATCCGGGAAAGGCTGCGTGAGACTTATGCTTAAAATTGCAGTTGTCGGCGGTGCGGAGACCGTCATGGGCTTCAAGGCGCTCGGCCTCGAGGCCTGCCCGGTCACCAATGCCGAGGAGGCGCGCGAAACGCTGCGCCGCCTGACGAAAGACTCTGAGGACTACGCCATCATCTATGTCGAAGAGAATCTGGCGCAGGAGCTTCAGCATGAGATCGACAAATTCAAAGATGTTCCCAAGCCGGCCATCATCCTGATCCCCGGCAGGGAAGGCCCCCTCGGCCTCGGCCAGACCGCGCTCAAGGCGGCCGTCGAGCGAGCGGTTGGCTCCGATATCCTTTAAGGAAAGGAAGAATGAAATTGAGCGGAACCATTACAAAAGTTTCCGGCCCGCTGGTCGTGGCGAACGGCCTTGCCGATGCCAACGTCTCCGACGTTGTGCGTGTCGGTGAGCAGCGCCTGATCGGCGAGATCCTGAATATGACCGGCGACAGCGCGTCCATCCAGGTCTATGAGGAGACCTCGGGCCTTGGCCCCGGCGCGAAGGTCGAGACCACCGGTATGCCGCTGTCCGTGGAGCTTGGCCCCGGCATGCTGGAGAATATCTATGACGGTATCCAGCGCCCGCTGCCCGAGATCCGCGACCTGACCGGCTCCAACATCACCCGCGGCATCGAGGTGCCCGCGCTCAACCGCGAGCGCGTCTGGCACTTTGACCCCGTTGTGCAGCCCGGCACCGCCGTCACCGGCGGCGACGTGATCGGCACCGTCCAGGAGACGACGGCCATCCTGCACAAGATCATGGTGCCCCCGCAGATGAAGGGCACGATCAAGAGCATCACCGGCGGCGACTTCACGGTCGACCAGACCGTCGCTGTGCTCACCGACGCCAACGGCGTCGACCATGAGCTGAACATGATCCAGCGCTGGCCGGTGCGTATCGCGCGCCCCTATGCGCAGAAGTTCGCTCCGAACAAGCCCATGAATAGCGGCCAGCGTATCATCGACACGCTCTTCCCGATCGCCAAGGGCGGCACGGCCGCCGTGCCCGGCCCGTTCGGCAGCGGCAAGACCGTCGTGCAGCACCAGCTCGCCAAGTGGTCGGACGTGGACGTCGTCGTCTACATCGGCTGCGGCGAACGCGGCAACGAGATGACCGACGTTCTCATGGAGTTCCCGGAGCTGACCGACCCGCGCAACGGCGAGCCGCTGATGAAGCGCACCGTGCTCATTGCCAACACCTCCGATATGCCCGTGGCAGCGCGTGAGGCGTCCATCTATACCGGCATCACCATCGCCGAGTACTTCCGCGACATGGGCTATGACGTCGCCGTTCTGGCTGACTCCACCTCCCGCTGGGCCGAGGCCCTGCGTGAGATGTCCGGCCGTCTGGAGGAGATGCCCGGCGAGGAGGGCTACCCTGCCTATCTGGTGAGCCGTCTGGCCCAGTTCTATGAGCGGGCCGGTGTGGTGCAGTGCCTCGGCAGCGAGGAGCGCACCGGCAGCCTGACGGCGGTGGGCGCCGTATCGCCTCCCGGTGGTGACCTCAGCGAGCCGGTGGCTCAGGGCACCATGCGTATCGTGAAGGTGTTCTGGTCGCTGGATGCGTCGCTGGCCTATCGGCGGCACTTCCCGGCCATCCACTGGCTGAACTCCTATTCCCTGTATCTGGACTCCCTGCGCCCGTGGTTCGATGAGCATCTGGGGCAGGCGTTCATGCAGAACCGTGACCACGCCATGCACCTGCTGCAGGAGGAGAACGAGCTCAACGAGATCGTCCAGCTGGTGGGCAAGGACTCCCTGAGCCCCAACGACCAGCTGACGCTGGAGATCACCCGGATGCTGCGGGAGGACTTCTTGCAGCAGAACGCCTTCATGGACGTGGACTCCTACACCGGCTTCGACCGGCAGGAGCGGCTCATGTCCCTGATTTTAGGCTATGAGACGCTGGGGCGTCAGGCCCTGACCCGTGGCGTCACTGTCCGGGATCTGGCCCATCTGCCGGCCCGTGAGGAGATCGGCCGGGCCAAATACGAGGAGGAGAGCACTTGGCGCTCCGCCTATGACAAGATCGAAGCGGATCTGCAGAGCCAGGTCCGTGAGCTGGAGCGAAAGGCGGGTGAGGAGCAATGATGAAGGAATATCGCACCATCCGGGAGGTCAACGGGCCTTTGATGGTGGTGGATCAGGTGGAGGGCGTCACCTATGACGAGCTGGCGGAGATCCAGCTGTCTGACGGCACCCTGCGCCGGTGCAAGGTGCTGGAGGTCAACGGCGACCGGGCCGTGGTGCAGCTGTTTGAAAACTCCGCCGGCATCAACCTGCGGGACTCCAAGATCCGTTTCCTGGGGCATCCCTTGCAGCTGGCAGTGTCCGAGGATATGCTGGGCCGTGTCTTTGACGGCATGGGGCAGCCCATCGACGGCGGCCCCGCTCTGCTGCCGGAGAAGTATCTGGACATCAACGGTCTGCCCATGAATCCCGCCGCCCGTGACTACCCCAATGAGTTCATCCAGACGGGCATCTCCGCCATCGACGGTCTGAATACGCTGGTGCGCGGTCAGAAGCTTCCCATTTTCTCCGGCTCCGGTCTGCCCCACGCCCGGCTGGCGGCCCAGATCGCCCGGCAGGCCAAGGTGTTGGATGACTCCACCCCCTTCGCCGTGGTGTTCGCCGCCATCGGCATCACCTTCGAGGAGTCGGAGTACTTCGTCTCCGAATTCCGCCGCACCGGCGCCATCGACCGGACGGTGCTGTTTACCAATCTGGCCGACGACCCTGCCGTAGAGCGTATCGCCACACCCCGTATGGCCCTCACCGCTGCCGAGTATCTGGCCTTTGAAAAGGGAATGCACGTGCTGGTGATCCTGACGGATATCACCAACTACGCCGAGGCGCTGCGGGAGGTGTCCGCCGCCCGGAAGGAGGTCCCCGGCCGCCGTGGCTACCCCGGCTACCTGTATACGGACCTTGCCACCATGTATGAGCGGGCGGGCCGCCAGCTGGGCTGCCCCGGTTCCGTGACCATGATCCCCATCCTGACCATGCCGGAGGACGACAAGACCCACCCCATCCCCGACCTGACGGGCTATATCACCGAGGGACAGATCATCCTGTCCCGTGACCTGTACCGCAAGAACATTCAGCCCCCCATCGACGTGCTGCCCAGTCTGTCCCGCCTGAAGGACAAGGGCGTGGGCGAGGGAAAGACCCGTGAGGATCACGCCCCCACCATGAACCAGCTGTTCTCCGCCTACGCCTCCGGCAAGGAGGCCCGTGAGCTGATGACCATTCTGGGCGAGTCCGCCCTGACGGATACGGATCTGAAGTTCGCCAAGTTCGCTGACGAATTTGAAAAGCGCTACGTCTCGCAGGGCTTCGACACCGACCGCTCCATCACCGAGACGCTGGATCTGGGCTGGGAGCTGCTGCGCCTGCTGCCCCGTGAGGAGCTTAAGCGCATCAAGGGCGACATGGTGGATAAGTATCTGCCCAAGGAGGACTGATCGCTATGGCGGGAAAGACCATCAATCCCACCCGCATGGAGCTAACCCGGCTGAAGGCCAAGCAGAAAACGGCCCTCCGGGGCCACAAGCTCCTCAAGGACAAGCGGGACGGCCTCATGAAGCAGTTCATGCAGGAGGTGCGCCGCACCCGTCAGCTGCGTAAACGGGTGGAGGAGGGGCTGGCGCAGGCCAACGCCGCCTTCACCGTAGCCAGCGCCGTCATGTCCCCGGAGATGCTGGAGCAGGCGCTGATGGCCCCCCGGCTCTCCACAGAGGTGACGGTGGATCAGCGCAACATCATGAGCATCGCCGTGCCGGTGTTCCATCGGGCGGAGCAGGAGGCCCAGCCGGATCTGGCCTGCTATGGCTTTGCCCAGACCAGCGGCGAGCTGGACGATGCTCTGCAGGCCCTGAACCGGGTGTACAGCGATCTGCTGGAGCTGGCGCAGGCGGAAAAGACCGTTCAGCTGCTGGCGCAGGACATCGAGCGCACCCGCCGCCGGGTCAACGCACTGGAGTATGTGGTGATCCCGGAAAATCAGCGGAACATCCGCTACATCACCATGAAGCTGGAGGAGAATGAGCGGGGCAACACCACCCGGCTCATGAAGGTCAAGGACATGGTGCTGCAGGACGCCCACCACTACAAGTCATAACGAAAGAAGCGGAAGGCTCTCGCCTTCCGCTTCTTTGTTGATTCGCTGCCATCGATGGGATTGCTGGCAGCATCATTCCCCCTCGTACTCGCTGAGGCCCAGCTGCCACCGGTCGGCCTCAGCCGGGCGGGCGGTCAGCCCCAGATAATAGGCATCCAGCTCCGTCAGCTGGCCGGTGATGCGATCCATATCGCCGTTGATGGTGTACATGATGTCCTGTGACCCCGTCTCCTTGCAGTAGTCCACGTAAGCCTGTGGGATCAGCCCCCCGGTATAGTACAGATCCGGGACCCCGAAGGCGTGGAGCAGCTCATGGGCGTAGGCAGATGGCGGCTCATCCACAGGGCCTGCCGCCCGGAGAAACAGATTGACCAGCTCCGTGTCGCAGGCCTGACTGTTCAGCCGTCCCAGCGACCAGGGACTGGGCGTTCCCTCATAGGGCGTGTTGAAAAAGAAAAAGTACACCACATTGTCTGCGTCATACGCACGCTTCAGCTCCTCGGTGGGGATGTTCTCCTGAATATAACCGGCCTGCACATCGTACATGGAGCCGTCTGCACGCACCAGCGTCTCGGTGAATTTGGCGCTGTACCGCAGATCGGGGTCCTCCTTCCAATCGTAGAGAAATTCGGCCTTGACGCCGTATGGTTTTACGGCATCCGTCAGCCATTCCGTGGCGATGCGGAGGTGCTCCTGCGTCTGGTCTATATCGGCAGCGTCCATTGTCTCGTCCCAATGGGTAGCGGCATCGTCGGCAAAAATGGATACCACCAGCGTCCGGCCATGGATGTAAGCGGCAGAGCCGTGGGCCGAGACTGCCTGATCCGGCTCCTCCGGGGCCTGCGAAGGCTCGGTCTCCTGCGTTGGTTCTGGGGTCTCCGGCTGGGTCTGCACCTCCGCCGTCGGCAGCTGGGGCGCTTCCCTCCGGGCGCAGGCCGCCATCGTCGTACACAGCAGCATACACAGAAGCAGCCATAGGATCCGTTTCTTCATGTCTACTCTTCTCCTTCGTTGATCCCGTCTATTTTCCCACATCCCACTCTGCTTGTCAACCGACGGAGGATTCCTCTTATTTTCCTTTGTTTCTCAGGCAGCTTCAATTGTGTCTATTCTGTAAATATACAGGACACTATTGGCCCGTCAGCTTGATTTTCATCACTATGTCTGTTAAAATAACAGCAGTTTGACACGCCGCAGGAGGGCGGCGATCGCAAGAAAGGGGCGGATGGAGAAATGCACGGTTTCTGGCGCTGTGCGCTGTATCTGGCGGCGCTGGGGGTGGCGGCCCATCCGCTGGGGCAGGCCCTGCCCCGCAAATGGTTCTGCGCCGAAAAGGCCCCATGGCGTTCCGCCCCTTGGGAAAAGGGTGGGCGCATCTATCTGAAGCTGGGTATCCGGAAGTGGAAGGATCATCTGCCGGATATGAGCCGCCTGATGCCGGACATGGTCCGAAAGGATCTGGGCAGCGACCCGGCGGTACTGGTGCAGGAGACCTGCGTGGCCGAGTGTGTCCACTGGGCGCTGACGCTGCTGTCGGCTGGAATTTTTTTCCTGTGGCGCAGCGGCTGGGCGGCGCTGCTGTGGCTGGTGTATAATGTGCTGGGGAACGTGAGCTTCATCGTCATCCAGCGCTATAACCGGCCGAGACTGCAAAAGCTTGCGGAGAAAACAAGGAGGAAACCTGTATGAAAGTGCTTCTGTTCTCCTGTTCCACGGGGGGAGGACACAACTCTGCCGCTGCGGCGCTGGCTCAGGAGCTGGAGGCCCGCAATGTGGAGAACCGCACCTATGACGCCCTGCAATTCCTGCCCAAGTCCACAGCCGACCTCATCAGCCACGGCCACGACTTTGCCTATCGCTATGCCCCCAAAATTTACGGTGCAGGCTATCGCCGGGAGGAGAAGCACCCCTCCAACCTGTTCTATGAGCAAAGTATCCGGGGCATCGGCCCTCTGTATGAGGAGCTGATCGATCAGACACCGGACGCCGTGATCTGCGTCCACCTGTTCCCCGCCATGATGATGACGGAGCTGCGATGCAGCTATGGTGTCCGCATCCCCACCTACTTCGTGGCCACGGACTTCACCTGCTCTCCCGGTGTGGGGGATCTGCAGGTGGACGGACTGTGCATCCCCCACCGGGACCTGATCCCGGAGTTCGTGACCGCCGGACTACCGCAGGAGCGGCTCTTCCCCACCGGCATCCCCGTTGGGCAGCAGTTCCTGCATCCGGAGAGCCGGGAGGAGGCCCGCCGTGCGCTGAATCTTCCGGTGGATGGCCGCATCCTCACGCTGGCCTGCGGCAGCATGGGCGCCGGACCCCTGCGTACCACCGCTCAGAAGGTAGCGGAGCTCATGGGGCCGGAGGATCTGCTGGTCACCATCTGCGGCAGCAACCACCGGATGTATCAGCAGATGCAGGGCGATTTCTTCCGCCCTGTGGATCGGGTGCGGGTATTGGGCTATACCCACGAGATGTTCCGGTATATGTACGCCTCGGACCTGCTGCTGACCAAGGCCGGGGGCCTCACCACCGCCGAAGCCGTGGCCGCTGGAACGCCGCTGCTGTACCTCAACGCCGTCCCCGGCTGCGAGAGCCACAACATCGACTTCATGACCCGCCACGGCTGTGCGCTGGCGGTCAGCAGCGACGAAGAGCTCCAGCCCATGCTGCAGGGCATCCTCTCCGGGGCCATCGACCCCCGGAGCATGGTGGCCCGTCGGGCGGACTTCCCTACCGCATCCGCTGCCGCCGTCTGCGATTTGGCCCTGCGCCACGCAGGTGCGTAAAATCACAACAGAACGAAACCCCGCAGGCAGTACCTGCGGGGTCCTTTTTGGCTTCAGGAGCGAGGGGCCGCATCCGTGGAACCGGAGAGGTGTGTATTTGGCGTGTTTTTTCCGCATACCGGCCAGCATCAGCCCCACGATTTGGTGATGACGCAGGGCAGCATGGCAGCCAGCTGCGGGGCAAGACGGGGCGGCCCGTGCCAAGGCTCTGGGCGGCGATGCCGATGAAGCCACGACCGGAGATCATATGGCGTCTATCAGATAGCAACATGGTGATCCTCCGCCTTTACGATTGGTCAAAGATCGTTCTCTTGACCGATTCATTCGTTTTCAGGAAAAAACTTCTCTGCGATCCCTGCAAAAATTACCAGCCGCCGCATCGCATATTCGTCCACCGCTGGGAAAAGCTATGTGTGCGATACCCAACCAGCGCAAAAGCGCAAATCAGACATGAAAGGAGAACGACACAATGTCCAGTAAGAACAACAACAAGCTGAATATCCCCGAGGCCCGTGCCGCCATGGATAAGTTCAAGATGGAGGCTGCCAACGAGGTGGGCGTGTATCCACCTTAAAGAATTTTTGCAAACCCCGATTTTTGGCTTAAACACTGGAAAAATGACTTTTCGTAAAATGTCATTTTTTGAGGTAAAAACACCAAACCTGTAAAGGCTTTTTTCTTCAAGGTAAATATTTTTCACATCCCCGCAGCATGGGCGGCTTCTTCACGATCTCTATTTGCCTGCATCTCACGCAGGTTGTTCCCCGAAACTTCCCCGATAAAGCGGTAGAAAATTCGGATGCTTTGCCGGTATGGGGTGCGCGGCCCGGCAATTTTTTTGCCCTCCGGCAATATCTTTTCACCGATCTCTATGCGGTCGATGAAAGTGTGCAGGATATTTCTATCCAGCGTTTCTACACAGGTATACCGCTTGACAAGGTCGAAGAAATGTCCATAGGTATCGCGTATCTCCTTCGCTGTGGTTTCGCCTTCCACCAGCTTCTTGCGGCGTGCGGCCAGCTCGTCAATCTCAATGCCAAATTTCCTGACCATTTCCTCATGGATATCGTCACTGAGCATCCCTGCGATGTTGTCGCGATAGGAACGCTCGATCATCTTCTTGAGTCGGGCGGTCTGCTTGTCGATATGTTCGATCTGTGTGGCCGGATTTTCACCGCCTAGGGAAGCATTGGCCTGCTGGACGGCGTTCTCTGTGATGGTGCGAATTTTGCCCTCATCAAAGGCCAGCATCTTATTGAGGTCACAGCGAATAATTTCCATCAGGTCATCGTAGCGGATACGCGCCCCATGCGCACACCGGTGCTGCGCCCGGGAGGTCAGATTGTTGCACACCAGATACCAGTATTTTTCCCGCTCTCCGTTGTAGACAGAGCCGCCGGAGCACATAGCTGCGCCGCAGCAGGCGCAGTAGGCGATGCCGCCGAAGATGCTGTGGCGGAAGGCAGGGTTCGCCCCGTTCGCCTTGGTGTTCTCTCCCATAAAGTGGGCGGCCAGATCGAATTTCTCCTGCGTCACCAGGGGTTCATGGGTGTTTTTTGTGAATACCCACTCTTCCTCCGGCACCTTGATCTTCTTCTTGGACTTCACGCTGACCTTGCGGCTCTTGCCCAGCAGCGTGTGCCCCAAATAAACCCGATTGCGAAGGATGCGCTTTACGGTGGTGTAGTTCCACAGGTCAGACATCCGCTGTGCGCCGCGCTCGGTGAAGTTATCGCGGCACTCCACGCGATACTTCAGCGGCGGCATGACACAAGCCTCATTGAGCCGCAGGGCAATGCTGCGGCAGGACTGGCCGGATGCAGCCATGTCAAAGATCATCTTCACCACCGGTGCGGTATTCTCATCCGGTACAAGCTGGTCGGTGGTGCGCTCCGCCTTCCTGTAGCCGTAGGGCGGGCAGGCCACATACTTGCCGTTGTTGCGCTTGGTGTTCAGCGTCTGCTTGACCTTGCGGGAGGTGTCCCGCAGGTAGACATCGTTCATGGCAAACTGGAACGGTGCCATCAGGTTATCATCCTCGGAATCGAAGTTACTGCCGGGTGCCAGATAGCGGATGCCGTGTTCAGGAAAATAGCGTTCTGCGTAGTGGCTGGATTCCGTCATGTCACGTCCCAAGCGGGACAGGTCTTTGGTAATGACCGTGTTGACCTTACCGGTTTTCAGATGTTCCAGCATGGCACGAAAACCGGGGCGTTCAAAGTTGCCGCCGGAGTAGCCGTCGTCGGCAAATTCCTCCACTAAAATAATTCCGTGTTTTTCGCAGTACTCCCGCACGATGGTGCGCTGGTTGGTAATACTGGCAGACTCACCGTACTTCCGTTCCTCGTCGGAAAGCCGGTAATAGGCGTCTGCAAGCTGAATGTGGTTCCTCATTGTTCCTCCTTTCCGGAACCACTCATTTACGGCTCCATTATACCATACTGCTGTCCTTTGGGTCAAAATTTACTGTTTGTTTTCCCGCGAAAATGATTTCCTCTGTTACCACTTCCTGGATGGTCTTTGTACCGGAAAAGACGCGCTCGATGACATAAGTCGCTGCACCGATCTTCTGCTCGTTTTTGCTGTCCAAGCATCTCCACCTCCGTTACCAGTATGAACAGATTCTGCCAACTTTAACCAAAAGCCGTCGAGCATACAGGCAAGCACTTGTCTGCAGGCTCCGCGGCTTTGCATTTCCCTTTGAAGCAGAACAGGCGGCTGGTGGCTGCCAGCCTCACGGGAATCTCACCCCGGCCCATGCTGATGGGTGCGCCGCACGATGCTTTGAGGGCGTCCAATGCGGGAGTATCATTATGGGTGCCGGTGGTCGTGGCCCACAGAGTGCCACTCTGTTTCGGCACAGCGTCTGTTTCGCTCCCTCTCATGTGGGAGATCATGGCGGACGCTGCTGCATGGCTCGCACCGACACGAATGTACCTGTCTGCTATATTTGCGCCGCAAATGCAGCTCTTTTCAATGTGCAGCATCGGCTCCTTATCAGCCTGCATCATCTACCAAAGGTTTGATGGCTGGTGCACACTCATAAGGAAGAAGCTGCGGCGGCGGTGCGGAAAGGGGAATACACCGCCGCCGCAGAAACAGGGGGAGGCGTTTTAGGTGCCATTGCGAAGGTAGGCGGCCAGCATATCTATAAACTGTGAATTTGTCGGCGGCTGCGACAGCGGGCATCCCGCAATGTGATCCAACAGGCTGTGATCCGGTTGTCTCCAGCAGGCTTGCACAAGGGTGCGCAGGTTTCGCTCCACGCAGCCGCTCGTTGTGTGGAACTGCTGTGCCGTCTGCTTATAGAGCCGCTTCGTGATCAGCAAGACATACTCAGGCTTTTCCTGTACCTGCTCCAGCATATATACCGCGAAGTAAAATCCCGACAACTTTCCGGATACACCCAAGAGGCGCAACAGGCGTTCGGCATCCAAAGTCACGTTCTTTTCAAGTTCCGAAACATAATAAACTAACGGCATTGGTACTCCTCCTGTCGTGTGTATTTTGAAAGGCAACCATCAAGCCGTTATGGCGGGCTTCTTGCCGAATTTGGTAAGCTTCTTCGTTCCTTCCATACTGATTTTACACGATTTATGGCTATTTGTGTCATGTATTCGTTCTACAATGGTCTACGCAAATGCGACGGGTTTTGTGTGTTTTTGTCGTTTTTTTCTTTCTCAAAGCTTCGCCGGTATGGGAGTGCTTGCTTATTATCTATTATCTTGCTAACATCACATAAGGAAGTAATCTGAGAGAATTGACCGAATATAATCTCTGTGCATTAGTAAGGGCAAAACAAACGCCAGCGTAGAGAGCAAAAATGCTTTTTGCGCTGGCGTTTGTTCGACTGCCATATCTGCATATTCGGCTTACCATGATTTTACAAAAGGAAGAAGAAACAATCAGAGGCAAAAAGGAATAACTTGCGGAATTGATTCACGCAAGCTACACACCAACAATGAAGAGGACTGCTGGTAGCAGTCCTCTTCATATAAATAATCTATTAAGAACGATCAAAAATACTACGACATGAGTGCTGACATACCAAGAAAAGCCGTATTTTCAGGTATACCTAATCTGACCCTATAAGGCACTATTGCTAGTAAGTTCTTCAAAAGGCACAGGAGTTAATTTTGTCCGCACCCGCGTTTTTTCACATCCAGGCGTATGCCGTACCAGCGGGGAGCAGCAAAAGCAGCACCGACAGCAGCAGCGTCGGAACAGTCGCGCAGCGGCGGGAGAGGAGCATCACCGCTGCGGCGGCCACCGCCAGCAGGAGCAGGCGAATGGCCAGCAGCGCCAGCACCACGCCGCCCACCGTCCAGCCGTCCGACAGGACGGACAGGCACTGCACACTGTTGGCCTGAGCGGCCATGTCAAGGGAGCCGTAGGCTCCCTGCACCGTCAAAAGTCCTGGCAGCCACAGGGCGAGGGCCAGCAGCAGGACATAGCCCCCTGCAATGACGCATTTCCACCGCACCACGCTCCTTCGGCGGGGGCTGGCCGTCAGCAGGGCGTCCACGCCGCTCTCCCGTTCCCCGGCGAAGCTGCCGAACAGCAGCAGGGCAACGGCCAAAAACGCGCCGCCCAGCTCCAAAACATCCTGCCGCAGGGCATCCGCACCCAACAGCCGCTGATAGCCGGTCTGATACAGGTACACCTGCCCCGGCCGCAGGGCGCGATACTGATTCTGCGCCAGGTGAAAGGCGTCCTCCATCCGAAGCTGATTTCGTATGGGCTCCGCCTCCCGGTCAAAGGCTGCAGCGTCGGGGTACTGCTGCGCCAGCTCCGCGAGCTGCTCATTCAGCCCGTCAAACCGCGCCAGCTCTGATGCCAGGTAGTCGTCCTTCTCCTGGCTGGGCGCACCCGACAAAATCTCGGAATAGTTCCGATAATACACCTCAAATTCACTGCGCTCCGGGCTGAATCGGCCGTACAGCAGGGCGATGACGGCAAAAAATGCCAGCAATACCCACAGCCCGCATCGGGAGATCAGCGCCTTATACAGCTCGTGTCCCGCCAGGCAGGTATGCCGGGGCCGGGGGAGGGGCCGGGCGGCGGGGAGCCGGATGGCCGCGCCGCCGGGGATTTGGGAGTACAGCGCCGCGCCGCCTATTCCGGCGATCACGGCGAGAGCCGCCAGGAACATCGCGCCAAGCAGCACCCGATCCGAGGGACTGCCCAGCAAATTCAGATACACCGCCTCTCGGCACAGGGCTTGTCCGTCCGCCAACTGCCACAGGCTGAGATTCCGCAGCCATAATTGGGAGCTGCCCGCCATGAGGGCGGCTATGCTCCCGCAGACCGCCGCGCAGCCAACCGCTGCGGCGGCGTTGGACGCCCGGGCGCACAGCAGGAAGATTAGCGCCGCGCAGCACAGCAGCCACAGGTATTTCATCCCCGCCGACAGAGCCAGCAGCCCGCCCACCGTCATTCGGTAGGGGCAGGCGGCAAAGCCGTACAGGCTCTGCACCGGGGCGTCCAGTCCCGCAAAGCCGTACAGCAGCCCCGCTATAAGGGCGTTGATGCCATAGAGCAGCACGAAGCCTACCGTGGAGAGAGTCGCGGCGGCGGCCAGCTTTCGCCCGTAGACCCGCGACCGCCCGAATCGGGTGGGACGGGTCAGGTTCAAAAGCCCCGATGCCCTCTCGTGGGTCAGCAGGGTCAGCCCCGCCGCCAGGGGAAACAGCAGTGCCAGCGCGTCCGTCAGATGAAAGGACAGCAGTACCTCCGCGCTCCCCAGGAATTCTCTCCGGGGGGTCACATCCGCCAGGGATTCATAGACCTGCGCGCCCTGCTCTAAGGAGCGGGCGGCAAAGCCGTCAAACAGTCCCATTCGCAGCTTCAGGCGGGATTCTGCCGCCAAGCCTGCCCGAAAGGACGGATATTCCTCCGCCTGCCGCACCCGCGCAAGAGCCGCATCGGCGGCGTACAGCTCGCGGCGCAGGGCGTCGTATTCACTGCGCGCGCCGGTGTATGCGACCTGCTCCAGCTCCTGCCACAGACGCTCCTCGTACCCGTCGAGATCCTCCTGCGCCATGGCGTGGCGCAGACCGGACACGGTATAGCCGCCGCTGTCGCCGGTGGCGTGGAGGGCGAACAGCACCCCGCTGCACAGCACCGCCAAAACCAGCAGCAGGCACAGCCGTTGGCTGCCCGTGATCTTTCGCAGCTCGCCCCTCATAACGTAGCCCCCTCACCGAAGTGGAAAAGGTACACATCCTCCAGATCGGGTCTGGCCGGGGCGCAGGGGAGGGGCGGCTTTGCTGCGCTGAGCAGACGCACCAAAATGCCCTCCTGCTGGCGGGAAACGCCGCACACCGTGCCGTATTGCGCCACATCGGGGAGCTGCTCCTCCGCCACGGTCAGCTCCCACACCTGCCCCTCCAGCTCCTGCTCCAGGGCGTGGGGGGAACCGCGACGGATGGCAAGCCCTTGGTTCATTAAGATCAGTTCCCGAGCGATGAATTCCACATCCTGCACCACATGGGTACACAGCAGCACGATCTTTTCCCCGGCAATTTCGCCGATGAGGTTCCGCACCGCCACCCGCTGGCGGGGGTCAAGCCCCGCCGTTGGCTCGTCCAGCACCAAAATATCCGGGTCGTGGAGCAGAGACTGTGCCAAAAGCAGCCGCTGCTTCATGCCACCCGACCAGCCATGGATGGGGCGGCCTGCCGCCTCCGTGAGATCCAGTCGCTCCAGCGCCCAGTCCATACGCCGTTTGGCATCCTCCCGGCTCATGCCCTGGAGGGACGCCATGTAATAGAGAAATTGCTCCCCGGTGAAGCCGGGATATAACGCCTGCTGCTGGGGGCAGTATCCTAGCCGGCGACGGAAGGCCTCCCCCATGGAGACGGTGTCCTCCCCGTCCAGAGTGACGTGGCCCCGGGTGGGCCGGAGATTCCCGGTGAGGATGTTCATGAGGGTGCTTTTGCCTGCGCCGTTGGGGCCTAACAGGCCGTATACCCCCGGCGTCAGGGTCAGGTCAATGCCCCGCAGGGCCTCCTTTGCACCGTATCGCTTGGCGACGTCGTGAAATTGCAGCTCCATATCCGTCACCCCACATCCACGGCGTTTTCAAAGCGTACGGCGTAGAAATCTTCTTTGGAGATGACGCATCGGCCATTGTCGCCCAACGCCCGGAAGAAGGAGCCGCCCTCCTGGAAGGGGCTCATGGCTATGCCGTGCTCGTCGGTGGCGCCCACCAGCTCCACGGGCTTACCGTCCTGCAGATCGGCCATCCAGAACCGATAGCCCGCTTCTGTCTCGGTGATGATAAATGCCTTGCTGTCCATGACCCAGTAGTGGATGATATCCTCCATGGTCAGCAGGGTGCGGCTCTCGCCGCTCTCCAGGTTCAGAAGGCGCAGCTGGTCCCCACACTGGTAGATATGCTCCATGCCGTAGACCTGCGCGGGGTCGACGGTCATAAGATAGCCATCCTTGTTATGATCGGCCACAACGGTATAGTCTCCGCTCTCCATATTCCACAGCAGAAGCCGCCGCTGGGTGTTTTGGTGGACATACCGCCCGTAGCTGGCGTTCTCCCCGTACTGCGCCGCGAACTCCTCCGCACTCAGCAGGGACTGCTCCTTCGGCTCCTCCACCACGGCGCCCCAGCAGGCGGAAAAGCCCATCAGCGTCCCGGGGACAGACAGCTCCCGATAGCTGCCGGCGGCAAGGTCGTATAGCAGGGAGCTGCCCTCGGTTCGGCTATCGACCCGCCCGTCCGCCTGCTGCTCTGTGATGCGGCATTGCACATACAGGGTGGCCTTGCCGCAGGAGAAACGGCGCAGGGTGGCGGTGTAGAAATGATTATCTGTGTTGTCCCACTGCTCCAGGACGGTGACTTTCCCGCCGGACAGCTCTTTGCGCACCAGCTGTGCGCCGCTGCCCGCGTCATCGAGGGTGGCGTAGAGCACCCCGTCCAAAACGGCGAAGCTGTTGACATTCCCCACCCACGCCTGGCAGCTGGCGTCCCTGTGGGAGCAGCCCGGCTGGGCGCACAGGGTCATGGTCCGGCCGGAGGTATAGTCGTAGTAGCTCACCGCCCCGGCACTGCAAATATACCAGCCGTCATCGTCGGTAAACACCTCGCCCGATCCGGCGGCGCTCCGGTTCTCCTTGGGCAGGGCGTGGCCCTGAGCGGCGGGGGTGAGGTTTGGCCCTTTGATTGGATCCTCTGCGGAGCCTCCGGATCCAGAACAGGCGGTTAGTAGCAGAAGCATCGCAAAAAGCCATGACACTATGCAGCGTTTCATTGGATAGTCCCTCCCCGGTCGAATTGTGAAATTCGCCCGCCTATCACATTATATATGCAGTAGGCGGGCAAATTCATTTTAGATATTTACAAAAGACTTCTATCAGCTATCAGCGGTTGACCATATGGGCATAGAGTTGATAATTGCCATCTCCATAGATAACTGCTCCTCCGCTAATATCGCGGCAGCTAATAACTTGACTTGCCCCAACGCTGCAGACAGCATAGGGCGATTCAATGGATGTATTTCCACTGCTAAAATTTCGTGTATGAGAAGCGCCGGTGGCAGAGACATACCCATAGTTTTTTGTGTCAAAAGATGCTGTAACACTTTTTTGCGTGAATCTCACATATGCCTGACAGGCAATTATCGTACAGGCGGCTCCTTGTCCAGCTTTATACGAGGCGACCAGCGACGACTCATACTTTTTCCCATTAAACCAAATGTCACGGATATGATACCCGTTACCAGAGCGTTCTGCGGCATATGCAGGCAAAATACAAGAACAGGCAAGCGCAAGAGTCAAAACAAAAAGCAAAATTCTTTTTTTCATAGAACACAGCACTCCTTTTTGATTCTTTTGTTTTGTATTCATCAATGGTTGTTGCAAAGTGTTTAGTCATGACTATTACGATGCTCATCGTAGCACATTGCGAAAATAATGTCAATATTGTTAAAAAAGTTTTTCTAAAAAAAGTATTTTGCAAAAGTATTTGTGATCTCTAAATACAGCCGGATTTCCTTGTTTGCATCCCCAAAAATCTCCGGCTACTGCCGCTTGTGCGGTTGGCACTAATTCATTTATATATGCGTAATTGCGTTCCGACATAATGACACCCCCTAATGTAGTAATTATCCTACATTAGGGGGTGTTTTGTCTATTGCCCGATTTTTTACTAGTTGGATTCAAAGCTTTCTAGGTGGCTTGTTATCAATAACGATATCTACTAGTAATCTATAATTTATGTTAGATTTCCGTTTTTGTCACAGGAAAGTGTAACTGTAACGGGAATAGATTTTGAAATAAATAAGCCGCCCTTTTTCATTTCGACTTTTCCAGTTGCTACATTCCCAACTTTGGATGCAGATTTTGAAACTGCAGACCACTTCCCAGCATAAACCTCAACTTTTGGCTCCCGAACATATGTGCATGATGACGTTGTACCATTAAATGTGAAGTCCGCGCTTAAAGTTACTATCCATTGCAGTTCGTCAGCCGCCGAATAATATTTATACTGTTTACTGCCACTTTTAGAACCAAGCGCCTTCGTTTTTTGGCTAGAGCATTCTTTTTCAATAAGGATATAACTGCCGTCATCGTAATGAATCGACTCAACACTCTGTGCGTACACCTGAGGAGGTGATAAAGCAAAAAATAAAACAACAACCACCAGTATTGCCGAAATCTTCTTTTTCATGATTCTCCTCCATTTCTCAATTATTCAATGATAATTGTTTCGCTCCACCCATTATAGGCTTGATGATAATCATACAAGCTGACGCAAAGGGCAGCAACCCAAAACAGCAATGCTGCCAGCACAGATGCAATCAGAATTGTCAGCACTCGTCGGCGCTGACGCAAGGCCTTCAGTAGCTCTTGGGTGCTCATGGCATCCACATAGGCGGCAGCTACCTGCTGCGGCGTCCCAAAACGCATCTCAAGGTCAGCATCACAGGTTTCGGAACAATAGGCTTCTGCTTCATTGCGTAGCACCGTTAATAACTGCTTTTTTTGTTTTCTAGTGCAGGGCAGATAACTGGCGACGGCTCGGACATATCGGTTGATTTGCCGTTTTTTTTGTTGCATGACGGCACCTCCTCTCGAATGATGGCTAACACACCAGTCATCATGGATTCAAATTCTTGGGCCATTTCATCTAGCCTATCCTCTCCGGCAGGCTCTAGATGATAGTATACACGAGTCATCCTCTTTCCCACCAATACCTTGCGGTCAGATATTAAACCCTGCTCCTGTAGCCGATATAGCACGGGATATAAAGATCCTTCTTGGGTTTTCAGCTGTCCGCCGCTACATCGCTCTATTTCCTGCACCAGCTGATAGCCGTACATATCTTCCCTTCGCAACAATGATAGCAGGATCAGCGCCATGACACCGCGCTGAAATACATTGGGTCCCGAATTGCGTGACATGTCGCCACCTCCTTCATGCAAATAGATTTCTTCTCTTTTATACCATTCAATCCGCCAAAATGCAAGCCCAACTGTGCAAAAACTCAAGACAGACAGGTGAAATACTTTTCAACAAGAGGACAGTGAAATAATATTTTTTCGGCCAACAACCTACAGGATCCTCTGCCCTCTATTTGTCGGCATACCACACCGGCCTTGCCGCCGTTTCAAAGCTGGTTTGGTGGGAGATGGTCACGCCGTTGGTGCCGGATGCGCAATGCACCACCAGCAGGAGGCCCAGCCAGTCGCGCCCTGCGGCGATGCCGACGTGTTCGTCCTCCGGGTAGAACAGCAGATCTCCCGGCTGCATCTCGTCCCACGCTATGTCTGTGCAGCTAGCGTGCTGCGCCGCCGCGCCGCCACCCTGCCCGATGATGTAGCTGCCGCCGCTGGCGTTGTAGAACGCCCAATCCACGAAGCCGGAGCAGTCCAAGCCGTAAGGCTGCTCTGTACCGGTGGTGTCGCTGCCCTCGGCTGTGACCTCTGCCGGCTCGCCCCAGCGGTCGTCCCAGCCCAGCACCAGCGATTTGCCGCCCCAGAAGTAGTCCACCTTGTCCACCAGTGCCAGCGCGTAAGTGACGACCATGCGCCGTTCCATGGAGAGATCGTCCGGCAGGCGCTCCCACACCTCCATAGCCTCGCCGGTAGGTTCCATGGCGTGACTGTCCGCGACAACACCTGCCGGGGACAGGGCCGCCGCAACCGCAATCACCGGCAAGGCCAGCAGTAGAAACAGCACCACACCGCCGCCCGCCGCGGCTATGGCTTGGATACCGGCGCAGACGGTTTTGCCTGCCACCTGCGCCACCTGCGCCATCTGCTCCAGCCGCTGTCCCGCTTTGCGGGCGGCGCCTTTTGCCTGCTGGAGCATCTGCCGCTAGGCGGTGCGCTGGGTATGCTGCTTTGCCCGCTGCTGGGCGGCGGTCATAGCGGTCGCAGGCGGTTTTTGTGCCGGTTGGCGCGGCACTGTGGCAGTGTGCTGCGCCGCGGCGGTCTGCTCCGTTGACTGCCACATATCCCGCTGGCGCACCTGCGCCGCCGTTGTCTCCTGCCGCTGCCGCACCTTCTGGGCGCGGTATTTGTGCAGGACATACTTCCGCTGAAGCTGCCGCGTGGCACGGAAGGTCAGGCGGGCGGCGTTCGACGCACCCTGCTGCACCTGTTCCGTGGCGTACTCCACCGGCTGCCGCTGGTGCTGCGTCTGCCGTTCCTGCTTCTGCTGGGCATAGTGCCGCTGCAAGATACGCACCGCCGTGCGGGGCATGGCGTTTTTCTGCCGTGTTTTCGGCTGCTCCATGGCGGCGCGGGTCTTGACGTCACGCATTTTGCTCCCCCGGCTTGGTGGTCATCAGGCGGTACAGCTCCGTGTCGCGGGGCAGCTCATTGATGAACGGCACAAGGCAAGAGCCCACCTTGATCAGCCCGTGGCCTGCCGGGGCATCGCTGACATAATCCATCTGCGCGTCACTGGCCCCCAGCAGCTTGGCCAGCTCCGCCCGGTCCGTGGGCGCCTGGTTCAGCAGCACCAAAAACTCGCTGTTGGCGAACATCAACCGCGCCGTATCGGACAATAGACACTCCTCCACATTCTGCGTAATGCCCGTGAGGGTGGCGTAATACTTGCGGAACCGCTTCCAGCACTTATACAAAAACTCGCTGGAATAGTTGTTGATGCCGCTCCTGTTCGTGCCGGGGCTGGCAAAGAACAGGTAAATTTCGTCGATGTAAACATGGGTGTACCGTCCCCGCTGCCGGTTGCGAATGACGCGATTCAAGATACTGTCCAGCATCACCAGCAGACCGATGGGTTTGAGATTTTCGCCCAAGTCCTGAATGTCGTAGCAGGTGATGCGGTTGCGGGTGTCGATGTTGGTCTGATGGGCGAACACGTTAAGACTGCCGGTGGTAAACAACTCCAGCGCCAGCGCAATTTCATGGGCGACAGGCTCCTTCTGCCGCATGAGGTCGTCGTAGAGGTCTTTCAGCGTGGGCGGATCGCCCTCGTATTTGCGGATGTACTTGCGGTAGATGTTGGCGGTGCAGCGATCGATGATGGATTTCTCCTTTGCGCCGATCTCGCCTGCGCCCATGAGCTGCTGACACAGGCTCATGATGAACTCACTTTTCAGCACCAGCGGATTGTACCCGTCACCGTACTCCTTGGAGATGTCCAGCGCGTTGACATAGCTGCCGTTGGAGGCGGAAATGGTAATGACCTCGCCGCCCAGGGCTCGGATCAGCGGGCCATACTCCCGCTCAGGGTCTACCACAATAATGTCGTGGTCGGTGTTCAGTGCCACAAAGCCGATCTCCTGCTTGGCCATCATGGACTTTCCGCTGCCGGACACGCCCGTATACAGACCGTGACCGTTGAGCATCGCGTCGCGGTTGCAAATGATGAGGTTGCGAGACACGGCGTTGACACCGTAGTACAGCCCGCCGGTGTCCATGATCTCCTGTGTCTTAAAGGGCAGCAGCACAGCGGTACTCTCCGTGGTCAGCGTCCGCATAGCGTCGATACGCCGCAGGCCGTAGGGCAGCACCGTGTTCAGTGCGTCCTCCTGCTGGTGCTTCATAGTGGCAAACTGGCAGCCGTGGGAACGCCCGATGGCGGACAGCGCCTCCGTGTCCTGCTCCAACTGCTCCTCGCTGTCGGCAAGGTGAGTCAGCGTCACCAGCGCGTACATCATCCGTTGGTCGCGGGCGGTGAGGTCGTCTAAGAACTCCCGCGTCTCCTTCCGCATTTGCTCCAGATCATAGGGGATATTGGCGGAGAAATTGTTGTGGTGGTTCTGCCGCTGCTGCCAGCGGGTGATGTCGCTCTCCACCGCCATGATGCGCCGGTGCATCTCCGAAACAGCCTCGTCTGTGGCCACCGGCACAATGTCGATGGACAGCATCATGTTCCGGGGATAGTCCATCAGCTCGGTAATCATGGTGTCCTTGATGAAGCTGGCATACTCCCGCAGGAACAGGGTGCGGCCCACACGCTCGTCCACGGCGTAGTGGTCATGGAAGAATTGCAGCATCTCCGGTGCGATGGCGTCGCGGAAATCGTGGCCGCGCCGCTGGGCGGTTTGCAGGTCGAAGGCGAAGGCCGATTCCTGTCCCACACGGAAGAAGTCATGGAACAGGCGCAGACGCTCGTTGAGGGTGATTTCCCGTATGCCGGAATCCATGCGGCCGAGGCCAGCGGTCAGGTCAGTTCCCACGCGGGCGAAGAAGGCGCGGGCCTCCTCGATGCTGCGCTTGGCCACAGACACGGTGATGTACTTCTCCTGCACCAGATTGTTGCTGCCGCTGGCCTTGTCCAGCAGAATGCCGTTGTACTCGCGGCGCATATAGTCGCGGCTATCCTGCCGGTAGGCCATCAGGAGATTCCTACTGAACTCCTGCCGGTTAAGTTGGCGGTTCACCAGTGTCAGCTTAATACCCGCGTCGATGGGCAGGCTGTTGAGAACGCCGCAGTAGCTCAAAAACAGCTCCATTTGCTTTTCCGGCGAGGCCACGGCATAATTGATGTCAAAAAAGCGCCAGGTCTTGGAAAACCTGCCGCTTACACGAAAGATACCGTCTTTATAGATGCGCTTGATGGGGATGGACTGCTGCACGCTGCGTGGGATGCGAAAGGCGTCCCGTTCCGTGCTGCGGCCTTTGAATAGTTTTCTCACTTCTTGTCCTCCTTCTCCCAAAGGTCGTATAGGTAATTCTCGCTGTGCCACAGCCGCCGACCGGCCAACAGGAAATTGGTCTTGCACCATGCCCACAGGAATTGCTCCAGCGTCAGGCCGTTGTAGTGGAAGAAGCCTGCCGCCGCCATAGGCGCAGCGCCAACGATGCACAGCCAGCCCAGCGTCTCGCGGTCTAATACGCCCCGCAGGGCGAAATGCAGTCCTACCGCTGTACCCACAGCCAACAGCGAGCAAATCAGCTGCCGCACTGTCAGGCCGAAGTAGACAGTTTCCTTGTAGCTACGAATTTCTTTGTTGATTTTGATCTCCATGTGTTTTCTCCTTTTGGGCAAAAGAAAAGCACCGGAAACCGGTGCTTTTCTTTTATGCGAAGGGATATTACCGAATAATTAGTCTTGAAATTCTTTGGCGGAAAGATACTTTTACGTCTTGTCCTTATCATGATGATAGCTTTCCATCAGCCATAAGTCTTTCCTTTATCTGGTCAATGAATGGTCTCATTCGGCGATATGCCCTTTTACTTAAATCCAATTCATAGGTGATTCCCTTTCTTTGCTCTGCAAGAATATGTATACCATTTCGATAAGAATAGATTTCTTTTATTTCTGCGGGCAAATCGATTTCTTCCCCTCTTTCATTCACATATTTATGAATCAGTCCCAGTTTTTCTGCCGTGCTACACTTTTCATCAAATCGGACTTTTGCTTTCTCCTTTTTCTTTTTTGCAAAATAGTATGGGACAATCGTCTTGCCATCATGTGATAACGCCGATTGTAGTTCACATTGTTTGCGTTCGGGTATATCTATCCTTATTGGCATCTCGTGATACATTAGCGATTCAAATTCCGGAGTATTTGAATAATATGTATCAATTACATTTTCTATCACAACTTCATAGATTGACGCATATGCAAGTATTTGATTGCGAACCTCAAACATCAAGTTTTCGCCTTCTGCCCCAATTCCCTCATAGAGTTTATATGCAAATCTAATAGACTTGAATTCTGCAATAATCCTCTTTTTCAAATTTGCATCTTGAATGACCGAAAACTCATCTTCATACCATGAATCAGGAGGCAAATGATTATTGCAATACTTTTCTATTTCACTCTTAAGTTCTTTTTGTAACGGCATCTGATAATTTCCTCCTTTTAGTCGTTAAGGTGCGCAGTCTATGATGTGATGCTTTTATTTTTGCATGTTCAGTGTTTAATGTCAACATCATTTTACATCCCAAACATCTCCCTCACCACGCGGTCGGCACCCTTCACCAAGCCCACCAGCACCAGCATATTGAAGATCACCTCGCCCAGATAGCCCCACACCTGCGCGACTACCGAGCCACCGCCCAGCACCACTGTGCCGCTGGCGGCGAAGGCCGAGTACACGATGCACGCCAGCACGATCACCGCTCCCTCCAGGCACACGCCCACATAGCTTTTGAGAAAGGCACGGCCCATCTGCGAGGTTCCCTCACCCGCAAAGGACGCCAGGGCCACCGGCGACAGCGCGGCGTATAAGTAGAGCTTGAAAAACCGTGCGTACACCGTGAGGATCATCAAAAAGGCCAGCACCGTGATCAGCAGACACCCCAGCAGCGTCACCAGCCAAAGGGGGATGCTGGCAAGAAAGCCCACCCCCTCAATGGCCGTGACGATCTCCCCAGGCAGCGCCACCGCCGCGCCCTCTATGCCGCCCACGCTCCCAGTCGCCGCCGAGATGATCCCGGCGCAGACGGCAAAAATGTCCATCATCAGGTCGATGCCGTAGGTCACAGCCAGCTTCGCCATGACAAAATACAGAAAGTGCCGCAGCACATATTCGGGCCGTCGAAAGTCCCGAAAGCCCATGCCGCTGCGGAATATGCCAATGGCCAAAAACAGCACCAGCAGTCCGTAGCCAACGCCCTGCATAGCCCCGTTTACGGTCTGGATGGTCTGCCATATTGTCCCGCCCTTAAATGCCTGGGGCGACTGGGTCAGCAGCGACCACATCTCCGTCAGCTTGTCGTTCCACAGGGTAAAGGCATAGTTGAGGTTGTCAATGATCCAGTTGTTGTCCATGGCTTACACCGCGCCGATCAGCGTCAGGATCTCCTTGGCGAAGGTAATAAGCAAGCCGCCGAACAGGCACAGCAGGCCCTGGGTCCGCTGGCTGGCGTCGTGGCTCTGGATGCTCATGCCCACCTGCACAACGCCCCAGCCCAGGATGATGATGCCCACAGCCTTGATGATGGAAAAGATGAAGTCCGACAGGTTGTTGACGATAGCCAGCGGGTCGTCCCCGGCGGCGTAGGCGGTGGCCGCCGTCAGTGTGCCGACACACAGGCTCAAAAGAAAAACGCGGCCTACCCGCCGCACCATAGATTTTTTCATTCTGTAAATCCCTCCAATAAGATCAGTTCCTCCAGCGAGACGAACGCCCCACGCATATCCCCGCAGGCGTAGTCCGCCGCCTTATGCACATAAGGCGCAGCCCCGCCGTCCGCCGTGCGCCTCAGATTCGGATGCCGCAGCAAGTCGTATTTTTCGTCCATTACCGGCTTTTCTCCCCGGATGAACAGCAGCGCGCAGCGGTTATCCATACTCCTTACCTCGTCCGGTGTCATCAGCTCCCGGGCCAACTGCTGGCGGCTGACGGAGTCGGAGCCGTTTCGTCCCCGGGTGGTGCTCCTGTACCGCACATCCAAGGTCTCCTTGCCCAGCATCTCCGAGATGTATTTGTGGGTAGACTGCTCGTTGCCGCCCAAATACAGTAGCGTGTCCGCGTTTCCCAGCAATCCCTCCCAATCGTCTTTAAACAGCGCCTTTAGCCCTGAAATATTTTGCAGCACAATGGTGGACATGATGTTCCGGGAGCGCATGGTGCTCTGTATCTTCCCAAAGTCGCTGGGCAAAGCCACATTGCAAAACTCGTCCATCATCAGCCGCACCGGCACAGGCAGCGGTCCTTGATGAACCCTGTCCGCCTGGTAGTAAAGGGACTGAAACGCGCAGGTGTAGAGCATCCCCACCAAATAATTAAAGGTACTGTCGCTATCGGGGATCACGGCAAACACCGCCTGCTTCCGCTCTCCCATCCAGGAAAGCTCCATTTCGTCATGGGATGTAATGCTTCTGATCTCCGGGATGATAAAGGCCGACAGCCGCACCGCGGCGGTAATGAGGATGGACCGGGCCGTCTTGCCCGCCGCCTGCTGGAAGATATGGTATTCCCGCACGGCGATGTGGTCCGGCTCCTCGTCCTCCAGCGCCTCAAACAACAGGTCCAGCGGGGAGCGGTACGCCTCGTCCTCCTCGCTGGCCCCGCCGTTCTCCAGCATATACAGCACCGTTTCAAGATTCTGCTCCTCCGGGGGAGCTTCGTACAGCAGATACAGCATCAGCGCCGTGTCCAGGGCCACCTCCGCCCGCTCCCAAAACGGGTCGCTCTGCTGGGCGTTCTTGGGCGTAGTGTTTTGAATGAGGTTGTTCACCAGCTTCATCACATCCTTGGCATCCCGGATATAGGCAAAGGGGTTAAAAGCGTCCGAGTGCCGGGGGTCAATGAGGTCAAACACCCGCAGCACATACCCCTCCTCCAGCAGCAGCGGCGCCAGGTCCCGAAGTATTTCGCCTTTGGGGTCCGTCACCAGGAAGCTGCCGTTTACCTGCATGATATTGGGCTTGCAGAAATACCTCGTCTTACCGGCACCGCTGCCGCCCACGATGATTTGCAGCAAATTCCGCCCGTGTTGCCGCCCGTTGAGACTCATAGCCACATGGCGGGTCAGCAGGGTGTTGTTGGCCGGGTCTTTGTCCGCGTATTTCCCATTGAGCTGCCGCGCACTGCCCCACCGGGCGGAGCCGTATTCCTCCCCCGGCCTGCGGTTTTCCCTGCCGGAGTAATACAAGACCACCGCGCCCCCATAGAGCATAAGAAACACCAATAAAAATCGCGGTGTGTATGCCTTCCAGCACAGGGCAAACGGATGTGCCGCCACCTGGGAAAGCCGCTCCAACAGCTGAAATAGATTCATCCCGCTCTCATACACCCCCGCCGCCAAAACCGCCGCCCATAGCACCGGGACCGTCAGCGCCGCCCAAACCACCGGCGGCACAGATTTTCTCCGCATAGCCCTTCCTCCTAATCCGTCTCAAATTGAGACACATTTTGGCACG
>ERZ812616.1352-NODE-1352-length-26932-cov-2.912490_pt1 | contig 26932 bp, 17 predicted proteins | sample MGYA00376249_ERZ812616 | MGnify/ENA primary metagenome ERZ812616 (study PRJEB26924, sample SAMEA4378265) | human gut metagenome | biome: human gut; feature: human-associated habitat; material: faeces | place: China | collected 2013 ...
TCGTCCACTGTCTGACAGAACTGACCCAGGTCGGTTACATTATTACGATCCGAATAATTTTCCCACGGGCCACGTCCGTAGTATTTAATACGTGCCATATCTTCCGGCATCTGCATTTGCATACCGAAGCGGAACATATCCGATACTTGAGCAGACTTATCGGCAACCATCTTCTGCGAAACCTTCACTGCACCTTCGTTGTTGATCGTATAGGTGATATACAGTTTGGCAGAAACTGCCTCCATTGTATATTCCGCATTTACGACAGCCTGACCATTTTCAATCTTATTGGTCATAGAAGTCAGTTTCAGACCGGGTTGTTTCCAGGCTGCATATTTATTCTGCAGGCCGGCCCCCATATCATTGTCGGTCGGAGCACGCCAGAAGTTAGGTGTCAATTTGCCGCCTTCATCGATCATTGCTTGTCCTTTCACATCATATTTACAAAGGAAACCGTCGTGTTTATTGAATTCGATACGGAAGTTTTCGCCTGAAACGATCAGGTAATTATAATCGTTTTCCTTGATAACAGGAATAACTGTTGCGATATTTACCTTTTCTACATTAGCCAGTTTCAATTCCGGAGCTTCATACGGACGGATCACCAACTGATTTTTAGCTACTGTATATCCGGCTGGAAGCATTGTTTCAGCCTTTTTCAGTTTGAACGCTACATTCAACAGCAGTTCCTTGCATTTACAAATACCTTCCGTATTGTAATTCAGTTTGACTGACTTGGTTTGTTGCGGAGCAACTTCCAGGTCTTTGATCATACCGGTCTGGACAACTTCACCGTTTGCCAGCAATTCCCATTCAGCATAGTAACCGCTCAAATCACGGAAGAAGTTTTCATTATACACATTCACTACGCCGTTGGCCAGATCAGAAGGTGTAACCCAGATTGACTGATAGATATGGCCTACTTCATGCATATGTGGATTCGGTTTACGATCAGGGCTGATCAAACCATTATCGAGGAAGTTGTTGTCTGTTGCATCATAACGGTTGAAGTCGCCACCATAACCATAAAACTCTACGCCATCCTTATTCTTCATACGCAATGACTGATCTACGAAGTCCCAGATGAAACCTCCCTGATATTTCGGATACTTGCGTACAAGATCCCAATATTCTTTAAATCCGCCTTGCGAGTTACCCATCGCATGTGCATATTCACATTGGATAAGCGGCTTGTCGATATTACCTTTGCAATATTCTTCGCATCTGTCATATCCCAGGTACATCGGGCAATAGATATCGGTAAACTCATTCGTACGGGCCTGTTCGTACTGAACGGCACGGCTCTTGTCTTCGTTCTTGATCCAGGTATAGCATGCTTCGAAGTTCGGTCCGAAACCGGCTTCATTCCCCAACGACCAGAAAATGATAGACGGATGATTGAACCCACGCTGTACATTACGCTGGTTACGCTCCATATGTGCCTTGGCATACAGCGGATTCTTAGCCAGTGTTTCTTCACCATATCCCATACCGTGAGATTCCACATTGGCTTCAGCCACGACATAGATACCGTATTCATCACACAAGTCATACCACAGGTTTGCATCCGGATAGTGACAAGTACGAACGGCATTCAGATTATATTCCTTCATTATTCTGATATCCTGCAACATGCGTTCACGTGATACCACGTAACCACCGTCCGGATCCATTTCATGACGGTCTGCCCCTTTAAATAAGACTGGTTGTCCGTTTACCAGGATCTGACCACCTTTCAATTCGATTTTACGGAAACCGACTTTTACCGGAATTGTTTCCAGCTCTTTACTGCCATCTTTCAATGTAGCAACCAAAGTGTACAGGTTCGGTGTTTCAGCCGTCCACTTCAACGGATTGGCAACAGCCATATCGGCAGAAACTTTACCCGATCCTTTCAGTGTAGTTGTTGCAACCGAATTGCCTTGCTTATCCAACAGTTTCACATCGACCACACCGCCACCTTTCAGATTCAATGCAATATTCAATGTAGCATCTTTATACTGTGCATCCAGATCCGGAGTTACACGGATATCCTGGATATACTTCGGATTACGGGCATACAAATAACAATCGCGTCCTACTCCCGACAGGCGCAGGAAGTCCTGGTCTTCCAGGTAAGTTCCGTCGCACCAGCGGAAGACCTGGAATGCGATCAGGTTCTTTCCGGGTTTCAAGTATTTGGTTAGATCGAATTCGGCTTCCAGTTTGCTGTCTTCACTGTATCCTACATATTGTCCGTTCACCCACAGATACATATTGGAGGTCACAGAACCGAAGTGAGCGAAGATTTCTTTTCCTTTCCAGTCTGCCGGAATAATTATTTCCTTCCGGTATGAACCGACATGATTATTTTCTACCGGAATTTCGGGAGGATTGTTCTTAAACTGGTTTCTCCACGGATACCCTACATTTACATAGATAGGATCGCCGAAACCGTTCAGTTCCCATACCCCCGGAACAGGCATATTCGCCCACCCTTTATCGTTAAAGTTCACCTTGTAGAAATCTGTCGGACGAGCATCCGCATTCTGCACCCAGTTAAATTTCCAGGTTCCGTTCAAGGTCATAAAATTCCCTGAAGATTCTTTGCACCCCTTCAACGCGGCATCCTCTGTCTCATACGCAAAATAATTGGTATGCATCGGAGCACGGTTTACCTCATTAACGTTTGGATCCTTCCACTCATTTTTCTGAGCGAATGCTGTCATTCCGATTAAGGAACAACAGCAAGCTAGCATTTTTAATTTCATTTGATATTAGGTTTTCAATATATGTGCGTAATCAATCTACCCACTTCTGCCATTTCTGATTATCATTGTAACCGGCTTCCACCATTGTTTCAATAAATTGCATACCTCTTACGCCATCGTATACAGTCGGGAAATCCAGGCATTCTTCACAAGGCTGCTCTCCTTTCTTAATACTCATTACGGTATGGGCGAAGTTTCTGTATATATTGGCAAATGCTTCGATGAAACCTTCCGGGTGACCGCCCGGTGTACGGGTATTCATTTTGGCTGTATCGCTTATAAATCCATTATTTCCCATCCGGATCACTTCGGTCGGTTTGTCGGTCCATTTAGCCAACAAGGTGTTCGGTTCCTGTTGCTGCCATTCCAGACCGCCTTTGTCTCCATAGATACGGATACGGATATTATTTTCTTCTCCGGCTGCAACCTGTGAAGCTGTCAGCGTACCTACCACCCCATTCTCATAGCGCATGAAAGCGGCACCATCGTCATCAATCGGACGTCCGGGTACAAAAGCATTCAGGTCGGCACAAACTTCCTGAACCTTAAGACCGGTTATATATTCTCTCAAATGCCAGGCATGTGTACCGATATCCCCGATACAGCCGGCTTTACCCGAACGTTTAGGGTCTGTACGCCATCCGGCATTGTTTCCCCCCTGCAGTTCGATCCGGTCGGAAAGCCATCCTTGCAGGTATTCCACATACACACGACGCAGTTTACCCAAGTCGCCTCTAGCGATACGAGCTTTCGCTTCTTTCACAGCAGGATAAGCAGAATACACATGGGTAAGAGCCAATACCAGTCCGGTTTCTTCTACTTTTTTCTGTAGTTGCTTGGCTTCTTCCAGCGAGAAAGTCATCGGTTTGTCCACCACAACATGGAAGCCTCTTTCCAAAGCCATCATAGCCGGTTCGAAATGCCAGCGGTTAGGTGTTACAATAGTAACAAAATCCATCCGTTCACCTTCCGGCAAAGTCATTTCGTGTTCGAACATTTCCTGATAAGTACTGTAAATACGATCTTCCGGGAGGAAATAAGAGAGTCCGGAACTTTTAGATATTTCAGGGTCTACGCTGAAACATCCGCAAACTAATTCAATCTGATTGTCCATAAAGGCCGCACGACGATGGATAGCTCCAATAAAAGCATCACTTCCACCACCTACCATGCCCATTCTTAGCTTTCTGTTTTTCATGATAATACTATTTTACGAATTACGAATTGAGAGATTGCCCAAAGTTACAAAATGCTGTAATATGTACAATAAATTTCGTAATATTATTATATTGATTATGATTATACTTTGACTTCAATACTAATATCTTCATTACACATCTAGTTCTAACTGATTTTTAACCAACTTATAATATAATCCTTTATTTTGAACTAACTCTGTATGAACTCCTTCTTCTACAACTTGTCCATGATCAAGGACTACAATATTATCTGCATCTTTTACTGTGCTTAAACGGTGAGCTACGATAACGACTGTCCGACCTTCATAAAATGAGTGTAAATGTTCCATGATCCCCCTTTCATTATTGGCATCCAAAGCATTGGTTGCTTCGTCCAGAAATATATATTCTGGATTTTTGTAAACAGCACGTGCTATCAAGATACGCTGTCGTTGTCCTTGACTGACACCATTTCCCTCCATACCTATTATTGTATTATATTTTAGAGGCAAAGCTTCGATATATTCTTGTATATTGGCGACAGATACGGCATGTTGTAAATGTTCATAATCAATGGACTGTTTTCCTACAGCAATGTTTTCTGTTATTGTATCTGAAAATATATATCCATCCTGCATAACAGCACCTATTTTATCTCTCCATGTATGTGGATTTATAGAATCCAAAGGAGTACCCCCAACTTTAATTTCTCCTTTTTGAGGCGAATAGAATCCAAGTAATAGTTTTATTAATGTCGTTTTTCCACTACCGCTTGCCCCAACAATGGCTGTTACTTTATTTCCCGGAATGGTTAAATTAATGTTACATAGAACATTTTCATCCTCTTGTCCACTGTAACTGAAATCCAAATTCCGGATATTAATCGTCCGATTTTCCGGTAATATTGCTATTTTAGTAGAGATGTCCCGTTCCTCATCTTTGAGATGATGAATTTCATTCAGGCGTTCGATGCTGATTTGAGCATCCTGAAAAGTCCGAACAAAACTGATAAATTGTTCGATAGGAGCATTGAGCTGCCCAACGATATATGTAATAGACATCATCATACCCAATGTCATGCCACCTTCAACAACAGCCCGGGCAGAAAAAAATGTAATTAATATATTAGTCGTCTGATTAAAGAAGGCAGAGCCCACTTGCTGGTATTGCTCCAACTTCAGACCTTGGAGGCTGATCCGGAACAATTTGATTTGTATCTGTTTCCATTTCCATCGTTTCTGATCTTCGCTATTGTTGAGTTTTATTTCCTGCATTCCAGTAATCATCTGATATAAATTACTTTGTTCACTAGCAGCTTGTGTAAAACGTTTGATATCCAGTATTCGGCGATATTTCATAAATACCATAATCCAGGTTACATACAAACAATTTCCAACAAGAAATAACACGAATATTACTAAATCGTAATAAGCTAAAACGACGCTGAATACAATAAAATTAAGAAGGGAGAAAAAAGTTGTGAGAGATGAACCAGTCAGAAATGCTTCAATTCTTGAATGGTCACCTATCCGCTGCATGATATCTCCAATATTCTTGGTATCGAAGAAATGAAGAGGTAATCTTGTCAGTTTGGCCAAAAAGTCTGAGATTAATGTAATATTAATCTTGGTATTGGTATACAATAATATCCTGTTCCGAATAAAGTCGACAGTAAGTCTACCGAAAAATATCAATAACTGTGCGATAAGAATAAGTGTTATCAAACTCAGGCTATTGTTCTTTATACCTTTATCAACCAATGCCTGAGTAAGAAAAGGCAATAAGAATTGGAATCCGCTGGCAACAATCATACTAGCTATCAGTTGGAACAATTCTTTTTTATAAGGAGTCAGGTATTTAAAGAAGAAACTGATGTATTGTTTACTATCTATATCATTTTTTGTTATAAAATTCGGGGGATGGTTCCAAAAGTAATGCTATCCCTGCTTCTTTCCCATCAAGTTGCGTATTAAACCAACATTGACCAAACTCTTCTTCATAATAAACGACAGATGTATGATTTCCCGGATCAGCAATATGAAATAGATAAACTCCTTTTTTCTTCTCAATTTTATAGCAGACAACAAAATGCTTCTTATTCCAATGAAGAATACAGGGTAGTGGGCATTCTTCTATCAGCTGTTTCATAGTAATGCGTACAGAAAGAGTCCGAAACCCAATTGATTCAGCAGCTTGAGTAATCCCATCCATTGATACCCCTTCTCTGGATATATAGGTTCGCTCCCGCAAAAACGATAAAGAGTATTTGCCTCCGTAAAATTCAGCAATCATACGGAGGCAGGTAGGGGCACAGTCCATTGTATCAAGTTGATGGTAGTGGGGGAACGACATGGCGAACCGTTTTTGGAGGATCTAGTCTAAATGAAACTAAGTTAACAACCTCCTAAACAACTGCAACACACTACTGGTGAATCATTACACCAATTTTGAGTATCAACATCATGACAGTCAGAAATCGGATGCCTGTTACCATTACATACTAAATAGCACGCACCTGCCCAACCACCTAAAATCTCTTTTCTTTCCTCTTTTGAAAGAAAATTTTCTTCTTGAAGGTTTAACTTCATGAATCCTACTTTTTTCATATATATTTATTTGAAAGTTAATAAGGTTCAATTACCGGAACCTCTTCGGTATCGTAGCTATCCCGTTTACGATTTGGGATTTTTGCAAAAATATCTTTATCTCAACTAAATTTTATCATCGATATAATACCTCAAATCTTTAAGACTTAACTCCATAGACATTCGTCTACTGTTGATGAAAATAGTTGGTGTATGACTGATATTTAGTTTTTTTATAGTGCTGAGATAACGTTCTAATTCTTCATTTCGGATATTTGTTTGTATTGGATATTTTGCAGCCCATTTAGTGTAGTCCATATTTTTAAACCAATCTATAAGAGATGCTATAATTTCTTCTTGATTGTGATTTTTGGTATATGCTAAAAGATGACCTATAAATTGATTACATTTCTCTTTGTTTGTCTTTTTAGAAATAAACAATATCTGGAATTGAAGTCCAGTTTCAAATATATTCAGGAATTGAACAATCTTCTTCATGGACTCCCCACATGGTGAACAATAGGGGTTCATGATCTCTGTAATAAGTAAAGTAGATTTAGGGTCACCTACCAATATTTCATTTTCAGGATGATCAATTTCATCTTCAGGTAAGCATTGAACTGAATAGTTAATCTGTTCAGGATTTCGAAGTAGCCGATAATATTGATATTGATAGTTTTCCATTGAGTTTTTACGTTGGATTAACTTTTTGATAATAAACCAACCACCAGCAATCATCATAGCGATACCAGATAAACTTATTATATCGTAGAACCTAACTTGTGATACAGAACAGGTTGAATAGAAACCATCTGCTATATATACTAGTATGTCTAGTAATAACATAAACATGACACTTAGGCATAAAGGACAAAATACTTTGAGTTTAAATATTTGATATAGAACAGATATAAGGATTAATGGCACACACAAGATAGCAATACTAGCTAATAAATATGTATTTCCAGTGAACTGGTATAGTAGTACGACCGAAAAATAGATTATACCTAAATCTGCCAGTTTTATATTCCGGGTAATGGATGACATCCGGGATTGAGTTACTTTTTCACATCCGTTTCCGGAACTGATAGAGCAAAGTTTCTCAGTTACTGGAATCTTAAAACCAAGCTCCATGGCTACCAGCAACATAGAAAAGAGAAGTCCTCCTATTTTGGGAACAAGGGAGTAGATAGCAAAAGGGGTTGCAAAATTAGAAAGTCCATAGGCTGTCAATATACAAACAAATCCCGCAATCAGGATAGCCTGTAGTTTTTTACTATATTTGTTTTTCTCTTGATACAAGCTGTAATTTTCTTCTGTTTCCCTCTTTTCTATCTGCAATAGAAGAACTACTCCATTCCATTTATTCTGGAATGCCTCAACTGTTTCGGATTTTCTTCCGGAATAAACGACCGTATTATCTTTTATTTGTTTTATCCAGATAAGATCATCTCCTTTATCATCTTTTGTCAGAACAATTACTTCAGCTTCAGTAAGAGCATCTTTTAGTTGATCAAAATCAATTCGAACGACTGTATTGGGAATATTCAAATCTGTCAGATAATCAGCGACTGCTTGTAAGCTTGGATAATAAGGATGTTGTAGCAGTTGTTCTTTAATGCCTGTTAATGTTATCTGAAATCCTTTTTTCTGTAACTCTTTATAAATGATTTTATAGAAATCGTCAAATCTCATAATTATTGTGTTTTATATCATATCGTATTATAAAGTTCCTGCATTTTTCCTTCCATCTCTTTCAGGGAATAAATAGTTTCATATTGAGTACGACATCTGTTTCTCATTTCTTGTATGTCTTTGTTGTTTAACACTTGTGATAAGAGTTGATAACATTGTTCAATATCAAAAGATACCTCTTCTTTGTTTTCAATCGTTTTTATTTTATATCCGTTCTGTCCATTTATAACCATTTCGTCCAATCCGGTAGAATTGCTGGCAATAATAGGAAGTCCGTGCATCATCATTTCGATAGCTACAAAGCTGCATTGTTCGTGCTTAGATAACATTACACCGATATCGGCTATCTGATAGAACTGGTAAAGTTCATCTTTTGAAAGTTTGCCTGTGAATATAATACGTTCCCAATCATTTTTACATTCTTCCAAGCATTTGGTGTATTCCCCGTCTCCAATAATAATCAAGCGACAGTCTATTCTTTCCTGTAACATTTTTTTGAATACTTGTATCAAGAAATCAACACCTTTTATATCATCAAGACGCCCGACAAACAGTACTATTTTTTCATTAGGATTTAGATGAAGTTGTTTTCTTACAATAGACTTTTCTTCTATAGACAAAAATTTTCCCTCATCTTTCAATCCGTTATAAATTAACGATAATTTATTTGAAGGCACCTTGTATTCAAGCTGTAATATATCCTTTGCGTATTTGGCAAGACAGATAATATGGTCGACTTCCTGAAGAAAAGCAATATCTGTCTTATAGGTCATTAGTGTATCTTTTTCTATTTTGGTAACCAGTTCTTTCGTTTTTTTCCGGATAATATCTCTAAAGTAACCTGTATTTCCATTCAAGTTGAAACACCAACTTAAGTAATGAACACTGAGTATGATTTTACTTTCTGGCCAATTTGCCTTAAGTTGCTTGATCATGGCTTCATAACGAAATTGATTGAAATGGAAAATAAGCTTTGCATCTGGATTTATAAAATCGGCAAGGAGATAAATACTGTTCAAAAAATAAGTTTCATCGCACTTACCTTCCACATATTTGAGTTGATTGCATGGAATGTAAATTTCACGTATAGCAACCGTTGACTCAATTACTGTAAATTCCGGTTTGTTCGAAAAGTAGTTGACGATATTCACCTGAAAACTGTCATCCAGACAAGCTAGCAATTGCTGTATGTAAGTACCGATACCATAGACGGCAGCCCTACTTACTTCGTTAAAGATAAAAAGCTGGATCATGATAGTATATTTTTAAGCCCGATACCCGCACAGCCATTTTTTAAACCGAAAGGTAAGTAGATAAATTCTTCATCCATTATAGTGGATGGGAGAACCACATTGGGTAACAGTTTATTGACTGTAAAATTCATTTCTTTATTGTTTTTCCATTGAAGAAAGAGGTTGCTGAAATATCCTAAATCAGTTTGCTGTTGACTCTCTTTTAAAGAAACAGTATACCAATCTTCCAGATAAGAAGGAATAAATGGAATATCATTTGTTTTGTGCTTCGTCGAGAATAGACGGGTCAGAATATAAAATAATATTCCGGCAGCGCCGGTTTCAAAACTTTTATCACACACTCGTAACGGATCACGTTCCATTATTTTTTCATCGATACCAGCTAATACGTCATTCGAATTCCCTTCAATAAAGTCATTTTGTAATAAATACTCCATGCTCCATCCGATACCACAAAGTCCATTCTTGAAATTGATAGGGGTTTCCGTATGGATTTGGGCATATACTTCATCCAACAGTTTACCAGCAAAATCATCATAGATTTTTTTGCGACTATAACGAGCTAAATGAGCAAAAAAGATAACAATTCCAATTTTGCCATCAAATAATCCAAGGTTATCTGTATAGCTGCTGTTGACGATGAGATGTCTGGCTATACGGAGTAAGTATTGACTTTTATCTAATATTGTACTCACATTAAGATTATTTTTTATTAAACAAGGTACCGATCCCTTCCAAAGGAGTAAATACCTCCGCAAAATTTTACAATCGTGCGGAGGCTAGTTAAACTATTATGAATAACCGTTTTTTATTTGAAACCCGGATTCTGCTCCAATGCCGGATTACGTAATGTCTCCTCTAGTTTGATAGGAGCAAAATACATTTTGTTATCCCATTTACGTTTCTCAATGTAGTTCAGATTGAGGACGGTCCAGGTATAATTATAAACGTCTTCATCATGTACATATGGTAACGTAGCAGTCTTACCCGGTTTCAGACGGCCTACAATAGTGATACCTGTCAACTTTTTACTGCTTGTTTCCGGAGCTATCATCCAGCGACGTACATCATAATAACGAGAATGCTCGTAAGTTAATTCTACACGACGTTCATGACGCAAAAACTCACGCAAATCATTCTGATTAAAAGCCTGTCCCCGAACAGCCAAAGTAGCTCTTGTATCCGGACGTCCGATACGCCCACGGAGGGCATCCAAATAAATAGCCGCTTCATCCAACTTATTCAGTTCAATACAAGCTTCGGCTGCAATCAGGTACATTTCGGCCAAACGGATATACGGCATCGGACAGATCTGGAAATTATGTTCGGTCGCAGAAACCGTACCATCGATTAATTTCTTTTCCAGATAGCCTGTGTACGTTCCGTTCCAGTTTTCGATATTAGACATACGGGTATCTACACCAACCATACCGTTAAATTGTTGCTTTTTGATAGCATTATTTTCATCATCTACTGATTGTATGGCATTAACTTCAACACCACCGCTACTCAATTCATAATATCCGAACTGCAGGTTACCCAGTGGAGTTGCATCGAACACAGCTCCATCAGAGGCTCTGGGGCGTCCCCATTCTGCTCCGTCATAGCCAATTGTTGCATAGAAACGTGGTTCGCGATTTGTATACGGATTCACAGTTGTTTCTTCGCCAGCTTTCAACAGGGTGTTCGGGATCTTTCCGTCTTCCGTCTCAAATGCCATGACCAAATCATGAGTCGGAGCAGTACCAGCCCAGTTGTGGTATCCATTCGGACCATGCAGTAAAGCTACACGGTTACGAACCCAGTTGTCGGCATCCTTATCTTTGTTTACATACTGTTTGGACCAGATTGTTTCGTCATTATTCGTGATAATGATATTATGGAATTTTTCTGCAATATCCTTGATTGTACCTGCATTACAGTCGATAAGTGAATAATTGCCATCATTAATTACCTCTTTAGCTGCATCCAGTGCCTTTTGATATAAAGCTTGCCGGTCGCCTGTGTATTGATTACATGCCAAAGTGTTAACAGAACGGTCTGCAAACAACGGACTGGCAATATGCAGCAATAAACGAGCCTTCAACGCTTTAGCGGCTCCCCTCGTTGCACGCCCTAAGTTTGCACCGGTCTGTTGTTCCGGCAATAAGCTAACTGCTTGTTCAATGTCTTTTAATATAAAATCCATAACATCAGCCACGTTGGAACGCGGTAGCTCCATTTCTGAAGCCTCTTCGATACTGTACACATGGTCTACGATAGGCACGCCACCGAAACCACGGAGCAACTCCGTATAGATATACGCCCGAAGGAAATAGGTCTCCCCTTTCAAAGCATTCAAGTCTACCCCGGTTTTCTGAGGAACGTTGTCTATATTTTCCAATACGAGATTGGCACGGTAGATAGCTTTAAACTGTTTGCTCCATCTAAACGGACAGTCGTCACGATCGTAAGCGGCCAAGTTGCTAGGAGAAACGGTTGCTTCGTTTATATCACGACATCCATATACGTGTGTAAAAAACCCGTCATCTGTCCATGCTTCAGGATTTACTTCTTGTGCGATGTCGCATACATACGAATAAACATCGGTAACAACTGATTTTGTCAAATCGGCATCCGTCCAAACGGTTGCTTCATCATACTGGTCTTCCGGTGTCAGGTCCATAAAGTCGGAACAGGAACTGAATGAAAGTGTTAGTCCTGCGACAGCCGAAAGACAAATATATTTTAGTCTTGTTTTCATAATAATTACGTTTTAGAATGTTACTTGAACTCCAAAATTGATGATTTGTCTCAGAGGATAATCTCCTAAGTCTTTACTACGCTGTTCCGGATCGGCATCTTTTACACCGTCAATGGTAAACAGGTTAGAACCGTTTGCATAGAGGCGCAAATTGGAAATCCCCGCTTTCTTTAATCCTTCGAAATTAAAGGTATATCCGAGCTCGGCATTCTTCAAACGCAGGTAATCGGCATTTCGCAAGAAATAGGTGTTATCATTGTTAATCCAGTACTGATTCTCACGGTCCCATGCACGTGGACCCTCCGAATACGGATTTTCCGGTGTCCACCGTTTATCGAAGTCACTTTTCAGGAAATTACCAACCAGACCGGACCAGGTTTCGATGTATACCTGAGCCCCTGTTGCACCCTGGAACAATAACATGATATCCCAGCCTTTCCACCTGGCTGTAAGTGTCAAACCGGCAACGAAGCGCGGTTCCTGGTTCTTCTCCGGACGGACGCGATCCAAACCATCGATTTTTCCATCACCATTCATATCCTTAAAACGAATATCGCCCGGCACCGTGTTATCTGAATACAACAGACCTTTTACCCGCGCCTCATCGATTTCTGCCTGGGTATGGAAAATACCGTCTGCTACATAAAACAACAAGTCGCGGCTACCCACTGCTTTACCTGTTGAGAACTGGTATCCAGGAACATTTTGCACTTCATCCCAGAAGGTAATCTGGTTTCTTGCGTATGTCATATTCAGAGATGCCCCATATTCTACCTGACCGATTTTGTCTTGCCAGCTTACCAAAGATTCAAAACCGCGATTTTTCATTTCCCCCAGGTTCTCACGCGGTAAGGTGATACCGGTGATTTCCGGCAGAGATGCATTACGTGAGATCAACATATTCGTACGTTTGTGGTAGAATACATCCGTCTCCCAACTTAATCGGTTCTGTAAGAATTTGAGATCCAAACCGACATTGTAAGTAGTCCCAACTTCCCATGTGATATTCGGATTTGGAGTACGGCTAGGATACAAACGTTTATTTTCAGTTCCACCAAATGCTATACCATTGTTGTTGAATGCGTATGTCGTCAGATATTGGATGGAATGGTCGTAGTTGTTATCTGAATCTACGAGGGCATCATTACCGGTCTGCGACACGGAACCACGCAACTTGAAATAGTCGATAAAACGAACATTATCTTTCCACCATGCTTCTTCTGATACACGCCAGGCTGCTGATACGCCAGGGAAGAAACCGTAGCGCTGATCTTTCGGGAAACGGTAGGAACCATCGACACGCCAAACAAATTCGAATAAATAACGTTCCAGATAGTTATAAGAGACACGGCCGAAATAGTTCAGACGAGTCTCTTTCCAAGAGTAACCATTTGCCATCTGTCCTTCTTGACCTCCTAAGTTCAATTCTGGTTTACTGTCTGAGATGAACCCTGTACGATAAGCGAATGTTTCTTCATATTGTTTCTTCTGACCTTCCATACCGAATGTAACACCGATCGTGTGTTGTCCGAATGTACGGTTGTAGTCGATCAAACCGTTGAGCATCCAGCCGAGTTGTTCAGTATGTTTGCGTTCCAGTGTCGGAGAATCTATCCACTGCTTGGATGAACTCAAACCTTCGCTGCTTTCATTTACTCCATCCCAGGAATACAAGTAAACCGGTTTTTCCATTTTTCGGCGATTCTGGAAATGAATATCATAAGAAGCGTTACCCCGCAACGTCAGCCCTTCGATCCAGGGCACTTTTACGTTTACGGAAAGGTTATTCTGGATATACTGGTTTTTGTAGTGGTCGAAACCAGCAAGGTCCGTACTCGTTACAGCCGGGTTGTCACCACGTTCGATAGCCGGTCCCGGTTCACCTGTTGGCCACCATGCCGGTTGATCCGGACGGGTACGACGTGCATTACCAAAAATATCCCCAGATTGTTTAGCCGGATATTTGGTATCTTCCAAACGGGCGGCCACTCCTAACTGGAAATCTACATATTGACTGGTCTTGACATCCAAATTTGTACGCAAGCTATACTGGTCATAACGGTTGGCTGAATTTCTATACAAACCATCTTCGCCGTTTGCACCGAAATTAGCATAATATTTAACTTTATCCGTACCACCGGATATACCGATATCAGCACGATAGATAGGGGAGGCTGGTTTTATAATTTCGTCAAACCAATCCGTATCCGGATATTTCCATGGATCAGCGTGTGTACGGAAACCCTCGATTTGTTCATCGGAGAAAGAACCCGGAAGTACTTCGTTTAACATTGTTGCGTACTCATACGAGTTTGTCATTTCCGGTATACGGGTAGGTTTAGAGAATCCACCACTTGCATTGAACGAAACAACCGGTTTGCCTTCTTTACCGCGTTTGGTAGTAATCAAAACTACGCCATTAGCAGCGCGAGCACCATAAATAGCGGCTGCAGCATCTTTCAAAACTGAAATAGATTCAATCTCATTCGGGTTCAAACGGTTCATACCACCATCACGATCGGGTATACCATCAATTACAATCAACGGATCATTGCTACCCAGGGAGTTAGTACCACGAATACGAATAGTCGTAGCACCGCCACCCGGTTCGTCTGCTGTTTGGAAACCAATAACACCCGGCATACGACCGACCATAGCACTAGTCAAGTTACTCGTCGGAGACGCTTTTAACTCCTCCCCCGATACACTGGCGACAGCTCCTGTCACCGTTACCTTTTTCTGTACTCCATAACCGACAACTACAACCTCGTCCAGTTTCTGAGTGTCTTCTTTTAATGTTACATTGATCGATGATTGATTACCTGCCGCAATCTCCTGCGATTGGTAGCCGATATAAGAAAAGACAAGTTTAGCGTTGGTGGGTACTTCCAATTGATATTTACCGTCCATATCGGTTATAATACCGATCGTAGTTCCTTTTACAGAAACATTTACACCAATAAGAGGCTCACCTGAGGCATCGGTAACTGTTCCGCTGATATTTTTCTGTTGAGCAAATACAGTCGTCGTGCAAAGTGCAAAAAGCAATAAGGTTAACATTCTGAGTAAATTGCTTTTAGCACGACATTTTCTAAAATGTTCGTCTAAAATAGATTCTTTCATTTTTGTCTGTTGTTAAATGAATATAAGGTTAAAAAACACAATGGATACTATTACATATCCGATTCTAAACATTGGATTTAAAAATTCATAATCATAGGCAATCAATATTAAAATGAATACTAGTGAATCATAAAAAACTTAGATATTATCATCCCCATAACTTAACAAAGTGCAATCTTTATTACGGAGATACCACAAGAACGTTTTTGAAAAGCCATACAATCACAGATAATGATCCGTTCATTCCGATACCGGGTGATCAGGTTTGCAGGCAAACGCAACTTATTATTGATCAATATCATATTCAAATAAATTTGGTTAACAATTAGACTTAATAGCGAAATGTTTCAAAAAGGGAACAAACAGTCTATTAAGAGAATTAAGAATATCACAACGACAAAGATATTGCATTTTGTTATATTAGCAAATAAAAGTGCAATTTTTTATTACAGAGATCGCTTATTTATTCAAACCACAAATGTTAAATTGCTCACATGAACGATATATTAAGAAATATAGACACAATTCGCAGGAACAAAGGGTATTCCCAGGAATATCTAGCCAGTCAGATTGGAATAAAACAAGCTGGTTTTAGTCTTATCATGTCAGGTGAACGGGAGTTAAAGTATAATACATTATTACAGATTGCAAACGCCTTACAGGAATCAGTAATAGATATTATTGCATATCCTGAAAAATACGTCCTGAGTAGAGACAATAACATATCAGCAGAAACTGTCTTACAAATCAAGTTAGATAACGACAAAAAAGAACAAGTATTAAAAATCGTCTTCGGAGATCAAGCGACAGAGTTACTAAAAGGGAAGTGACTTTCATTCTTCTTGGGAATAAAAATAGTCAGAGCCGACTTCCTGAATAAGCAAGCCGGCTCTAATTATTTACAGATCACATATTGTAATCCGTTATATGAAAGTAGAACTACTAAGTTCCAGAATTATTATTTCACAGGAGTTAATCCCATCTTTGCCGCCCGTTCCAGCATGAACTGTTTAGCAGCCTCGTATTCATTAGGTATCACACCATCCAGGATTGCATTTTTTATTGCCTCCTTTATAACGCCCACCGGTTGAGAAGGAGGAAGACCAAATATTTCCATAATTTCCTCTCCGGAAACAGGAGGCTGAAAATTCCGTACCCGGTCTTTTTCTTCTATTTCAGCCAGTTTTTCACGAACCAAACGGAAGTTATTAAGAAAACGACGCACTTTCTCCGGGTTCTTACTGGTTATATCGGCTTCACATAGTTTCATCAAATCGTCTATGTCGTCTCCGGCATCGAAAAGAAGACGGCGGATAGCCGAATCCGTCACCTCATCATCAGCCAACGCAATGGGACGCATATGCAGAGTCACCATTTTCTGGACATATTTCATCTTTTCATTCATCGGCAACTTCATGCGGCGGAAAATTCCCGGAAGCATACGTTCACCTATAAAATTATGGTTATGGAATGTCCAGCCCAAACGAGGGTCGAAACGTTTGGTGGCCGGTTTCCCTATATCATGAAAGATTGCACTCCAACGAAGCCACAAATTATCTGTTGTTTTGCTCAGACGGTCTAATACCATTAATGTATGAGCAAAATTATCCTTATGACCGATCCCTTCTTTCGTTTCTGCACCTTTCAGTGCACATAATTCCGGGAATATCAGTTGCAGTAATCCGCTTTTATCCAAAAGTTCAAAACCGATAGAAGGCTTGGGGGAAAGTACGATCTTATTCAACTCATCCACAATCCGTTCCTTAGAGATAATAGAGATTCGTTCCTTATTACGTTCGATAGCATCGAACGTATCGGGATGGATAAAAAAACCTAATTGTGAAGCAAAACGGACGGCACGCATCATACGTAACGGATCATCGCTGAATGTTATATCGGGGTCAAGCGGTGTACGGATAATCAGATTATCCATATCTTCCAAACCTCCGAAAGGATCCACCAGTTCTCCATAACGGTCTTTATTCAGACACAAAGCCAACGCATTGATCGTAAAATCACGCCGATTCTGGTCATCTTCAAGCGTACCGTCTTCTACGATCGGTTTCCGGCTGTCATGACTGTAAGATTCTTTCCGGGCACCGACAAACTCAATCTCCAGGTCACCGGATTTTACCTGCGCCGTTCCAAAGTTTTTGAACACGGATAGATGTGTCTTTTTACCTAACTTGTTAGCTACTGCTTTTGCTAATTCTATTCCGCTGCCTACCGCAACAACATCAATATCTTTCGAAGGACGGTATAAAAAAATATCCCTGACGTAACCACCAATCACATAAGCCTCAACACCTAATTCGTCTGCAGCCTCTGATATTATGTGGAACGGCTTAGCCGATATATGATTTAAAATATCTTCCTGATCTATATACATTCGCTTTATTTATCTCACTCATTGAGACTGCAAAGATAAAAAATATATCTTTGCAGACAGAACGAATAAGCTAAACAACATGAAGAAGTCAGCAATATGTATCGCATTTGCCGCCATTACCCTGGCTGCATGCAACCAAACGGAGAAAGAGGCACAAGCCCGACTAGAGAATGCGAGAAGCATGTACGAAAGAAATGAATTCTTCGCTGCAAAAAGCGAGATAGATAGCCTCCGTGCTCTTTACCCGAAAGAATACAAGGTCTTGAAAGAAGGCCTGGCCCTTATGCGCCAGGTTGAATTAAAAGAGGCGGAACGGACTATTGCATTTTGTGACAGCTTGCTCCCTATTAAAATAGAAGAAGCCGAGACTCTGAAAAAAGGATTTGCTTTCGAAAAAGATAGCGTCTATGAAGAAATCGGGAATTATATCTGGAAGCAACAGACGATAGAACGGAACGTTCAACGTTGTTATATTCGTAGCGGAGTTAATGAAAAAGGTGAAATCTATCTTGCCAGCGTTTTCTATGGCGGCGCACCGATCAATCATACAGGATTAAAAGTCAGTACGTCGGATGGTCAGTTTGCCGAAACTGCTTCGATTGCTTACGACGGTGGAGTAAATTACCGTTTTAAGGATCTGGGAAAAACAACTGAGGTCGTTACTTATAAAGGTGAAAAAGGCCTCGATGCTGCCAAATTTATCGCCACAAACGTAAAAGAGCGTATCAAAGCAGAATACACAGGTGGTAAACCTTATACTATATATATTGCCGATGGCGACAAAAAAGCGATCGCAGCAACTTATGATCTGGCCATAGTATTAAGCGATCTGGAAAATCTGATAAAGGAAAAGGATAAATCTACAAATAGGATTGCCTATCTGAAAAATAAACTGGAAAGTAATGCCGAGTAATTCCAATCTCATTCTTATCTAAATAAAAAATCCGGCTCCCGTAATTAATGAGGGAGCCGGATTTTTTATTTGAGACTATATCTCTTTTTACTTCACAATTACTTTATAAGCCTGATCGCCATCGACAGATACAATCACGACACCTCTTGTTGTCGGAACTGTAACATAGTCAGATGAAACAATACGTGTAGCGATTGTCTGACCCAGGATGTTCGACACTGTGATCTTCTTTCCATGTGCATTACGGATACTGAATTCACCAACGCCTCCTATTACTCTAATAGTATTAGGAGCTTCGATTTCTTCGTTGGCAACAGGAGCCGGAGCTGCTTCAACGGAGAATTCAACGCCGTCTTCTGTCATTACTACAACGTTATTCACAATGCCTACATAAGGTTTTGCACTCGTTGCTTCTTTCTGATTTTCCAATAGATAAAGACCACTTTCAGTTACCTCCAAAGCAAACAATGCAGGATTTTCAGTACTCTCCGTTATATCTTTAATTCTACTTTCTGTTACAAATTTCACACGGTTACTCTCTGAGTCAAAAGCCATATAGTAACGAGTTCTATCACCTTCTGGTTTTTCAAGATCAGTCGGCAAAGAAGTTGTAATAAAATACAATGGCTTCTCCGGAGTTGAAGCTTCTGATTTGATCGTCCACAAACTGAAATTGTCTTTTTCATAAGTAGACTTAAGAATATCCTGTCCTTCCAGTTTTGCCTCCGCAAAGAAGTTCAGCGGGTTCATTGTTAAGGATTTTCCATCTGAAGTAAGGCGTTTGTGCCCTGTTTCGATTGTTCCATACAGAGGAGCTTCAACTTCTTGCAATTTAAAGTATACAGCATCTGCAGATTCCTGCATATCAGAAGTTCCTGCATCAGATGACACATATTTATTTTCACCAAACTTCATTGCGTACTTACCTCCTGTAGATGCTGAAATAAATTGAAATTCAGAAGCATTATTTTCTTCTCCTAACTCAAATTTCTTGTTATTCGGAACTACATATTTATCACCAAATCTACTCTTTAACTTATAAGACATAACTGATATAGTATCCTGCAAACTTTTAGCACCACCAACAACAGTAGCTTCAGCAGAGTCCAGTTTAAATATCACCGCATTCTTTACATCACCAGACTTAATCTGTAAGCGAGATTCAGAATCAAATACAAACAACTCGCTTTCATCCATTCCATTTGGAATAAGATTCAAGACATAACCATTTTCAGCAAGTTCTTCCTTTGAAAAATAGGCAGAGCCAAGATGTTTGTTATTCCAATCGACATCCTGATATTCTAAAGTGATTGAATCGCCACTTGCACCAAATGTATAAGTATTTGGCATATCTTTCACATCAAAAACTTCCCCCTTTAATAAAATATTAGAGTCAGTTGCTCTATCAGCAATGCTATACATACCTTTATACAAGCCAGATTCAGATTTCACATACCACTGTCCTTTAAGCAAATGTACAGAAGGTACTACATTATCCTCCATAAATTCCAACGTTTTAGTTCCCTGATTATAGCTTTTGATATATTTACCGCCATTCTCTCCTTTACTTGCACTCTTCAAAAAGTAAACTCCTGATTTTGCAATTGATGATGAAGTTGGTTGCTGAACAGCAAAGAAAACATCTAACCCTTGATTAGTACCACCAACAGTCAAATATTTTTTATTGCTAAACGTTGTATATACAACAGGGACTTCAGATACTTCTTTTCCTGCTTCTTTAAAATTTGGAGCAGCTAATACTTCGATTGTTAAAGAATCATTTGTTAAATATTTCGTAAACTTAAACTGCTGGAACTTATCATTTCCAAATGAATGTATTCCTTCTTTCGCTTCATAGGTTGAATCTAATTTAAAAACTGCACCATAAGCACCTGTAGCCCCAGCAATATCCAAAGAAGTTGTATCTACACCTAAATACATATCTCTTCCATCTTTTTGCTCCTGCCCCTTTACCTGAAGTCTAACATAACCATCTGTATCGTTATCCAATCTCACAGCAATAAGATCTTTACCTTCAAAAACATTATCCTCAAATTGTCCACCAAAAGAGAATCTGAAAGAATCAAAGTTAGGATTTATCTCTCCTGGTTTCAATACAACTTTTGCACTTGCTCCCTGTTCTTTAAAAAGAATACCATTATCTTTTTTAACAGCTAATCCTGGAAGAGCAGAAAGCTCTGCTTCCTTAGACGATTCAACTTTGTCTAAATATAATTTTTCATTATCGTTATCTCCATATACAGCAAAAAATCCAGAACTAGAAATAGACCATTTGCTCGCACCTTCACCTAAAACAGGAGCTTCACTTGTTGGATCAAAAGATAAGATAGCTTTTGTCTTTTTATTCTTTATTTGATAATAAACTACTTCCGATTTAGCAGATTTTATCTCAGTTATCTCCCACAACGCTGAGTCACGATGAGCAATATCTGTTTTTGTCAAATCTCCAAGATTCTTTATGATCACAGAATCAGCCTTTAATCCATCTAAGGACAAATACTCATTATTATTCACCAAATAACAGTAAGCAACTTTAGATTGATCCTGAAGATCTTCTGCACTTGCCGTCAACGAACTTACCGCCATCAAAGCAGCGGCTATTAGAGTAGATTTTTTATTCATATATTTTCCCTTTTGGTTTATACATATTATTAATACTAACTACAAAGATATGATTTTTTAAATTCCCAGATGCAATAAGAAACGCTAAAGATACTTATAATCATGTATATTGTACAAAACTAGTCTTTTTAATGCCAAGATGTTACATACGTTATTAAAGATTGCCTTTTCAAAGAAAAACATAGTAGAAATGAAGAAACTTTCACTATATAGGTAGCCATAAACGGAAGTCTTTTGTAACAAAACGATTCAAACAGTCATACTTAAACAACAATATGACACACATTTCAAAGAAATAAAAACACTCCACTCTTCCCTAAGATCGTTTTTAGAAGATTTTCCATTACATTAATTAACAAATATCTCCCTAAATCATTTTCAAAAACTCGTTTTAAAGGAATTGCAAGTTCGTTTAAAACGAGTTTTTTTTTGTTTTAAATAAAATGGAGGTTCATTTAAAACAAAAGTACAGTTAAAAAGTGTTGCATACCGGATAAACAAAGGCTTTTTCCTGTCCGAATTATATGTTTTTCGGCAGTTTTTCATCACAGATCATCTTTAAAATACGCCAGAAACAAAATATCATAAGCTTCTCAAATATCAATTTCACAAAGCAAAACAGACACAACAAGCAAACAAGCAACATCAATTCGCCATATTTTCACATCAAAACCGACCTATTTAACAACAACATCCTCTCGGAGAATCTCACAAAATCCCCCTACGCCGTCCTTTTGTCCGTATAGCTTTCCTATACACCTGCATAAATATCATTTTGACACTCGAGCTACACCGACACTAAATCCAAATACGAAAGTGAATGTTTTTGATTAAGTTTCCTCCCCTGACAAAAAACTATTACCTTAGTGCCGTAATTAAACAAAGTATGGTAACAGAAGAATTAAAAAGACTCTACTACGAATATACCGGTTCACAGGCCGAAGACATCACAGAACTACCTTCATCCGGATCAAACCGCAGGTATTTCAGAATATCGGGACCTGAAACATTGATCGGAGTCAGCGGATCTTCACAGGAAGAAAACAAGGCTTTTATTTATATGTCCGGATTTTTCAGAGAGAAAGGCATTTCCGTCCCGGAAGTACGTTTTCATTCTGAAGACTATTCTTTCTACCTACAGGAAGACCTGGGAGACACAATGCTTTTCAACGCCATTGAAAAAGGACGTAAAAGTTGTGTATTCGATGAACAGGAACGTGAGTTATTACATAAAACAATTACCATGCTGCCTTCCATCCAGTATGCAGGAGCCGATGGGTTTAATTACAACGAATGTTATCCACAGCCGGAATTCAACCAGCGTTCAATCCTCTGGGACCTGAATTACTTTAAATACTGCTTTCTGAAAGCAACAGGCATGGAGTTTCAGGAAGACCGCCTGGAAGATGACTTTCAAAAGATGAGTGATGTCTTATTGCGTGACACTACTCCTACTTTCCTGTACAGGGATTTCCAGTCACGCAACGTGATGGTAAAAGATGGAGAACCCTGGTTCATCGATTTTCAAGGTGGACGAAAAGGGCCGGTTTATTACGATGTTGCCTCTTTCCTCTGGCAAGCCAAAGCCAATTATCCGGAAGATTTAAGAAACGAATTGCTTGCTGATTATCTGCAGGCACTACGAAAATATACAGATGTAAATGAAGAACATTTCTTCAGCCAGTTACGTCATTTCGTCCTGTTCAGGACTTTACAAGTATTGGGCGCCTACGGTTTCCGGGGATATTTTGAAAAGAAACCACATTTCATCCAAAGTGTTCCTTTCGCGATCAATAACCTGCGCCAGCTATTGAAGAATGATTATTCCGAATATCCCTATCTCTGTTCCGTGTTAAGGGAGTTGACCGGACTGACACAGTTCAGGGACGATATAAAAAAGCGGATGCTGGAAGTTAAGATCGTCAGTTTCTCTTATAAAAAGGGCATTCCGAACGATCCGAGCGGAAACGGCGGAGGCTTTGTTTTCGACTGCCGTGCCATTAATAATCCCGGTAAATATGAGCGATACAATCACTTTACAGGGCTTGACGAGCCGGTTATCCGTTTTCTGGAAGAAGACGGTGAAATTACGCAATTCCTCGAGCATGTATATAATATTGTAGATGCTTCAGTGAAACGATACCTGGATCGTGGCTTTACGAATCTGATGGTTTCCTTTGGTTGCACCGGGGGACAACATCGTTCCGTTTATTCGGCACAACATCTGGCAGAACATCTGCATTCCAAATTCGGAGTAAAAGTAGACTTGACCCACAGGGAACAAAATATAGAACAAATCTTTGACGCAATATTATGAAAGCTATGATTTTCGCAGCCGGTATGGGGACTCGCCTCAAACCGATGACCGACAATACCCCAAAAGCATTGATACCAATCAATGGAAGACCAATGTTGGAACATGTGATCCTTAAACTGAAGGATGCAGGGTTTCACCAGATCGTTATTAACATTCACCACCTGGGAGACCAGATCATTGATTTCCTGGCTGCTAATAACAATTTCGGTATCCAGATCCATATTTCCGACGAACGGGGATATCTTCTCGACACCGGAGGAGGCATAAAAAATGCAGCCAAATTCCTTCAGGGAAACGAACCTTTCCTGGTGCACAACGTCGACATCATGTCGAATGTCGACCTGAAAAAGTTATACAACTGTCACCTGGAAACAAAACCGTTAGCCACTCTATTGGTCAGCAAACGGAACACATCGCGTTACCTTCTTTTCAACAACGAGAACCGTCTGTGCGGATGGAGAAACCATGAGACAGGAGAAGTGAAATCTTATTATCCCGATTTCGATCCCAAATTATATAATGAATATGCCTTCAGCGGTGTTCATGTATTATCCCCGCAGATATTTGACTGGATGGAAGAGTGGACAGGTAAATTCCCGATTATCAACTTCTATCTATCCATCTGTGCAAAAGCCAACATTCATGCCTATGCAGCCGAAAATCTGCGACTGCTCGATATTGGCAAACCGGAAGCTTTGGCAAAAGCGGAAGAATGGGTAAAAAGTTTGTAATAAAATAAGATGGCTTTAGCCGGAAGTGTTTCAAACAATTCTGACTAAGGCCATTAACAATGGCAAATAGTCTTTTAGTTCCACACGCAATAGTTTTAATGCCTGCTGAATACGATAATCAACCGTTTTAGACGAGACATTCAGTTTCTCGGCGATCTCGTGGTAAGTCATATTTTGGAAACGGTTCATCTCAAAGGCTTCCCGATACGTTTCCGGCAGGCGAGCCAAGGCGGCTTCTATATTCCGGGTTAATTCTTCCACCACATAAAAATCAGGATCTTCATACTGCGATTGCATATTGACGGACATAGAATCCACAATCCGCTGTTTTAATTCATTCCTATTTATCAGGGTAAGACATCTGTTCTTCACAGCTCTAAACAGATAATTCTTCGGAGAGGACTCGATCACCTGCATAGAACTATTCTCCCAGAACCAGACCATAACATCCTGTACAATCTCCTGACCATCGTCAAAATCTACAAATTGTTTTGCGTAGGCACATAATAAAGGATAATAACGCATAAACAAGACATCAAATGCTTTCACATCACCAGCCTGGATCTCTTCGAAAAGAACCTCGTCTGTTGTTTTATCTGTGATTTTTGAAAGCATATAGTGGGATGTTAATTCGAATAAGACTTTGTATGTATCCGTGCAAAAATAGTATTTTTAAACCTATTGACCTATTACAACCCGATTAAGTTTTCAGCAAGATCGAACAAATAGAAAAATTTATTATAAAAAAGTGCATTTTCGTTTAGGAGGTTTCCCGACTCGTTAGTCTTAATTATAAAAGAGACAAAATGGATACACAAAAACATATAGATGAACAACTTCTTCTGGACTATTTTTCCGGAGCACTCACACCTGCCCTAAAGCAGGAAGTCGAGTCCTGGATACAAGAATCAGAGGAAAATAAAAAGATGGCACGGGATATCGAGTATATCTATTTTGCCACGGATACGCTCAATACGATTAAATCGGTAAACTCTACCCAGGCATTGGGAGAAGTAAAGGAGAGGATTAACAGAAAAGGGAATAAAAAGCATTCGTTCATTTTCTGGCTGCAACGGATCGCCGCTATTCTCGTTATACCTTTATTGATCAGCACGATCTACTTTGCAACTAAAGAAGATCCGGTCGAATTTATCGAAATCAGAACGAATCCGGGTATGGTTGCAGCTGTTGATCTTCCGGACGGCAGCAAAGTGTGGCTTAACTCCCGCTCTTATCTGAGGCATCCGCAAAAGTTCACAGGAGATACGCGGAGCGTTGAACTGGAGGGGGAAGCTTATTTCTCCATACAAAAAGATAAGTCGAAGCGATTCATCGTCAACACTCCTTTCAACCTGAAAGCCGAGGTGTTAGGTACTGAGTTCAATATGGAAGCTTACAAAGAAAGCAATAAGGTGGTCACCACTTTAGTCTCCGGTTCCGTCAGGCTCTCATTCCCCAATAAGGATAATACGGAAGAGACGCTGATCATGAAACCCAATGAAGAAATCTCCTATAATTCAAAAACAAAAGGCATTAGCCAGAATAAACCTTATCTTCCCACGCTAACAGCCTGGAAAGACGGCTTGGTTATCTTCAGAAACACGGCCTTTGAAGAAGCGTTGAAAATATTGAATAAACGATTTAATACCGAGTTCATCGTAAAGAATGACCTACTGTATGAAAACTCGTTTACCGGAACTTTCGACGGACAACATCTTCATCTTATACTCGAACATTTCCGTTTATCATCGGGTATTCAATATAAGTTTGTCGACCCTGAAACAGGAACAGATAAAATATCAGAAAAAACGATTGTTGAACTCTATTAAAATCACAGAAGTATGAACAACCTAAATTCAAGTACTAAAATGAAAACATTCGAACCTCCCTAAACAAAACATACGGGAAAATATTGGCGTATTTCCCCGTATGAAAACCTACTGTTAGCTTGTTTGGCGACAAGCTGTCAGCAAATGAATTTTTTTAACTCTAAAATCACTTACAAATCTATGACAAATTATTTTAGCATCCAACACTTCAGGATGGTGAATCTATCGTTTATTATCCTGAAAAAAATACCATTATGTATGAGACTCACCGCAATAATGTTATTTGTATGCATCGGACTGGCATATGCATCCGACAGTTACAGTCAATCTGCGACATTAACTCTGAACGTTAATAACAAGACAGTACAAGAGGTCCTGGACGAAATTGAAAAACAATCTGAATTCCATTTCTTCTACAACAACAAACAGGTCAATACCAACCGTGTCGTTTCCATAAAAAGCAACAAGAAAAATGTATTCAATGTATTGGAACAATTATTCAACGGGACGGATATCAGTTATAAAGTTTTGGAGAAAAGTATTATCCTATCACCTAAAACAGTTCTTGAAAACGCAATTGCACAACAAACAATTAAAAAGATATCAGGAACAGTTGTCGATACGAAAGGAGAACCGATCATTGGAGCCAATATATTAGAAAAAGGATCCACTAACGGAACCATAACAGACATAGATGGAAAATTCCAATTATCTGTACCCTATAATACCTTTTTAGTTATTAGCTACATTGGCTATCAAAACAAAGAGATAATAGTCAAAAAC
>ERZ812616.1360-NODE-1360-length-26717-cov-31.561136_pt1 | contig 26717 bp, 28 predicted proteins | sample MGYA00376249_ERZ812616 | MGnify/ENA primary metagenome ERZ812616 (study PRJEB26924, sample SAMEA4378265) | human gut metagenome | biome: human gut; feature: human-associated habitat; material: faeces | place: China | collected 2013 ...
TATTTTCCGGTTCGACGAACAGCCGATCGTGTCAACTTTGGTCTAACAGAGCCTTATTTATTTGCATTGAGTTACTTTCGAGATGCAAGTAATTATTAGAGCGCTTGTCAAAGCGTAGCAGTTTTTCAGCTGTTTGCGTGCGGTCCAGTTTTGAAATCACTTGACCGGTTCGCACGCAGCCAGCTGAGGCTGCAGGCAATCTTGCGATACGTGCCTGCAGCCTCAGCGCTGCTTCTGTACATACCGTTCACGGTGGGGCAGAGCCACGTGCTTGTCTAACTGGGCTCAGGGTTTGAATATGGAGCGCCTTCGCGCACAAGCGCCCTGGCGAAGCCATACCCAAACCCCGTGAGCCACACGTAAGACAGCAAGGGGGTGGTGCTCGTGTGGTATGTGATCCAGGTCATTAACGGTCGCGAAGACGTAATGCGCGAGCGCATCGAGCGCATGGTGCCGGATGGGGCTATGCAGGAGCTCTTTTATCCCCAGTATCAAACCGAGATTAAGGTACACGGCGAATGGGTCAGCACGACCAAGCCGCTCTTTCCCGGTTATCTGATCTGCGATACGGCAAATCCTCGCACCGTGCAACAGTGTCTTCTGCGCATGGACGACTTTGCCCGGGTGCTTACCCAGGACGGTCAGTTTGTGCCGCTGGCAAAAGAAGAGACCCAGCTCATTGGCAGTTTCACTAATAGGGGAGACCGTGTGGTGCCCATGAGTGAGGCCCTAAAAGATGGCGATCAGGTCGTAGTAACGGCTGGTCCGCTGCTGGGCCACGAAGGTCTCATTAAAACCATTAACAGACGCAAGAGTACTGCTTATTTGGAGCTCGATCTGTGCGGCCGACGCGTGACTACCCGCGTTGGCCTTGCCGTGCTTTCAGCCGAGCAGCGCGTAATGCGAAACCTTAAAAAGGCGATCGCCTAAGTGCGGGCGGTCGCCACACAGTGCAGGGAGGATCCCCGAGCTGGGGACGTAGTGTTGGAAGAGAACGTGTCGGATAAAACAGAATATGTAAAGGATGTGCCCGTGGATGCGGCACGGATTGGCCAAGCTAGGGATTGGCGGGCAGACTCTCAGACTCCTGTTGCTACGGAATTTCCTCTCCCCGTGGAGAACCCTGCTCCGGCGCAAGGTTACGTGGCGACAGGAAGTTATAGGGCGCCTGCTGCCGATCCTAACGCTGCTGCCCCCAAGAAAGGTGGGCCAGGCTACTTTGCCTTCAAGCGAGCCTTCGACATTGTGTTTTCTGTTGGTGTCTGTGCGGTGTTGGCCGTTCCCGTCGTAGCTGCATGCGTCGCCATTGAGATTGACTCTCCCGGAAAGCCGTTCTTCCGTCAAAAGCGAGTCGGTAAGGGCGGCAAACCTATCTATATCTTCAAACTCCGAACCATGGTCTCTGACGCTCACGAGCATCCTGAGAAGTACATGACTCCCGAGCAGTTGGCGCAATGGCAGCGCGAACAAAAGGTTGACGATGACCCACGCATTACGCGCGTTGGTCGTTTTCTACGTCACACTTCACTCGACGAATTGCCGCAGTTCATCAACGTTCTTATAGGGGATTTATCCGTTATTGGACCAAGGCCTGTGACGCTCGAAGAAACCTACGAGTACGGTGACGCTCGCGACGAAGTTCTTGCTTGTAAGCCTGGCATTACTGGCTGGTGGGCCGCAACGGATCGTAATGACTCGACTTGGGGGAGTGGTCAGCGACAGGCCCGTGAACTCTTCTACGTTCGTCATCAGTCGCTTGGTCTTGATGCTCGCGTATTTGTTAAAACCTTCAAAGCAATGAGGAGGGGGAAATGACGACCCCTTCCTTGAGCGTAGTAATTCCCACATTGAACGCAGCAGACGAAATAGACAGCCTATTGGACACCATTGAGGCTCAGAGTGTGCAGCCTTTAGATATCTTAGTGGTTGATTCGTCCTCCGATGACGGTACCGTAGACGAGGTTGCTAAGCATCCCTGCGTTAACCTCGTCCGCATAGAGCGTAAGGAATTCAATCACGGCTCGACCCGCGACATGGCTCTGAGGCGTAGTGCTGGCGAGTTCGTTTGCTTTCTCACGCAGGATGCGGTACCTGCTTCTAATCGCTACCTGGAGAGACTCGTCGCGCCTTTCTTGGCCGATGATTCAATCGCGCTCGTAACTGGTAGACAATTGCCCAAGGCGGATACAAGGCGTTTCGAGCAACTCGTGCGCAAGTTTAACTATCCCAACGTTCCCTCGGTGCGCAGCAAGTCTGACCTCCCTAAATACGGCATCAAAACGTTCTTCGCATCTGACACCTGTTCTGCCTATCGACGGACTGCATATCTCGAATGTGGTGGATTCGATCATGTCAACACCAACGAGGACATGCTCATGGCCGCTAGGTTTATAGCATCGGGCTTGAAGGTTGCGTATGAGCCGAGCGCCGAGGTCTATCACTCCCACAATTTGACACCTAGCCAGCAGTTCGCGCGCAACCGCGCTGTCGGCATGTTTCTGGAATCGCACGCAGATGACCTTATGTATGCGAGCGAGATTGGTGAGGGCGGTCGGCTTGTCAAGGCGGTGTCTTCGGAACTTCTTCGAGAGGGAAGATTCAGCGAGTTATTTGCCTTCGGCTTTGATTGTTGTGCCCGTCTTCTGGGAAACCGTGCTGGCCGCAGGGCCGCTAGAAAAGAAAGGCCATAGCCAGTGAAAGGCATCATCCTCGCCGGCGGTTCCGGCACCCGCCTGTACCCGCTCACGCTCGTGACCTCCAAGCAGCTGCTGCCGGTCTACGACAAGCCCATGATCTACTACCCACTGTCCACCCTCATGCTGGCGGGCATCCGGGACATCCTGGTCATCTCCACCCCGACGGACCTCCCCAACTTCGAGCGCCTGCTCGGGGACGGCTCGCGCTACGGCGTGAACCTCTCCTACGCCGAGCAGCCGAGCCCCGACGGCCTGGCGCAGGCCTTCACCATCGGCGAGGAGTTCATCGACGGCGAGCCGTGCGCGCTCGTGCTCGGCGACAACATCTTCTACGGCAACGGCCTGTCTCGCCACCTGACGCGCGCCGTCCAGAACGCCGAGTCGGGGAGGGCCACGGTCTTCGGCTACCACGTGGACGACCCCGAGCGCTTCGGCGTCGTGGAGTTCGACGGCGAGGGGAGGGCCGTCTCCATCGAGGAGAAGCCCGCCGAGCCCAAGAGCTCCTACGCAGTCACGGGGCTCTATTTCTACCCGGGCGACGTGGCCGCCAAGGCGCATGAGGTCAAGCCCTCGGCCCGTGGGGAGCTGGAGATCACCACGCTCAACCAGATGTACCTGGAGGAGGGGACGCTGTCCGTCGTCACCCTGGGCCGAGGCTACGCGTGGCTGGACACCGGCACCATGGAGAGCCTGCACGAGGCCGCGGAGTTCGTTCGCGCCGTGGAGCACTCCCAGGACCTGCCGGTCTCGGTCCCCGAGGAGATCGCCTGGGAGAACGGCTGGATCACGACCGCCGAGCTGGAGGAGGCAGCGAAGGCCTACGGCAAGTCGGTCTACGGGCAGCACCTGAAGAAGGTCGCCGCCGGCGAGATCGTCAACAGCCCGCGCGAGTACAAGGAACCGAGGAGATACGAACATGGCAGAGGAGACCTTCTCCCCCAGGAACATCATCGTAACGGGCGGCTGCGGCTTCATCGGCAGCAACTTCGTGCACTACGTGGTCAACAACCACCCCGGCGTGCACGTGACCGTCCTGGACAAGCTGACCTACGCCGGCAACCCCGAGAACATCGCCGGTCTGCCCTCCGACCGCGTGGAGCTCGTCGTGGGCGACATCTGCGACGCCGCTCTGCTCGATAGGATCGTCCCGGACCACGACGCCATCGTGCACTACGCCGCCGAGAGCCACAACGACAACTCCATCGCCGACCCGGAGCCGTTCCTGCGCACCAACGTGGAGGGCACCTTCCGCCTGCTGGAGGCCGTGAGGAAGCACGGCGTCCGCTACCACCACGTCTCCACCGACGAGGTCTACGGCGACCTGGCGCTCGACGATCCCGCCAAGTTCACCGAGGAGACGCCCTACCACCCGAGCTCGCCCTACAGCTCCACCAAGGCTTCCTCCGACATGCTCGTGCGCGCCTGGACCCGCACCTACGGCCTGCGCACCACGATCTCCAACTGCTCCAACAACTACGGCCCCTACCAGCACGTGGAGAAGTTCATCCCCAGGCAGATCACCAACATCGTCGACGGCGTCCGCCCCAAGCTCTACGGGAAGGGCGAGAACGTCCGCGACTGGATCCACACCGAGGACCACTCCTCGGCCGTCTGGGACATCCTCACCAAGGGCCGCATGGGGGAGACCTACCTCATCGGAGCCGACGGGGAGAGGAACAACATCACCGTGCTGCGCATGATCCTTACGGCCATGGGCCGCGACCCCGAGGACTTCGACTGGGTCGCCGACCGACCCGGCCACGACCGCCGCTACGCCATCGACAGCACCAAGCTCCAGCGCGAGCTGGGCTGGAGGCCGGCCCACATCGACTTCGCCGAGGGGCTCAAGCAGACGATCGACTGGTACGTGGAGAACGAGCCCTGGTGGCGCCCGGCCAAGGAGGCCACCGAGGCCCGTTACCGCGCACAGGGCCAGTAGGAGGGGAGAGAGACATGGCAGACATCGCATTTGAGAAGGACCTCGCCGTCGCCGAGACCGGCATCGTGGGCCTCAAGGTCGTCGACCTCGCCGTCCACGGCGACTCGCGCGGCTGGTTCAAGGAGAACTGGCAGCGCGCCAAGATGACCGCGCTGGGCATCCCGGACCTCAGGGTCGTCCAGAACAACGTCTCCTACAACGACAGCCGCGGCGTCACCCGCGGCATCCACGCGGAGCCCTGGGACAAGTTCATCTCCGTGGCCCGCGGTTCCGTCTTCGGCGCCTGGGTCGACCTGCGCGAGGGCAGCGAGACCTTCGGCAAGGTGTTCACGACCGTTCTGGATCCCAGCAAGGCCATCTACGTCCCGCGCGGCGTGGGCAACTCCTTCCAGGCCCTGGAGGACGGCACCGCCTACACCTACCTGGTGGACGCCCACTGGTCCCTCGAGCTGAAGAGGACCTACACCTTCGTGAACCTCGCCGACCCGGAGCTCGCCATCGAGTGGCCGATCCCGCTGGACCAGGCCACCGTCTCCGAGGCCGACCTCAACCACCCGATGCTCAAGGACGTCGTCCCCATGGCGCCCAAGAGGACGCTCGTCACCGGCTGCAACGGCCAGCTGGGGCATGCGGTGCGCGCGCTCGCCGAGGAGCGCGGCGTGGCGAAGGACTTCGACTTCTGCGACATCGACACCTTCGACATGTCCGACCCGGACGCCTATTCGCAGTACGACTGGTCGCTCTACGGCACGGTCATCAACTGCGGCGCATACACGGCAGTCGACAGGGCCGAGACCCCCGAGGGCCGCGCGACCGCCTGGAAGGCCAACGCGACGGGGCCCGCGCTGCTCGCCCGCACCTGCGCCGAGCATGGGATGACCCTGGTCCACGTGTCCTCCGACTACGTCTTCGACGGCGCCGCGGAGGTCCATACCGAGGACGAGCCGTTCAGCCCGCTGTCCGTCTACGGCCAGACCAAGGCCGCCGGCGACATCGCCGTTGCCGGGTGCCCGCGCCACTACATCATGCGCAGCTCCTGGGTCGTCGGCGAGGGCCGCAACTTCGTCAAGACCATGAAGGGCCTCTCCGACCGCGTCGCCGACCCCGAGGACAAGCTGGACAAGGTCACCGTCGTGGACGACCAGCTGGGACGCCTGACCTTCACGCGCGACATGGCCGAGGCCATCTTCCACGTGCTGGGCTCGCACGCCCCCTACGGTACCTACGACTGCACCGGCTCCGGTGCCGTGAGGTCCTGGGCGGACATCGCCCGCGCCGTCTTCGAGGCCGCCAACGGCAATGGCGACAAGGTCGTGCCGGTGTCGACCGCCGACTACTACGCGAATGCCGCCGGCCCTGTCGCCCCGCGCCCGGCCCACTCCGCGCTCGACCTGTCCGGGCTCGAGTCGGCCGGGTTCCGCATGCCCGACTGGGAGGAAGAGCTGGGGGAGTACCTATGTCAGTGGTAAAGAATAAGGGATACGAAAATCCCTCCCATTCTTCTGATTGCAATTGGCGTGGCATTGTTGCTTGCATTAATTCTGGATGCTATGACTACATCGGAGTAGCCATCACGCCTTGGCATGCAAGAATGGCCGTCGCCTCGTATCTAAAACTATTCTCAGAGAATCTTGTTAAAACGGGAATTCTGCTTATCGATAGGCATAATAAAGATGGTTACTTGACCATGCCCGAAGTCATTGCTCCCGGTCTGAACATAGCCTATCTTAAGCGAGAGACCGACGGCCCAATTTCTATGGTTTCAGCTATTGTCTGTCGTTTGGCAATCCCCCTGATCCAAAAAAATAAAACTAGTGGACGATCTGTATACATAGCAAATCCATCTTTCCCAGGTTCAATATTCGATAGTATCGAGGCCTTAACAATTGATTGTCGAATTAACTATATTTTGCTTGATGAGGGTGTCGGCTCTTATCTCTCCTCAGCAGAGGATTGGGCGAATCAATCAATTTCAGACAGAGACTTGCATGGAGTCGTTGCTTTTGCCCGCAAATGGTTATTTATCCATGAACAAAAAACGCTCCCAAACTTAATTAATGCACTGAAGAAACAGAATAGATTTGGAAAATTCTATCTGTTTAAAGAAGACGGAGACCTTAATGTTCGGAATGCTATGCTCGCCAAAAAAAGCTTTGAGCTGTTTTCGAATAATTATGACCTTTCATTTCACTTGATAAATAAAGAGTATGAAGGCGCTGTCGTTTTTTGCTCGCAATATCCGCTTGTGGAGTCGAACTTAATTTCATTAAATGCTTACCGTGATGCTGTGCACGCAGCACATGAGGTTGCAGATAAGCTTAAGGTGCCATTCGTTATTAAACTTCATCCAAGAGAAGTTGATCGAAGTATATACAGTGGCTTTGACTCTTTTATAGATTCGAGAAACGGTGTCGCACTAGAGGATATTCTCGGTGATTTATCTGAACCGCCGTTGTGCATTACAAGTCTATGTAGCACAGCAATGATTACCGCATCGGTTATTTTTAATTGCCGAGGAGTTTGTCTTGGTGCTCTAGTTTCTAACGAAGAGCTATCTGAAAGTTTGAGCATATTCTGTAGCCGCTTAAATTCACTCTTCGGTGACTACTTTATAGCACCTTCAACAATAGATAGCCTTTGTTCATTCCTAAAACAAAACTGAGATTAATTATGGTTCATATCAAGAATTGTCCCCATAAGAAAGCCATGTTGGCAAGAAACAATTTAGGAATATCTTCCGCTGTACTAGTATTATTTGGATTGTTTTTTTTAATTGCATGCACATTGTCTGATTTCCAAATCGCTTCGCTTGCAAGTTTATTCGGGTTTTTGCTCTTTGGAATATACATCTGCATAGCAGCGCCTTCATTTCTTGTTAAGTATTTTATTATTTTGTTTGGAATAATTGCTGCAATTGCAGGCTGTTTCTCTTGTGAGTTCCTCGGTGGTTATTTGCCTGAGTTGAGAGTTAAAGCCTCATTTGCAGGCTCTTTACCGCCATTAGTTTTAAATTATTTCGTTTTTCTTGTTTGTCTGTATGGCTTCGAAAAGACATTCGGGGAAGACGACAGGATTTTATTAACCGAAGTTCCCGTTCGTAAAGAGCAAAAGTGGTTTAAGTGGGTTCATGTCGGCTTTACAATTATGATTTTAATAATGTATTTGCATGCCCTACCGAATCCTTCCTTCATACATGGCGGCGATCGTTTCAGCTATTCTGCTCTATATCTGAACGGCGTTTGGAGATATCTTCATTCAGCCTCAATGATTCTATGTATTGTGCCCCTTCTTGCTCTTAGATATGGTTACAAAAAGAGTGGCTCACTTGCAATTCTGCTCTTTTGCTTATATCTATTTTGGACAGGCATTAAATTTAGCGGTTTTTACGAGCTCCTTAGTCTAGCTACCATCGTCTTTTACGATAAAGTAGCTAATTTTAATAAAACATTAATTTCTAAAATACTCCTCGGGGCTTTTATTGGTCTTGGATGTCTGCTTGGTCTTGCTGTATTTGCTCATAGCTTCGCAGATTCCTCTGATTCCTCAACTGAATTTTTCTTTAATAGAACCGCGCAGCAAAGCCAGCTCTGGTGGTCAACCTACAGTCGTTATTCGCCTTGTCAGGGCATCAATGAAATATCAGACGAGTTGAGCGGTCTCGCTTTTGGCGAAAAACCAATTAAAGATTGCCAGGGCGATTATTATGGAATTTACAAAGTAATGTATATGAATGCGCCCTCTGATCTTGTAGACGTAAAACTGGCATCTGGGTCAAGGTATACAGAAGCGGCTTATCCCAGCATTTACTATTATTTCGGTTTGCTTGGAACGCTTATTTTCAGCTTGCTAACTGCCCTTATTACTGTATTTCTCATTAATGTAATGATAAAAGTCGTACACGGTAGAGAAGTGCTGTCTTCGCTTGCTTGCTTCATCATTTGGAGAGCTTGGTGTACGTTCCGCGACATGCTTCTATTTTCATCGTTTTTAAGTCCCAGCGTTCTTCTTTCAATCGCAATACTCTTATTGTTCAGTCGAAGCATTCATAATTCCCAAGACATTTCCTTTAAAAATCAAGAGGTTAACAACATAATATTGGAGAAGAAATAAATGGACAATAGCAAAAGAAGCACATCCACATTTATTTGGAGTTTTCTAGAGCAAGGCGGATCTAAAGCGATTCAGATGCTTGTTCAGATAATTCTTGCACGACTGCTATCGCCCGAGGCGTTTGGAATTTTGGCCATTTTACTGGTAGTAACGCAAGTTTCAGACTCTATTGCACAAAGCGGTCTCGGGATGGCGCTAATTCAAAAGAGCGATTCCGACAAAAGCTCTTATTCCACCGCTTGGTGGCTGAGTCTAGGTTTGGCTTCCGTTATATATATTGTGCTGTTTCTTGCTGCGCCGGCAATCTCTGATTTCTACAACATGTCCGATCTCGTTGTTTACCTTCGTGTGCTTGGCATGATCATCTTCTTCAACTCCGCCAACTCGATACAGCGTTCCTATCTCGAGCGTAGCATGGACTTTAAGAGTATCTTTTCAGCCACGACGCTCGCTGCACTCCTCTCTGGCGTTGGTGGCATCGTCCTCGCCTTGCTTGGCTTTGGCGTTTGGTCCCTTGTTGCCCAGTCGTTGCTGCAGAGCATTTTCATCTGTATTGTCATGTGGGTGCAGATCAGCTGGAAGCCAGCTTTTGTGTTCGATGCCGCCCAGGCACGTTCGCTATTCGGTTATGGCTGGAAGATATGCATCACGGGAATCTTGAACGTTTTGTATTCTGGTATTTCTGAGCTTATCATCGGGCGGGCTTGCTCCGCCGGCGAACTTGGACTGTACAGTCAAGGTCGTAAGTATCCTCAGGCAGCAATTGGAGTGATGAGCAACTCCATTGCTAATGTTCTCTTTCCGATGTTTTCAGCAATCAAAGAAGATGCAGAGGCACTTCGTGGCGCCATACGGCGCGGATTAACGCTCGGCACGTTTATCGTCGCACCCGTGTCTCTGTTGGCTGCCGTGGTTGCCGAGCCGCTTGTTGCTATTCTCCTGACAGAGAAATGGCTCGCTTGTGTTCCGATCTTTCAGCTGACATGTATATCGAACGCTATATTAATGATTCAACTTGTAAACCTTCGAGCGTACATGGCCCTGGGAGATAGCTCCCTTTATATGCGGCTCCAGATTATTAAAGTCTTGGGCGGGGGAGCCATCATCTGGATCACCGCCGCCCTTACCCATGATATCTATGCCACAGCATGGGCAAACTTTTTCGTCGGGGCTATTTCAATCATCTTTGTCGACGCAACGCCCGCAAAGCGCCTCCACGGCTATTCGTCTCTGGATCAGGTCAAGGATGTCCTGCCGACCCTATTCCTATCTCTCATCGCCGCAACGGCATCGCTCACAGTTCAGTTTCTAAGACTGGACTACGTCCCTGAGTTGTTTCTGCAGTGCATTCTCTTCGCAGTTGTCTACCTGGGTGGGGCAAAGCTCTTCAGGTTCAGTGAATTATCTGAGGCGGCATCGCTCTTGCGCAGGCTTACCTCAAAGAGGGGTTAAAGCTCAGCCCTCTATTAGTTCATTTATCCATTCGAATACAGATAGAAAGGTCCTTCTTCCAATGTCAACATTTAACGGTTCAACTCTAATGATTACGGGAGGAACGGGTTCCTTCGGTAATACCGTCCTCAAGCACTTTTTGACCTCCGATGTGGGGGAGATTCGCATCTTTTCTCGCGACGAGAAGAAGCAGGACGACATGCGTCACGAGCTTCAGGCTCGTTACCCGGATCATTTCGCTAAAGTGAAATTCCATATCGGCGATGTGAGAAACATTCAATCCGTACGTGATGCCATGCATGGCGTAGACTACATCTTTCACGCAGCAGCCCTTAAGCAAGTTCCCTCTTGCGAGTTTTTCCCGATGGAGGCCGTACGCACCAACATTATGGGCACGGACAATGTCCTCCATGCCGCATCGGATGCGGGCGTTAAGCGAGTCGTTTGCCTTTCCACAGATAAAGCTGCCTACCCAATTAATGCCATGGGAAAGTCCAAAGCACTCATGGAAAGCGTGATCTTCGCCAATGCTCGTAGAGCTGCAGAAAAAGGCGACACGGTGGTGTGCTGCACTCGTTATGGTAACGTTATGTGCTCTCGCGGCTCTGTTATCCCACTCTTTATTGAGCAGATTCACGCTGGTAATCCCATCACAATTACGGATCCAAGCATGACACGATTCCTGATGAACCTTGATGAGGCAGTTGACCTTGTTAAGTTCGCATTCGAGCACGCCAACCCGGGTGATCTTTTCATTCAGAAGGCAGACGCGAGCACGATTGGCGATCTTGCGAAGGCCGTCCAGCAGCTGTTTGGCGATACAGGCACAAGTATCATCGGCCCGCGACACGGAGAAAAATTGTTTGAGACGCTCATGACTCGCGAGGAGCGCCTGCGTGCCGAAGATATGGGTGGTTATTATCGCGTGGCAGCAGATATCCGCGGCCTGAATTATGACAACAAACAGGCCACCGGAGAGGTGAGAACCATGACTGACGAGGCCTATACGTCCCATAACACCAATAGGCTGGACGTAAAGGGCACCGTGAAAAAAATCATGACCGCTGAGTATGTACGTGAAGAACTCGACGGCATCCGCCACATCTAAAGGAGGGCAAGATGATTTATAGGTTCCCGTTGCGCGATGTCAAAGACATGCTGCTCAATCAAATCGGTAATAACTTTTTTAAGTCAATTGATGATGAGCGACTGATTACTAAGCATATGGAGCGGACGCTCGAAAGACTGGAGCGAAATATCTCCGCTAATGACAATAAGTATTACTGGAGGCTCAACGCCGCAGGGGAGCGTGAGGCTTATTTCGACCCGCTGCATACTTGTCAGTGGATGCTGTTCCTGTATCTTACGGCCAACACCATTTTCCGCGAGGAAAAGGATAATCCTGAGGCCGCACGCGTCGTGTGCGACAAGATCTATGGCCAAATGAAAACGGTTTCTGGTTGCGACTTGTATTACGAGGTGGACATGCCTGAAACCTTTACTTTTGACCATCCAACTGGTTCCTTTATGGGACGCGCGACCTACGGAGAGGGCTTCTCGTTCACGCAGGGATGCACGGTCGGCAACCTTAACGAAGTCTATCCGGTTATTGGGCGTGATGTACAAATGTGCACCGGCAGCAAGGTACTTGGCAATTCCCACATTGGTGATGGCTGCCTGATAGGAGAAGGCGCCGTTGTAAGGGACGAGGATGTGCCCGCCGGGTCCGTTGTTTACGGCAAAACTCCGAATTTGAAGATTGCGCCCAGAAACTAATAGTACCGTTCAACAGGAGGTTTGATATGAAGGAACTCGCTATAAACGGTGGTGAACCCACTAGCCCCAAGGTTTTAGGCTATGGACATCAGGATATCAACGAGGACGACATCAAGGCAGTGGAAGATTGCCTGCGTGGTGACTACCTTACCTGTGGTCCCGCGACTGAAACCTTTGAGGAGTCCATTAAGTTAGCCACTGGGGCAAAATATGTGACTGCCGTGGCAAACGGCACCGCGGCTCTGCACGTGGCATGCCTTGCCGCGGGAATTAAACCCGGCGACGAGGTGATTGTGTCGCCCATCACCTTTGCGGCATCTGCTAACTGCGTGCGTTACTGCGGTGCTACGCCCGTATTTGCGGATATTGACCCGAACACTTGGAATATCGATCCAGCCTCAATCCGCGAAAAGTTGACTGTTAAAACGAAAGCAATCGTGGCTGTGGATTTTGGCGGCGTTCACGTTGACTCCGATGAGATTCGCAAGATCTGCGACGAGAACGGCCTAACTTTCATTGAGGATGCCGCCCATGCAATGGGCACGTTCCACAATGGTCGCGCAGTGGGCACCATCGCAGACATTACGACTTTTAGTTTCCATCCGGTAAAGACCATCACCACTGGTGAAGGCGGTGCCGTAGCAACGAATGATCCCGAGCTGGGCAAGATGATTGAGCTTTATGCCAAGCACGGCATTACGCGAAACCATGATTTGATGCGAGAGACAGACCAGGGCGGTTGGTACTATGAACAGCTTGTCTTGGGCTACAACTACCGCATCAGCGACATCGAAGCGTCTCTTGGCGTAAGCCAGATGAAGCGACTCGACCAGTTCGGCTCTCGCCGCAAGGAACTCGTCGCCTTCTACAACGAGCAGTTCTCCAAGATTCCCGAGGTGCAGTTCCAAATTGACGCCTCGCCTGAAGATACCGTGCGTCATCTGTATTGCCTGAAGTTTGACACTGAAGCACTTGGCGTTACTCGTCGTTGGATCTTCGATGCCTTACGCGCTGAGAACTTAGGTGTAAATGTTCACTACCTGCCCGTATACTTATTGCCCTATTACAAAGACCTGGGCCATGGCCGCGGCGACTGTCCTAATGCCGAGGATTACTATGATCATTGTGTAACGCTTCCGCTGCACTGCGGGCTCTCTAATGAGGATGCACAACTCGTTGTCGACGCGGTTACCAAGGTCATCGAGTGGTGCCGCGCCAATAGGGGGGCCGTATAGTGCGTTTTGCCCTTCCTGAAAGCGATATTCGAGCCCAACTGGATAGGCAACTAGGTGCACTCTTTCCCATAAACGCTGAAGAAGGGTCCGCCATCGACGGCGCATGGAACGCGACCTTTGACAGGCTCGAGACGCGCTTCTCACGCATCAAGAACAAGTACTATAGCCGAGATGGCGAAACATTTTTCGACCCGCTACACGGCTGCCAGTGGACGCAGTTCCTCTTCACTCTCTCGAATGAAATAAACCATCGGGGGGGGGTTCGCTCTGTGTGCGATAAAATCTACGCGCTGAACCGTACTCTCGGTTCTGCCGACCTCTACTACGAGGTAGAGCTGCCAGATGTTTTCACGTTTGACCATCCTCTTGGCGCAGTTATGGGTCGCGCAGAATACTCCGACTACTTCGAGTTCTCCCAAGGCTGCACCGTTGGCAACAACAACGGAGTCTATCCGAGATTTGGTGAACGCGTTTTCATGATGAGTGACAGCAAGGTAATCGGAGACTGCGAGATAGGATCAAACGTCATCATCGGTGCGAATGCCTGCGTCAAAGACCAGGATGTTCCTAGTAACGCGCTTGTATTTGGAGAGAGCCCGAATCTCGTTATTAAGGAAAACCGAAAAGAAACCGTTGATGCTTACGCAAAGGGGGTTTTCGTCTATGTCTAGCGTTTGCATTATCACCGCTCGCGGTGGATCCAAGCGAATTCCGCGCAAAAATATTCGATTTTTTTGCGGGAAGCCCATTATTGCTTACTCGATTGAAGCTGCGCTTCAAAGCGGACTTTTCGATGAGGTAATGGTCTCGACAGACGACGAGGAAATTGCTGAAGTCGCGCGAAGCTATGGGGCTAAAGTGCCTTTTATGCGCAGCGAAGCAACCTCTAATGATTTCGCTGTTACGGAAGACGTTGTTGTTGAGGTGCTCGAAGCCTATGAGGATAAATTCGGAGTATCTTTTGACAATGTATGTTGCATTTACCCGACAGCTCCGTTTGTGTCCGCCCGCGAGTTGCAAGAAGCGTTCGACAAGCTCAACTCTGCAAATTCCGTTGTGCCGGTAACCGAATTTGATTTTCCGCCCCAGCGCGCTTTCAAAGTCGATGGAAATGGCTTTGCGGCCTATGCTCACCCCGAGTTTGCTACTGCTCGTAGCCAAGACCTTGAGCCGCTTTGCCATGACTGCGGAAGATTTTACTTCGCTAAAACTGACGCCCTATTGAAATATCATGACTTCATAATGCCTGGTTGTGCGGTAGTCAGAATACCTCCAGAGCGCGTACAAGACATTGACACCGAGGATGATTGGCGCCTTGCCGAGCTTAAGTTCGAGGCTTTGCAGAACTTTAATTCATAAGGGAGATATCCATGGATAAGAAACTGATAATTGACGGTCGCGAAATCAGTCAGACCGCCCCTTCTTATATCATTGCCGAAATGTCGGCAAATCACTTGATGGACAAGGATCGTGCGATGCGAATTATCGACGCCGCTGCGGATGCTGGCGCCGATGCAATCAAGCTGCAGACGTACACCGCTGACACCATCACAATTGATTGCGACAACGAGTACTTCCAGATCAAGCAGGGTACCATCTGGGACGGAACCACACTCCACAAGCTCTACCAAGAGGCATACACACCTTGGGAGTGGCAGGAAGATCTGATGGCGCATGCAAAAGAACGCGGTATCGCCTGTTTCTCATCGCCCTTCGACCCCACTGCCGTCGACTTCCTCGAGTCTATTGGTTGCCCCGCATACAAGGTGGCTTCTTTCGAAATTACTGACATTCCTCTTATCAGGAAGATAGCCCGTTTGGGTAAACCGGTCATCATGTCTACGGGTATTTCCGAAATGGCGGACATCGAGCGTGCTGTTAACGCTTGTAAGGAGGAGGGCAATACTCAGGTGGCATTGCTCAAGTGCACGTCTTCTTATCCTGCACCTTATGAGGAAATCAACCTTCGAACCATTCCCAATATGGCAGAGGCCTTTGATGTTGTGACTGGACTTTCCGACCACACTATGGGCCATGACGTTGCGGTAGCGTCAATCGCATTGGGTGCAAAGGTCATTGAGAAACACCTGACTCTCGCCCGCGCCGATGGAGGCCCCGATGCGGAATTCTCCATGGAGCCGCAGGAGTTCAAGGAGATGGTCGATGGTATTCGCAACGTTGAAAAGGCGCTTGGCCGAGTCACTTATGACCTTACGGCTAAAGGTCGCAAAAACAGGGAGTTTTCACGTTCCCTATTCGTGGTCGAGGATATTCCTGTAGGCGGCACCATTACCGAAACTAATGTGAGGTCTATCAGGCCCGGTTTCGGCATGCACCCTATTTACCTTGACGAGGTTATGGGCAGGACCGTGCCTAACGGAGCCGCCAAGGGCACGCCGTTGAGCTGGGAGATCTTGGGATGATCAACAATGGTCCCATCGTAGGCCTGCGCGTTGACGTGACTGCGCGTATCGGCGCCGGCCACGCGATGAGGTGCCTTTCGATTGCTCGGGCTCTCAAAGCTCGCAGAGCAAGGACCATTTTCTTTGTCTCATGCGACGAGTCGGCGGCCTTTTTCCACGAAGAGGGCTTCGATAGCGTCGTGCTTGGTGGCGATGAAACTGACCTCACCGCGGACGATGCTGAGCGACTCGGCTCCGCACTTAAGGGATGCGGAGCATCCTCCGTTCTAATTGACTCCTACGGGGTGGACGGCGGCTTCTTCGATGCTGTATCCGATGGGGCTCTCGGTGAAGTGGGCATCGTATACGTCGATGACTTGTACACCTTTGCTCAGGGGATCCTAGATGCGCCCATAAAGCGTCCCGTAGACGCCGTTGTAAACTTTAACATCTTCGCTGATGAGGAAATATATCGGTTGGCGTACCACGGTTGCACAACACAGCTGATGCTTGGAACTCGCTTCGCCCCTTTGCGCAGCGAGTTCGCGAAGCGGAGGAAGGCTCCCTACGATGGCAACGTATCGAACATCCTTGTTACGACGGGTTCGACTAATCCCTCTCGCATCCTGGAAAGGCTGAGTGAGATCTGCCTCGAGGCCACTGATGGCGCCCGCGTTCACGTGGTGGTCGGGCCAAAAGCGGAATACGACGATCCCTTATCGGACCGCATCGTAACCCATAGAGGTGAGTCTATGGCAGACCTAATGTCCCTCTGCCAGATGGCGGTCGCGGCTGCCGGAGTCACTCTATTGGAACTTGCCGCTATTGGAGTGCCCACGCTCGCAGTCGGCGTTGTCGAGAACCAATACCAGGATATCCGTGTCTACGAGGAAATGGGGCTTGGACTGGGCTGCTACGCTTCCGATGCTGATAAAGAGATAGCCGGCAAGGTTAGTCGTCTATTCGATGACGGGCTTCTTCGTGCCTCGTTTTCGCGAATTTGCTGCGAAGCTGTAGACGGTAAAGGTGCGGACAGGATAGCCTCCGCCGTGCTCAACCTCTCGAAAGGAAAGCGATGATTAGGGAATACGGAAGCGAGTTTCAGCTCGATGCGGAAGCATTAGATGACCGTCCGCGAATAGCTCAATTCGAATTTGAAAATGGTCAAACACGCTTCTTCCGAGCCGGCAGGGATGCACTGCGCCATCTCGCCATCAAGGAGTGCGATAACTGCGGGGGAGTCGCCCTGCTGCCTGCACTTTGTTGTGATTCAATGAGCGAACCTTTCGTGCTTGAGGGCTACAAGGTTGTGTTCTTTGACATTGATTCGAACCTCAGGATCGACTATGAGGACCTTACTCGCAAGGCAGAGGCTAACCGGGGATCGCTTCTTCTCTACATGAGCTACTTCGGAATTTCCCCGATCAGCTCCGACGACATCTCCGCTCTGAAGGCCGCTGCGTCCCTAACTATTGCGAGGGACGCAACCCACGATATCTTTGGCAGAAGGGTCGACGTGGACGGCCCCGATGATTTCGTTTTAGCCAGCCTAAGAAAATGGGCGGCACTTCCTGACGGAGCTTTGCTCTACTCGAGGCATCATGGCCTCTGCGATGCACAATTTGATGCAGACGAACCCTTCGCCGAACTACGCAGGAAAGCGATGATAGAGAAGTGGCAATATCTCAATGAGGCAGCAGGAGCATCCAAGCCGCGCTACATGGCGCAATTATCGAACTGCAACTGCGTGTTAGACGAAATGGGCGGTCCTTATACCATGAGTGAGCTATCGCGTGACATCATGGATAGAACCGATTGGGAAACGGTAAGCGACGCGAGAAAACGAAACGCCAAGCTTCTTGTCTCACGGCTCGAGGACGCTGGACTACGCAGCTATTGTGACACTGCAGTACCTCCTCTCTACGTCCCGGTAATCCTCAATGACAGAGATTCGGTGCAGAAGAGGCTCAGCTCCATCGACATATATTGCCCTGTTCTATGGCCACTGCCGGAAGGCGCAGGGGAAGGTGGATTTGCTGCGAAGTTCTCTAACAAGATGCTTGCAATTCCATGTGACCAAAGGTACTGCGAGGCTGATATGGAATATATCGCCGATGCCTTTATTGAAGCTGCGCGGGACTTTGGAAACTAGCGCCTGTGGCAAAAAGATAATAGCAAAGGAGATACTGTCTCTATGATAAACGAAGACCAACGCAGGACCGTAGTGATGCTCGGCGGAAGTAGGCTGCAGGTTCCCGCCATCGATGCGGCTCAGAGGCTCGGATTCCGCGTCGTATGCGCCGACTATGATCCCGATGCGGTGGGCTTTAAAGTCGCCGACGTCTCATCGCTTACGAGCACGCTCGACGTCGAAGCTGTGGAAGCGCTCGCTCGCGAGGAACAGGCGGACTTCGTGATTACATCCACGAGTGACGCTCCCGTAAGGGTAGCGGCCCTCGTCTCCGAGAGGCTCGGGCTTCCCACCGGCATTTCGTCAGTCGACGCAGTATGCGCCACGCAAAAGGATGCCATGCGGAGAAGGCTCGCCGATCACGGCTTGCCCATGCCCGAGTTCGAAGTGTGCAACAGCGCTGATGAGTTCGGACGCGCCCTGGAGCGCTTCGGTTACGACTGCATCGCGAAACCCGCGGACTCCGCCGCTAGCCGCGGCGTGAAACTCATTACTCCCGAGGACCGCGCGACGTCAGCGACTGAGCTCTTCGACCTCTTCCGCAGCTACTCCCGAAAGGGAACTGTAATGGTCGAGCAGCGCGTCACCGGTCGGGAGGTGAGTGTGGAAGGCATGACGGTTGATGGCAAGACGACCATTCTAACCATCACCGATAAGCTAACAACTGAGCCGCCCTTCTTTGTCGAGCTTGGCCATTCTGAGCCCTCAAGACTTCCAATCGAGGCTCAAGAAGCCATTCGCGAAGTTGCGAAAAAGACCATCGATGCCATCGGTATCGTGACTGGACCTTCGCATACGGAGATCATGCTCACCGACGAGGGTCCGAAGGTTATCGAGATGGCTGCACGACTTGGAGGCGATTTTATTACTTCCAAACTCGTACCACTGTCGACCGGTCTCGATTTTGTTGAGGGAACCGTGGCCGCAGCTCTTGGACTGCCGTTTGACTTTGAGGTAAAGGCGCATCGTGGGTCGGCAATTCGCTTTATCACTGCGGATCATGCCGGAACGATATCCTCCATTGATGTGCCGGATAATCTCTGCCGCACTGAAGGCGTTGAGGAAATCGAGCTATACCTTAAGCCCGGAGATTCTATTGAGACGCCGCACTCAAGTAGTGACCGAATCGGACATGTCGTATGCAGCGGCGATAACGCCGATGAAGCTGCAGCACGAGCTGAATGGGCACTTGGACAGATTAAGGTAAACCTGAGCTAGCGCAATTTGGGATTGGTGTTAGGAAAGTATTATGGATGTATCGATTATTGCGCCGTATATCGTTTCGATACTTGCCGCGATAATTTCCGGCTTCAGCTCTTATTTGGTAGCCCACAATAAATCCGCTTCGGAAATTCGAACGCTCAAGGAAGCAAATGAGCATGAAATCGAAAAGCTCATGAAACAGCACGAAGTTGATTTGGACAACTTAAAGGAGACCCATAAGCTTGAGATGGAGAAACTCGAAGCGGAGCATAGATATTCCCTCGAGCTGGCGAACTCCAACGCGCAGAATGAAATGACCAAGCAGCTGATGGGTTCAATGGTCGGTAATATGATGGCTGCGCCACAAATGCAAGATTTCCTTATGAAGGCTATTTCTGATTCATATATGAAGGGCCAACAAGAGTAGCGACTGAACCTAAAGTATTACTTACATTCAGTAAATTACTTGTATTCAGCTTTTAAACGCCGGGGTGCATGTTTTTGAGAAACGATGCACCCCGGCTTTCTTTGTTTGGATTACTCGTAAAGGGGACTTTCAATTCAGATTTTGATAGCTAATGCGCATATATGTTTGTGGGTAAATGTGACTTAACATCAAGGCGTTTAATTAGCAATCTTTGTTCTAGAAGCAGCTTATGCATTAAATTTTTGCCGTGATCTTTATTGTCGAGAGTGTTTCCATATTCAATCAGTAGGTGTGAAATGCGTGAGTACAATTCTTCACGAATCGCTTGTTCATCAACTGATTTGTCTGGTGTATTTGGATAGTTCTTATACAAAAATACGAGCTTTGTATCACCGCCGTAAAGATTGACAGTATCAAAAATAGATTGGAAGTAAGAATAATCTGCTCGAGAAAGCGAATGCCCAAAGATCTTAATGTAACAAGTGTCGCTGTCGCAGAGTTTTACAGCTTCGCTTTCGTATGGCTCTAGCGACATCAGCCTATATGTTTTTGTAAATGGCAACGCTGGGTCATCTTCAGCTACGTCTTTTCCGTCAATGCCGAAAATGGTCTCTGTTCGGCCTAGCAAGCCATGGACATTCCGGGCATGAACGATTCCCAAACAAGGATCCTCCGGTTTAAAGGGGGTCGTATAGTTAAAGTTCAGGATGGAAGAGCATAAGTTCTTTTGCTCAGATTTCTTAATGCAGTCATCGCGAATGGCTGCGAAATATTCATGAGCCTTCTCCCTGTATGATTTATGATTATCGACTTGTTCTTTGAGATAGCTCGCAAAGATGCGCTCGTATTCTTTTAGAGAGGTCAGAAGGAAGCCGGTTAGTTCCTTTTGGGTAACATATTCATTTTTCAGACAAGTTGAAACGAAATTACATACAGCGTTGTCTGGATGTTCAGATTGATTTGGATTTGACGGGTCAATTGTCCACATCGGTTGCTCATAAATGTGGTCCAATTTTGAACCCGAGCTATCTTCTTGGAATACATATGCCGAAATAAGGCTCTCTATATTGCACCACAATGGATCGCTTTGTCCTATTTCATAAAGAATCACATCCCAAACATTTCTTTCGTCCTTAGGAATTGATTCGATCGAGCCTGTTCCGTGCGTCCTGTCGCTGTAAAAGTCTGAGAACTTGGACTTCAGTCCGCAGGTCAAGTCGAATCCATTTCCAAGAATAATTAGTTGGTGCATAATCCAACCTCCCAATTAGCTGTTTAGCCTAATTTCTAACACCTTCAGTTTTACCCAATACAAAATGCCATCAGGCCAATATTTATAATGCGGTAGAAGGCTGCGTACAGACTGACGTCATGACTGTATGTTCCTTGAGCCGCGCATCGGGTCCCACTCCGACAACTTCCGCGCGAGCTCCATCCAGGGCGTCATGAAGCGCGTGAAGGCCAAGGGCGTGCCCGTGGTGGTCTACGAGCCCACGCTGGACGCGCCGGAGTTCTTCGGCTCCGAGGCCACCCACGACCTGGAAGCCATCAAGGCCGGCTGCGACGTGATCGTCGCCAACCGCTGGAGCGACGAGCTCTCAGACGTGGCGGACAAGGTGTACACGAGGGATCTGTTTAAGAGGGACTAGGGAAGAGGGCGGAACCAGGCTGATCCGCTTCAATCATTCGCTATTTTAACCGCGTCGAGGGCGGGGGTGTTCGGCATTAGCCGATACACCCCCGCCCTTCATTGTTCTTCGCAGGTAAAATTCGCCTAATTCGAGCGATCGCTCAACGTGATTAGTGCCTTGAAACCGGCTCCATATTCTCCCGCCCGTGCCTGGTCATCCAACTTGAAGCCGATGTTATACAGCTTCCCCGACTTCGTCTTCCGAACCAGGCCATGCTCCAACATGAATGCGACAACGCGGCGATGTGCTTCGACGTCGTCCAAGTTCAGGTAGAAGCAGGCGACGCCTCTGCCGTTCTCGATAACGGACTCGAATGAGCTGTGCTTGCATTCCGCGACGACCATTCCGAGGGCCGCCTTGCGGCAGACTTCCTCCGCGAACTCGATATCGTTGAAGTAGAACATCCATTTCCCGCACCTGCTCTCGTCTAGCGCAGGTGCCAGCTCGGTGTCGATGTAGAACGAACACCATGGGTTGTCCACCCTGACGATTCGGCCGTCTTCGCTCAGCATCGTCTTCTCTTCCATCCATGCCTCATATGGTTTGAGGGTGCTTTCGTAGTACGCGATTGTTCTCGGAGAGCACCCCTCGACTTCCTTGTCGGTAAGGAAGAGACCGAGTAGACTCGAGTTGCTGGGCACGCTGCTTTCGGCATGGCTACACATAGTGCTTTCGAGCACTGCTTTTAAGATTGCTTTATCTGCAGATAGTCTAGAACCGGCTACATCTGTGTTAGAACCATATTGATCATCGCTTCCACCGGGGGCTCCTTTCCCCTTGGTTCGATGGAAACAATTCTGAAGTGCAGGCCTATGTTCCGGTAAATGATTATTTAGCTGAACTCGGAGAAGCCCTTTTTGCTCAAACAATTGAAGAGAACAAGCGAGAAAATCATTACCGTTCAGTCGAGTCATTCTGCGAAGTCAAGGGCGGTTAGAGGCTCCCTAAAGGTTCAGAGCTAATTGCAGAGGCAAACTCTCATCCATATATTCGAGTCCGCGACTTAAACAACGCTTCTGTTCTCTTACTCACTTCGGAAATGCTATATATCGACGATGAAACACGATCTAATATTTCGCGCTACGTTGTCAACACTGGCGATCTAATTGTTTCCGTTGTCGGAACGATTGGCCTTACGGCGTATATCGGAAAAACGCTCGATGAGGCAAACCTCACAGAGAATTGCAACAAACTTACTTCGTTTAAAGGCGACTTTGCGGCGTGGTCGTATTTCTTTCTTCGTAGCTCAATGGGCATGGAAGCTATTAGGCTTGGAACTGTTGGTGCCGTTCAGACCAAGCTTGCATTAAAAAACATTAAGTCGATGAACGTCCCGTTTGCTCCAGCTTGTGCAATAGAAAGAACGACTTCGACGCTCAATGGTATTCTTGAGCTCATATAGGCTAATATACTCAAGTCGTAGGCTCTTGGCGAACTGCGTGACGCATTGCTTCCCAAACTCATGTAGGGCGAAATCGACGTCTCTCAGTTTGGCGCTGTTCGGATGGATTAGGTATAGAGCGCTATGGCAGGGGGGCGAAGATGATGATTGTTGTAAATGAATCGGCTGCTGCTTCATATCTATACCTAATGGGATTAACCATAGACGAAGAGCTGCCGCTTACGCAACACCTCTCTCTATTGCCGGCCACGTGCAAGGCCTCGCCGGACGACATGATAAATTCTGTGATGAAATATGGCAGCGGAGATGAGACCGATTTAGGTGTCTTGATTGCCGTCCTTAGGAAAACTACAGCTCAGTTGCGCGTTGTTGGAGAGGGCAAAGAGCTTGCAGTTCGAGTTTGGAATGCCCAATCTGCAATAGTTCTATTGTCCGCGCTTTTGAATTGCGAATTGTATTGGCATGTTCAGAGCGATTCGCGGACAGAAGATTTTTCGCCATGCTCGGCAATCAATGTTGTTCTTTCTACAAGGTTGTTCATTCCAAGAAAATTGAAAGTGATCAACGATTCAGAGAAGCAGTGGATAAGACAGCATTATCGGGACGCATGGGAACTGTTTGATAAAAACACGCGATTTGAGACCGCGGTGAATTCCTTGTGGAGCTACAAGCAATCGCTTCGACCTTCAGTTCAAATGGCGATTATATGGGCTGGGATTGAGTCATTGTTTGGAGTCCGGAGCGAACTTGTTTTTCGTGTCAGTACTCTCGCAGCTTTGTTTCTTGGAGGAGGCAAGCAAAAACAGCAAGAAATAAAGAAACTATATAGAGCAAGGTCAGAAGCCGTTCATGAGGGAAAACAACCTTCTGAGTCTTGTGTTTCCGATTCTGCAAAATTATTGCAAGCGCTAATCTTGGAATGCGTCGAACGGGGCTGTTTACCAAATGAGGACGGTTTGCTTTTCGGATTCGAAGAAGGATCGGCTAAATAATCATTTATCGCCCTACGAGTATTTGCAGATGAGACACCGATGCGTTTCAGTTGCATTGCATAGACAAGATAACGAAAAAGCAGCAAATCAAGAATGGCGATTCGCAAACATGGTTTATCCGGAGTTTTCACCAACCGCATCTTTGCGCGCCGCCTCAAATGAAACCCATAATGGAGTTTGGGCCATTCCAGAGTCACTTGCGCAAAGGTATTGCGAGTTTTTGGATCCAGTGATTTTGAGACGTAGCGTCGCCACTCAGACCGCGAACGCTTCATCGATCTGCAACTTCGGCAAAGCAAAAGGCCGAACATATGACCATGTTTTGATTTATCCAGTTGCCGATATGGCCTCTTGGTTGCAAGATGCCTCGACGGATCTGAAGCCGCAAACACGCTCCAAGCTCTATGTTGCAATTACTAGGGCGAGGTTCAGCGCTGGCTTCGTGGTTGCTGACAATAAAATAAATGAGCTTCCAGACACGCTAAGCGTCTGGAAGCCATAAATCAATCACGTGTTTGTTTGTCAGCAAAAGCGGATCCCTACGTGAACCTAAAGACGGCCTTGATCAGTCATCCGTTGAACCTGGAGATGCACTTACCAGTCAACTTCATCCATATCACCCCAATCCTCTGAAACAACTCTCATGTCACCCTTCTCTGGCTGCGTCTCGGTTGCGCCCAGCGCCTATTTGGCTACTTCCGCTTGTATCCTGAGTAATAACCTCCGCTGCTGCAACCAAGGTGGCGAATTGCTGCCTTTGCCATATGGATCTGTATGTAAATGCTTCGAGGTGATGATGCCGATCTCACTTCAATTCATGGACGCATCGAAATAATAGGGCGGAGTCGCTCTCTCGATCCCGCCTCGAAAACCCGAATAGTTCTGACTTTCCCGTTATCCGGAACATCTGGGGAAGTTCGCGTCCCAGTCCGGAAAACCCAATGCCTGAAACGACGATGCCAAGGGGTTACTCGGTCAGCTTCTTGCATCCGTGCCAGGTCAAGGGAAGGGGCAGCCTGTAGAACGAGGTTGGCTCCATAGGGATCTCCTCGAGCCTTCCGTTGCCCCGCCGAACCCATGAAGTTCCGCTTGCGTCGGTGAAAGCCGTTTCGGGTGCCGTGCGTACTCCCATTCCGTGCCCTTCCGTCGGGAGCCATATGCACCATGCTCCAGGAGGAAGCGTGCCGACGCAGACGCGGTTGGGATAAGCGGGGCGGTTATCCTCACCTTTGAAAGAGGGGCCGGCCCCGCTAATCCCGACGCAGGTGACGATTACGTCGTAGACGGGGGACTCGCTTTCGTTTCGAAGCACGACGAATTGCCAGACGAACCGATTGTCCTCGGGCTGATCAGTTCGGTTTCGATCCCCTTCGTACCATGCCGATATGCGGGATGGCTGATGCCGCTTGATGTCGTCCTCCCTGTTCTTTTTGCTCTGGTTACTTTGCCAGAGTGCGGCAATCAAGGCCCCCAAGGTAACGAGTCCGATGAATGCTTGGACAATCAGATTGGCGATGTCTATATCGATATCAAAAGGCACTGGATGGTCACCAGCTTAGCGTCGTGGGGCGATAAATCTAACTCCGAATAATACGGCTTGATCGATGGTCGACGTTACGTAAACGTCAAAATGGGTTTGTCTTAACAGCCTTATTTTCTTAAGACAAACTTGCCGCAACGCCAATTCAAAGAGTTTGCCGTGACGCAGACAGATGCAGTTGGTTGCTGAAAAGCGTGGTTATTTGGGCAGGATTCGCTTCAAAACGCCCGTCGATTATTACGATCTAATGCAGCCTGTAGGGTGGATGTACTTCGATAAGCAGTAGTCGACATGCTCTGGTTTTGAACGAAAAGTCCCAGAGACAATCGATAACGATTCTTCTTTGATGATGCGAGCGGCGCTACCATTAGCAGCGCCGCTTGTTTTCCGCTCGCAGATAGATCCCGCCATGTTGACCACCGAATGCATCTTGACCGACGTGCTCGTACTCCTATTCGGGCACAGAAATTGGAGGCGCGGCCCCCAGCGTCTACTCAGCGAAATTCGTTAAGAAAGCTGACATCGAACACTGTGAACTCCGTCATCGAATCGAATCTCATTGACTGGGATGCGTTCATTAATGATGACTTTGATGCCTATTTCAAAGCTCGCGTCATGGCTTTGCTGGACGCTATTGAGTTCGCACTGGGCAAGTCCATCTCCGATAGGGGCACCGAGGAAACAGTAAAGAGATTTGGCCGCTCATTGGAATAAGATGCTTCTTAGCTCCGTTATTGGTTATAGAAAGAAGGCTTAATGTCTGATTTTGAAATTTTGCAGCAGTTGTGCGAAACAGCAGACGAACTTTCAAAGAAATACATCAGCTCTAGTTCGCCTGACTTTAAAGCATGGAAGACAAGGGCGGACAGGCTTTTAATTAGGCGATTTGGAAAAGACAGCTACGAATTTAAAAGCTTTAACAAAATCAGCTACTCGTTGTCTTTCTTCACCTCCGGTACGCCCGACTCGGCTTTCGTTGAAGCCTGTGCGGACGGCCTGCGCAGTGCAAAAGCTGTGCTGGAGACATACCTTGATGAGTTTTCAGACGAAGGGGAAACCGGATCGACTGCAAATGTTGGAGATTATTCGAAGGTATTTATCGTTCATGGTCACAACGGAGAGCTTAGAGAAAGGGTCGCGAGAATCATCGAAAGGCAGGGCCTGACGGCGGTTGTCCTAAACGAGCAGTCAAATCAGGGCAAGACAATCATCGAAAAGCTGGAAATTGAAGGCGATGCAGCAGGAGCGGTATGCCTTTTTACGGCGGACGACGAAGGAAGAGCCCAGGCAGAACAGTCGGAAAAGCCCAGGGCTAGACAAAATGTTGTATTTGAAGCCGGATACTTTATTGGTCGGCTTGGCAGGGAAAACGTTGCAATTCTTGTTGACAAAGGTATCGAGATTCCCTCCGATCTACAGGGCGTCGTTTATACCGGAACAGACAGTTGGGAGTTCGGCCTCTTGAAAGAACTCAAGTCCATGGGATATTCCATCGACTTTAATAAGATGGATATCTAATCTGTTGATCCCTCCATTCACCGACTGACAAAACGATTTACACCTAATTATTGGCGCTGCTCAGGGACATTTTCTTTGTTTGTGCCTTGATCTCGCTAAACTAATAACTGCTGCTACCAGGGCATTTTCTGGTGCACATTCTA
>ERZ812616.1385-NODE-1385-length-26291-cov-3.085112_pt1 | contig 26291 bp, 19 predicted proteins | sample MGYA00376249_ERZ812616 | MGnify/ENA primary metagenome ERZ812616 (study PRJEB26924, sample SAMEA4378265) | human gut metagenome | biome: human gut; feature: human-associated habitat; material: faeces | place: China | collected 2013 ...
CGATAAAGGAACCATCGTCTCTTATTCACAGGTATTGACAAAGAAAGCGGATGCTGTCAAAGTCGATCCGGAGAAAGATACGCAGGTGACTGCTTCGGAGGATGTCGATGTGGCTATCCCTGCCGGGGCTGTGAAGACGGAAACAGATGTGACGATTACTCCGTTTGTGCCTGCTGCCGATAAGAAGGTGAAAGAGGCTGCCGATAAGGCGATCGCTACTTCTACTCCGGTGGAAACATCGTCTGCCCTCTCTTTGACCAGCCTGAGTTGTGAACCGGACGGTCTGACCTTCGACAAGCCTGTAGAGATAAAGGTGAAGGCGGAAGAGGCTGAGAACGGCATTTATTTCACGAAAGCGAAACATTATGTAAACGGTACGGAAGAAGGGGAAGCCGATTTCGATGCGGAAAATAAATCGTATGTGATTCGCCTGAATGGTTTCTCCGTGCATGAAGTGAAGGTCGCTACCGACTTTTCTGCCGAACCGGGTAGTGAATCCGTTTTCTCCGAAGTGATAGATAACCTGGGAAAGACGACTGCCGTATCAAAGACGTTCTCTTTCAAGATGAAAGACGGCTGGAGGATCGTATCCAAGAGCGCAGGTGTGACAGGCGGTATCGAGGCAAAGCTGATGGCAGCCTTGACCAATACGTTATCCAGTAGCGAAGGTATCTCTGAAACGGAAATATCCAAAGAGGTGGCAGTATGCGGGGATATGAAGATGTCGGTTGCTTTCAAGCAGGCATTGGTGAAGTATACTTTCCAGGTAGAGACAAGTGCAGGGACTGAAAGCATTACTGCCGAAAAATACGGAACCGTGTCACAAAGCATCGAAAAGGAACAGGGTAATATGAAACCTGAACATAACTAAAACCTCGTAAATGAATATGATGAGAAAATATGTGACCTATCTGTTGGTGTGTGTGGCGGTATTTTTTACCGCCTGCACATCGACAAAAAAGATACTCTATTTACAGGATGTCGTTCCGTTGAAGCAGCAGGAGATCGAGCAGAAATACGAAGTTATTATCCATAGCGATGACCTGCTGGCTATCATGGTGAACAGCCGCGATCCGGAACTGGCACTGCCTTTCAATATGCCGATGGTGACCTATCAGCTGGGATCGAACAGTACCGGACAACAGCGCGTCCTGGGATACCTGGTCGATACGAACGGGGATATCGATTTCCCGATCCTGGGAAAGATCCATGTGGAGGGGCTGACCCGTATGCAGTTGACGGAGCTGGTGAAGAACAAGCTGATAGAAGGGGATCTGATCAAGGACCCGATCGTGACGGTACAGTTTCTGAACTTTAAGGTGTCCGTCATGGGAGAGGTGGGCCGTCCGGGTAGTTTCACTATCTCCGGAGACCGTATTACGCTACTGGAAGCGCTGAGTATGGCGGGCGACCTGACCATCTACGGACGACGTGACCGGGTAGGCGTGATCCGTGAAAACAACGGAAAGCGTACGATCCTTTTCCACGACCTGCGCTCGGCGGAGATATTTAATTCGCCCTGTTATTATCTGCAGCAGAACGATATCGTGTATGTGGAACCGAATAAAGCGAAGTCGGGACAGAGCGGCATCAACCAGAATAACACAATCGGAGTCTGGGTTTCCGTCATCTCCCTCCTGACGACCATCGCAGTATTAATCTTTAAATAACCGGATGATCCAATGAATTCTGAACAAGAAACAACTTATCTGCGTGAAGAAGAAAACGAACTGAATCTAAGGGATCTTTTCAATATTGTCCGGGCTAACTGGTATTGGTTTCTCTTGTCTGTCCTGCTCTGTAGCGGGGCGGCATTCCTGTATCTGAAATGGGCACCGAAAGTGTATACGCGTACGGCTTCCGTTCTGATCAAGGATAATGCAAAGGGGGGTGGTCTCAGTGAGTCGGCTGCTTTTGAAGAGTTGAACATGTTCAATGTAAAAAGCAATGTGGACAACGAGGTACTGGTATTCAAGTCGAAGCGTTTGATGAATATTGTTGCCGAACGGCTGAATCTGGATGTCAGCTATACGGTGAAGGAGGGATTGCGTACGGTGGAGCTGTATACGCAGTCGCCCGTTGCCGTACAGTTTCCGGAAACGGAGGCGGTACAAGCGTTTTCTTTGACGGTGACCCCTTTGTCGGAAAAGGAGGTGATGCTGTCGGACTTCTCCACAGACGAAGGAAAGATGCAGAAGATCGCGCTGAACGATACGGTAACTACACCTGTCGGCAAGCTGGTGGTGACTCCGACGCTGTATTACTCGGATAAATACTTCGGCAAGCCGGTCGCTGTCGGCAAGAAGAACCGGGAGGATGTCACTTTGAGCTATAGCAATGCGCTGCAGGTGGCACTGGCCAGTAAGACGGCGACGATTATTAACCTGACTTTGCAGGATGTCTCCATCCCGCGTGCGGAAGATGTACTGAACATGCTGATCGCCGTTTACAACGAGGATGCGATCAACGACAAGAACCAGGTGACGGTGAACACGTCCAACTTCATCAATGACCGTCTGATCATTATTGAGAAGGAGCTGGGGAGCGTGGATGCCGATATCGAGACTTACAAGCGCGAAAACCAGTTGACGGACATCAGTTCGGAAACGGGCATGTACCTGCAGGAAAGCAGCCAGTACAGCAAAGAGGGGTTGGGGCTGGAGAACCAGCGAACGCTTGCCAAATATATCCGCGATTACCTGACCGATCCGCATAAAAGTTCGGATCTGATACCTGCCAATACGGGTATCGCCGATGTGAATATCGAGGGACAGATCAGCGAGTATAACAACCTGTTGCTGAAACGGGATAAACTGATCAGCAACAGCAGTAACAAGAATCCGGTGGTGATGGATCTGAACAATTCGCTGAATGCGATGAAACAGACCATTATCCGGGCGGTGGACAACCTGATTGTCGGTCTGAATATCAAGATCAAGAATATCAAGGAACGGGAGGTGCAGACGTCACGCCGTATCTCGGCAGTTCCGACGCAGCAGAAATATGTGCTGTCGGTCGAGCGCCAGCAGAAGATCAAGGAAGAGCTGTATCTTTACCTGTTGAACAAGCGGGAAGAGAATGCCTTGTCGCAGGCGATTACGGAAAGTAATGCCCGTGTGATCGATGCGGCACAGGGAAGCCGGCTTCCGGTGGCTCCGAAGTCGATGATGATCCTGTTGGCGGCTATGGTGTTGGGGCTGGCTATTCCGGCGGGCGTGATCTGGCTGCAGGTGGTCATGAATACGACTGTGCGTACGCGTAAGGATGTGGAGGATGCCGTATCGATTCCGTTTTTGGGAGAGATCCCTTTGCGCGACAAGAAGAATAAGGATGAGATAGTCGTGCGTGAAAACGGTCGCGACAGTATTTCGGAGGCTTTCCGTATCGTGCGTACGAATATGGATTTCATGCGTGTGAAAGCGAAAGAGATGAAAGTGGTGATGTTCACTTCTTTCAATCCGAATGCGGGTAAGACCTTTGTGTCGATGAACCTCGCCATGAGCTTTGCACTGACCAGCAAGAAGGTGATACTGATCGACCTCGATATCCGTAAGGGTACCCTTACAAGCCATGTTAGCGGCGCCGCTAACATGGGGGTAACTAATTATTTATCCGGGAAGGTGGATGATATAGATGCCATCATTCAGAAAGGGGAACTTGCGGAAAACCTGGATATTATCCATACAGGACCGGTTCCTCCCAATCCTTCGGAACTTTTGTTGAGTAACCGTCTGGATACTTTAATGGAGGCGCTGAAGGAACGGTATGACTATATCATTCTGGATAATGTGCCTGCCGGTATGGTTGCCGATGCTGCCATTGTGAATCGGGTGGCCGACCTGACTATTTATATCCTGCGTGCCGGATTGATGGACCGCCGTCAGCTACCGGAACTGGAAAAGCTGTACAGACAGGAGAAATTCAAAAATATGTGTCTGATCTTGAATGGTGTACGCTATAACCATTCCGGTTATGGCTATGGTTACGGATATGGATATGGTTACGGGTATGGTTATGGGTACGGCTATGGAAATGAAAAGAAAAAATAATTATAGGTTTTCGTCATGTTGACCTGGATTGTACCGAAGAGAAACATTCTTTATACCACATTGCTTGAGGGAATGACAGATGTGCATGCACATCTGCTTCCCGGTGTGGACGGAGGATCGGAGTCTTTGATGGACTCGATGGCTGCCTTGAAGAGAATGAAGGAGGTGGGGGTGAAACGCATCTTCCTTACTCCCCATATCGCAGATGAGTGCAAGAATAATTCGCCGGAACTTTTACAGGCTAAATATTCTATTCTGAAAGAGTGTTGTCCGCCGGATATGGAATTATACCTGGCTGGCGAATATATGCTGGATAGTGGGTTTGATGCCCGTAAAAGGGGAGAAATACTGACTTTCCCCGGAAAGCAGATATTGGTGGAGACTTCCTGTTCGTCGGCTCCGGAGAGATTCCTGACATTTTTATTTGATCTGGTCCTGGAGGGATATAAACCTGTTATCGCGCATCCGGAGCTGTATCGGTACATGACACAGGATGATTATTATTTTCTGAAAGACAAGGGGTATAAATTCCAGTTGAATTTGTTCTCGTTGGCCGGATTGTATGGAAAACAGCCCCGATCAGTTGCACGGAATCTGTTGGATAAAGGATATTATGATTATGTGGGTTCGGATTTTAGGCGGTTGGGGGATTACGAGAAAGGTCTGAAAAAACTGTACTTGTCAGCGAACCGGATACGGCAGGTCGGTGAACTGTTTGAAAATAACGATTCGCTCTGGCACAGCGGATCGCTGCCAAAACAAATAATTTAATTTATAAGAGATATGATGAACAAAAGAGAGTTGATATATTCTATTGCAGAGCAGACGGGATATACGCAGACTGAAGTACGTAACATATTGAACACATTTATAAATACTATCTTCGAAGAGGTGAAGTCGGATAATAAGGTGAGGATCGGAGGACTCGGGGTCTTTTCTCTTCTATACCAGAAGTCGCGCCCTGTACGTAACCCACAAACCATGGAGCCGATCGTACTTGCACCCAGAAATTCTGTGAAGTTCCGACCGGCAGATGATCTGGTCCGAAAGCTGAACGGAGAAGAAAAGTAAATGTTTTCATAGAAACAGGCCAGGTAGCCACGGTTTATTCCGTGGCTATTTTTTTTCTATAGGCCATCGGTGATATGTCCTTGTATTTCTTGAAGAATTTACAAAAAGCCGCCTGGTCTGAAAAATGCAGTATCTCTGCGATCTGGCGAACCGGGATTCTGTCGTCTTCCAATAGGGTCATAGCCATGTGGAAGATTTCTTCGGAGATGACGGCATGAGGTGTCTTTCCCATCTGGTCTTTGATGATTCGTGAGAGGTGTTTGGTCGAGATACAGAGTTTGTCGGCATAGAAATCCACATTGTGTTCTGTCTTGAAGTGCTGCCATACCAGTTTCATGAAATCCAGCATGACCAGTTCTTTCTTTTCGATCGTGGAAGGGGTTTCATCTGCTGGTGCCCTGTGTTTGAAAAGCAGGTTGCCCAGCTCCAGCATTAAACTTTTGAAGTAAGTCCTGGCCAGCTCTGTCCGGTAATAGTTGTCTGTATTCCGGAGGCAGTCTTGCAGCAGAAGCATTTGGTTTTCCAGAATATGGTTCTCTTCGGGAGAAAAAGAGAGGATGGGAGCGTCCATGATGTCCAACATATAAGTCAGTGGTCCGGGCTTCAGGTTCTTCAGGGATTCACTGGCAAACTTGTAGTTGATGAACAGGCAGTAAGCTCTTATATCCGTGCTGGTATTGAGAATCTGGATGGTGATTCCGTCCAGCATATCCAGGAGTGTATGTTCCCTCATTTCGTAGCGTCTTCCATTGAGTTGCAGTACCAGGCAACCTTTACATACCAGGATGAAGGCACGGGTACGTTCGATATAATGCTCCTTTAACCGTCCGAATTCGGATGAAGGAACCAATAACACCCTGTCGGTTAAAACACAGGCAGGCGGAAACATCGGGAATAGTTCTTCTAGGCTTAGTGGATTCATGGCTGTTTTTTTCGCGAATGTAATTATATCATGTCTAAAATGAGCAAATCTATGCGCTAAATAGACAAACGTTTTGCTAATAATATATAATGATGGGCAAAATGGACAAATATGAGAGCGGATTGTACAAATGACGCTTGTAGGATAGCTTCTATTTTTGCCTTCGAGAAAAACAAATGCAAGAAAATGAAGGCAAGAAGTGTTATTACGATTGGTTTAGGTTTGCTGCTGTTTGTGGCTTGTAAACAACAGGAGCAACAACAGGTTGAAGGTGAAAATTACCCTTTATTGACCTTGAAGCCGGAGAACAGGCAGTTGTCTGTCAAATATTCGGCAGTGATAGAAGGAAAGCAGGATGTGGAAGTTCGTCCGCAGGTTTCAGGAACGATCACACAGGTGTGTGTGGAAGAAGGGGCACATGTCCAAAAGGGACAAGTATTGTTCGTGATCGATCAGGTTCCCTATGAAGCCGCCTTGCAGAAGGCGGAAGCGGCTGTGGCTACGGCGGAGGCGAATGAGGCAACTGCCAAACAGACGCTGGAAGGAAAACAGTTGCTGTATGAGGATCGTGTGATTTCCGATTTCGAACTCCGTACGGCACAAAATTCTTATAAGAGTGCCAAGGCTGCTTTGCTTCAGGCACAGGCGGAAAAGCGGGATGCGGAGAATAATTTGTCTTATACGCTGGTGAAGAGTCCGGTGGATGGGTTTGCCGGTATGACCTCTTACCGTATCGGGGCGCTGGTGAGTGCTTCGATGACCGATCCCTTGATCCGTGTATCGGACAATTCGGATATGTATGTTTATTTTTCGCTGACGGAAAAACAGGTTCTTTCACTGACCGCCCAATATGGTTCGCTGGATAAGGCGTTGGAGTCGTTCCCGGAAGTTTCTCTGGAGCTGAATGACGGAACGGTCTATGAGCAGAAGGGAAAAGTGGATGTGATCAGCGGGATTATTGACAAGACGACCGGGACTGTCAGTATGCGTGCGGTATTCGGCAATGAGGGAAAGCGTCTGATGAGCGGAGGTTCGGCCAATGTGATCGTGCCTTACGATCGGGAGGAATGTATCGTGATTCCTCAGGGCGGTACTTACGAGATACAGAACCGTATTTTCGCTTATAAGGTGGTGGACGGTAAAGCGGTGTCGACACCTATCCGGGTGTTTGAGGTCAATGACGGTAAAGAGTATATTGTGGAGGACGGACTGAAGGCCGGTGACGTGATCGTATCGGAAGGTGCCGGCTTGTTGAAAGACGGTACAGTCGTGTCGGGTACTAAAACAGAGGAGAACTGACTATGAAACTACAACAATTTATAGACCGGCCGATTTTATCGATGGTTATTTCGGTCGTTATCACGGTGGCCGGATTGATCGGGTTGTATGCTTTGTCTGTGGAACAGTATCCGGACATCGCACCGCCTACGATCCGTGTGTCTACCACTTATAGCGGAGCTAATGCGGAAGCAGTACAGAAGAGTGTGATCGTCCCGCTGGAAGAGGCGATCAACGGGGTGGAGAATATGACCTATATGACTTCTACCGCCAGCAATACCGGTAGCGCGGAGATCACGGTTTATTTTAAACAGGGTAGCGATGCGGATATGGCTGCCGTGAATGTACAGAATAAAGTATCTACCGCCACATCCCTGTTACCGGCAGAGGTGACCAAAGTCGGTGTGACAACGATGAAGCGGCAGAGCAGTATGCTGAAGATTTTCGGTTTGTACAGTCCGAACGGTACATACGATGAGACCTTCCTGACCAATTACCTGAGCATTAATGTGAAACCCCAGATACAACGTATCTCCGGTGTCGGTGAAGTGAATGTGATGGGAGGGGACTATGCGATGCGTATCTGGTTGAAGCCGGATGTGATGGCGCAGTACGAACTGGAACCGAGTGATGTGGAAACAGCACTTTCCAGCCAGAATATAGAAGCCTCCACGGGGGCTATCGGCGAGGACTCCAAGAATGTCTATCAATATACGCTGAAATATCGCGGACGGTTGGAAAAGGAGCAGGAGTTCGAGGAGATCGTGATCCGTGCTTATGACGACGGGCGTGTACTTCGCCTGAAAGATATTGCTACGGTGGAGCTGGGAGCGCAAAGCTATTCCTATACCGGTACGGTGAACGGTGCGCCGGGAAGTACCTGTATGATCAACCAGACCGCCGGTACGAATGCGAATGAAATCATCCAGGAAATAGATAAGTATCTGGAAGAACTGAAAGGAAGCCTGCCGGAAGATGTGGAAGTGGTGGAACTGATGAGTACCAAGAACTTCCTCGACGCTTCCATCAACGAGGTGATAAAGACCTTGCTGGAGGCGATTATCCTGGTGGTGCTGGTGGTGTATGTCTTTTTGCAGAATCCGCGTTCTACGCTGATCCCTACCATCAGTATCTTCGTGTCGCTGATCGGTACGTTCGCCGTCCTGTATATTGCGGGATTTACCATTAACTTGCTGACCTTGTTTGCGCTGGTACTTGCCATCGGTACGATTGTGGACGATGCCATTATCGTGGTGGAAGCGGTGCAGGTGCGGTTCGATGAAGGGTATCGTTCGCCTTACAAAGCGTCGGTGGATGCGATGAGCGGTATCTCTTCTGCAATCGTTACTTCTACACTGGTATTTATGGCGGTGTTTATCCCTGTTTCTTTTATGGGAGGGACTTCCGGGGTGTTTTATACCCAGTTCGGTATAACCATGGCCGTTGCCGTAGGTATTTCGGCTATCAATGCGTTGACGCTTTCACCGGCACTCTGTGCACTGATCCTGCGACCGAACGAGATACTGGTGGATGGTAAGAAGCCGGAGTTTTCTACCCGTTTCCGTTTGGCTTTCGATTCGGCTTTCAAACAACTGGTTCTTAAATATAAGAGTGGCGTTAAGTTCTTCGTTAAGCGGAAATGGATGGCCTGGGGTGCCTGGGGGATTGCTGTCGTTGCACTTTTTTATCTGATGAGTACTACCAAGACGGGGTTGGTTCCTTCGGAAGATACAGGTTCTATCTTTGTCAGCCTGGATGCGCCTGCCGGAAGTACGCTGGCGGAAACGGCTAGTATCATGGACGAGGTGGAAAAAGAGTTGAAGGATCTGCCCCAGATAGACAATTTCAATAAGGTAGCCGGTTTCGGTATGGGATCGGGGAGCGGGGCTTCGCACGGAATGTTTATCATCAAGCTGAAACATTGGGATGAACGTCAGGGGGAAGAGAACAGTGTGGATGCTGTTTCCGCCGAGATCTATAAACGTACGGCACATATCAAGAATGCGAAACTATTTGTCTTTTCCCCGCCTATGATTTCCGGATATGGTACGGGAAACAGTTTCGAGCTTTATCTGCAGGATCGTTCGGGAAAAGGGATCGAGGCGTTGAGCAATGTGACCAATGATTTTCTGGAAGCACTGAATAAACGTCCGGAGGTACAGATGGCTTATACCTCTTTCAGTGAGAACTTCCCGCAGTACCGGGTGGATGTAGACGAGGCACAATGCCAGCGTGCAGGGACATCGACCGATCAGGTATTGTCGGTGTTGTCCGGGTATTTCGGTAGTATTTATGCCTCTAACTTCAACCGTTTTACGAAGATATACCGGGTGATCGTGCAGGCACCGTCCGATTACCGTAAAGATATGCAGTCGTTGAACAATATCTTTGTGAAGACGACCGATGGGATGGCTCCGGTAAGCCAGTTCGTAAAACTGACCAAGACATACGGGGCGGAGTCGCTGACACGGTTCAATATGTTTTCATCCATCAATGTGCAGGGGATGCCTGCCGAAGGATATAGCTCGGGTGATGTGATCAATGCGGTATCGGAAGTGGCTGCCCAGACATTGCCGACCGGTTATGGTTATGAATTTTCCGGTATGACGCGGGAAGAGGAACAGATGGCGAACTCGCATGATACGGTGATTATTTACGGGGTATGTATCCTGTTCATTTACCTGATACTTTGTGCCCTGTATGAGAGTTTGTTTATTCCGATGGCTGTCATCTTATCCGTTCCTTTCGGCTTGATGGGTAGTTTCCTGTTTGCCCGGATGTGGGGGATAGAGAATAATATTTATCTGCAAACGGGGTTGATTATGCTGATCGGATTACTTTCAAAGACGGCTATTCTGTTGACGGAATATGCTACGGAACGCCGTCAGGCCGGTATGTCGCTGACACAGGCGGCGATGGCAGCTGCTTCTGTCCGCCTGCGTCCGATCCTTATGACGGCGTTGACGATGGTGTTCGGTTTGTTACCGCTGATGGTTGCTTCGGGTGTGGGGGCCAATGGTAACCGTTCGCTGGGTGTGGGAACGGTCGGAGGGATGGTTATCGGAACCGTTGCTTTATTATTTGTGACGCCTGCTTTCTTTATCGTATTCCAATATATTGAAGAGCGGGTGATGGGTAAACGAAAAGAAGATAGAAAATGAAAAAGATCATATATAGTATTATAATATGTACGGCTTTGCTGAGCAGTTGTTCGGTTTACCGGAATTATCACCGGCCGGACAATCTGCCGGTCGACAGCCTGTACCGTGATAACCCGGCTGTCGGGGAAGATTCCCTGACGCTGGGGGATCTTCCCTGGGAAGAGATGTTTCAGGATTCGTTGTTGCAAAACCTGATCCGTTACGGATTGGAGAACAATACGGATATGCAGGTTGCTTTCCTGCGGGTAGATGAGGCGAAGGCCCAGTTGATGGCTGCCCGTCTTTCTTTCCTTCCGTCGCTGACCTTGTCGCCGCAAGGGACTATCAGCCGTACGGACGGAGCGAAGAGTGTGAAAACGTATGAGTTGCCTTTGCAGGCCAGTTGGGAAGTCGACCTGTTCGGTAGCCTGCGTAATGCGAAGAAGGGGACACAGGCCACTCTTTTACAGCAGGAGGCTTACCGGCAGGCGGTTCGTTCGGAACTGATCGCGACTGTCGCCAACAATTACTATTCTTTGTTGATGTTGGATGAGCAGATCGGGATCAGCCAGTCTACGCTCGATATCTGGAATGAGCAGGTGCGGACTATGGAGGCAAAGCTACGGGTAGGTGAGGAGACGGAGAATGCCGTAACACAGGCGCGTGCCAGTCTGTATGAGCTGGAAGCTACCCATAACGACTTATTGAGACAGCAGCGTGAGGCAGAGAATACGCTTTGTACGCTGTTAGGGATGACTTCGCAATCCATCTCCCGGAGTACGCTGGCGGAACAGACCTTGCCGGAGGAGGTTAATGCCGGTGTTCCTCTCCGCTTGTTGTCCAAACGTCCGGATGTGGTACAGGCTGAAATGGAACTGGCGAATGCTTACTATGCCACGAACCAGTCTCGGGCTGCCTTTTATCCGAATCTGACACTGACGGGAAGTGTGGGCTGGACCAATTCGTTGGGGCAGGTAGTGACAAATCCCGGCGGATGGATACTATCGGCTATCGGTTCGCTGACACAGCCTATATTCAATAGGGGGAAGCTGATCTCGAATCTTCGTGTATCGAAAGATGAAGAACAGATCGCACAGCTTAATTATAAACAGGCTTTGCTGGATGCCGGGCAGGAGGTGAATAATGCGCTGTATGCCGTAGAATCGGTGAAGCGGACACTCGACAGCCATCAACGGCAATGCAAAGAGTTGGAACGTACGGTACAAACATCCGAATCGCTGTACCGGACGGGGAATGCTACTTATCTGGAGTTGCTTACCGCGCGGCAGTCGCTGTTGAGTGCCCGTCTGAATGTGGTTTCCGATCGTTTTTCACAGTTACAATCTGTTGTTAGTCTATATAATGCGTTAGGAGGAGGTTGCGAATGAGAGTCCTGGTTCAAAATAGAATAAACTATAAAGTTTTCTTGTTATTATTCCTCGGTATGCTGACGGCTTTCGGGCCGTTCGCTACCGATATGTATCTGCCGTCTTTTCCGTCGATGGCCGAATGGTTCGGAACCTCTTCGTCGATGGTGCAGCTGAGTCTGACATCCTGTATGATCGGGTTGGCGGTAGGACAGTTGTTTTTTGGTCCTTTGAGCGATAAATACGGGCGGAAGATCGTGTTGTTGTGGTCGCTTCTGCTCTTTATCGTAGCTACTTTCTGGTGTATATATTCATCCGATATATATCAGTTCGTTGCTTTCCGGTTACTGCAAGGCATTGCTGCGTCGGGAGGGATTGTTATTTCGCGTTCTGTTTCTACGGATATGTTCGAAGGGCATGAACTGGCGAAGATGTTGGCGGTTATCGGTTCGATCAATGGGGTGGCACCCGTACTCGCACCGGTCGTTGGTGGTGCAATGACGGGGATAGCCGGTTGGAAAGGTATTTTCGGCGTTTTGCTATTGATCGGCACGCTGATTTTATTCGCAGCTTTTTATTATCAGGAGTCATTACCCCGTGAAAGGCGTGTTTCATCCAGTTTTCTACATGCTTTCCGGAACTTCAAACCTTTATTTGGAAACCGTCCTTACATGGGGTACATGTTGCAGCTTGGGTTCGCCCAGGCTGCACTCTTTGCCAATATTGCTTCTGCACCGTTCATTATGCAGGAACATTATGGGTTTACACCGCTCGATTTCAGTATCTGTTTCGGGGTTAATGCGCTGGCGGTGGTGATAGCTGCTGCGTTGGCCGTGAAATTTAAGCGGGTGGAGAACGGGACGCTTGTCGGGAGTATCGGGTTGCTGGTCTTTTCCGTGTGTGAGATGGTTGCTTTGTTTGCCGGATGCAGTTTCTGGGTGTATGAGGTGTTTATGCTTTGTATCCTTTTTTCGTTGGGGCTTTGCTTCACTTCTTCCACGACACTGGCTATGGATAAGGGACGGATGTATTCGGGGAGTGCGTCTGCATTGCTGGGGGCGGTTTCTTTCGCTTTCGGCGGGGTTGTTTCTCCTTTGGTCGGCATGGGAAACCTGATGCATTCGACGGGGATCGTCTTTGTTGTCTGTGCCGTATGTTCTCTCCTTTGCATATATGTGGCGAAGGAGCATTAAATATCTTTTTCTGTCAAACAAATGAAACGGGGCTGTAGTATATATCTTACTGCAGCCCCTAATCTTATCTGTGATGGAGATGTATCAGAACCATTTGATCCTCCTGAAGATGAAGAATGCCAGTGCCGACAAGGTGATGGAAAAGAGTACGATCACGACAAATCCGTGCGGTAGTTCTTCTACATAGTTGATCACATTCATCCCGTAGAAGCTGGCTATCAGTGTCGGAACCATCAGGATGATCGATATGGAGGTCATGCGTTTCATGATGGTGTTCACATTGTTGGAGATGATGGAGGCGAAGGCATCCATCGTTCCGGTAAGGATATCGCTGTAGATGTTCACTGTGAGATGCGCCTGCTTCAATTCGGTTTCCACATCTTCCACCAGTTCGGCATCCATATACATCGGCTCCTGGAAAATACTTTGCAGCTTCGAGAGCATCACTTCATTTCCACGGATGGACGTATTGAAATAAACCATACTTTTCTCCAGCTTCATCAACCGCAGCAGGTCTTCGTTACGGATACTTTTCTCCAGCGCTTTTTCGGCACGTGCCACTTCGTTGTTGATCTGTTTCAGATATTTCAGGAACCAGACGGCAGACGAATGGATCAGTCGCAGGATCAGGTCGTATTTATGACGTACGACGAGCTCTTTGCGCCGGCTGTAACGAATGAAATCGGGCAATAACTCCGTCTTATGATAACAGACGGAGATAATGATCTCGTTATTCGTGATGATGCCGATCGGGACAGTTGTAAAAGGAATACCGCTTTCGGTGCTCTGTACCGGGATACGCAGGATCGTCAGCAACCAGTTCCCTTCATACTCGATACGCGGACGTTCGTCGGTATCTTCGATATCGCTCAGGAATGATTGGGGTACGTGAAACTGGTTTAAAAGGTATTGGATATCTTCGGGGGTAGGGCATTCTACATTTACCCAGCAGTCGGGAAGCCACTTGTCTTTTTCCACAAAGCCGGCTTCACAATAAAGAAACGATCTCATTATTGCCTCCTTTCGTTGTTGATACGAACAGAGGTAATAAGAAACCTCCGTCCGCTAATTTTTACTTGTTAATGTTTCTCGCGGAATACTGTCGTCCATAATTAGTTAATTACTTTTTACGGCTGCAAAGGTAGAAAAAAGGAATGAATACCAAATAAAAATCGTATTTTTGGCATTCGAAAATTACTAAAGAGAATGGCAGAAGGAACTAAAAATACCGGAAGAGGAAACTCCGGAAAGGGGAAACAAAAACCTGTTGTAGTGTCTGATATGGGACGTCTGCAGCCACAGGCTCGTGAGTTGGAAGAGGCCGTTTTAGGTGCCTTGATGCTTGAAAAAGATGCTTATTCGATCATCAGTGAGATATTGAAGCCGGAATGCTTTTACGAAAAGTCGCACGAGATGATCTATGCGGCTATTGTGGATCTGGCAGCCAGCCAGCGGCCGGTCGACATGCTGACGGTGACGGAGCAGTTGAGGAAACGCGGCGAACTGGACCAGGTGGGCGGACCGTTTTATATCTCGCAGCTGACCAGCAAGGTTGCCAGTAGCGCGCATATCGAATATCATGCCCGTATCATCGCCCAGAAATACCTGGCGAGAGAGTTGATCTCTTTCACTGCGATGATCCAGGGAAAGGCTTTTGACGAAACGATCGACGTGGAAGACCTGATGCAGGAAGCGGAAGGTAAACTGTTTGAGATATCTCAGCGAAATGTAAAGAAGGACGTAACCCAGATCAATCCTGTTATCAAGGATGCGATGGATTTGTTGCAGAAAGCGGCGAACCAGAAGGAAGGTCTGAGCGGTACGCGTACCGGTTTCGATGCGCTGGATAAGATCACTTCGGGATGGCAGAATTCCGACTTGATCATTATCGCTGCCCGTCCTGCGATGGGTAAGACGGCGTTCGTACTTTCCATGGCGAAGAATATGGCGGTGAATCATAATGTGCCGGTTGCTTTGTTCTCGCTTGAAATGAGTAACGTCCAGTTGGTAAACCGTCTGATCGTAAACGTATGTGAGATCCCGGGCGAGAAGATCAAGAGCGGACGTTTGGAAAGTTATGAGTGGGAGCAGCTGGACTTCAAGATCAAGGAGTTGTATGATGCACCTATCTATGTGGACGATACGCCGAGTCTTTCGGTGTTTGAGTTGCGTACCAAGGCTCGCCGTCTGGTGCGTGAGCATGGGGTACGATGTATCATCATCGACTACCTTCAGTTGATGAATGCGAGTGGTATGAGTTTCGGTAGCCGTGAGCAGGAGGTAAGTACGATCTCCCGTTCATTGAAAGGGTTGGCGAAGGAGTTGAACATACCGATCATCGCACTGTCGCAGTTGAATCGTGGTGTGGAAAGCCGTCAGGGAGCCGAAGGAAAGCGTCCGCAGTTGGCCGACCTTCGTGAATCGGGAGCGATCGAGCAGGATGCGGATATGGTTTGCTTTATCCACCGTCCGGAATATTATAAGATCACGGAAGATGAGCGTGGTAACTCGCTGGTCGGCCTGGCAGAGATCATTATCGCCAAGCATCGTAACGGTGCGACAGGTGATGTGCGTCTGCGGTTTAAAGGCGATTATGCGAAGTTTATGAATATAGATGAGGATGTTGCCGTGCGCGAATTCTCATCGAATATGAACAGTAGCGACCCGTTACCTCCGATACCGCCTGCCGGTGCAGATTTCCTGAACCAGGGCAGTAGCAGCGAGGTTCCGTTCTGATCAGTCGAGGATAAGATCATGTGCGGCCTGTTCCCGGATTTGCGAAGGGGACAGGCCGCATTGTTTATATCATTTGTATTTCTTATCTTTGCTTCTGTTTAATTAAAACATGAATAACTATGAAAATACAGATTAAAAGTCCTCCGTACCCTAAATCTCACGAATATATGTTTCGATGACTACTGAATGGCAGTTTGAAATACTTTCAGCTGTAACCCCTCTGGATTATATAAAATCGTGGTAATATTTCTATTATTATTGTTGTGTCAATAGAAATATTGCTACATTTGTAATGTAAAACAATAAGTGATAGTTATGAAATCAACAGAACTTCACAGACGTTTTATTGCGGCAGGATGGAAATTCCTTTATGCCGAGGGTTCTCACTATTTCTATGAAAAGAACGGGATTAAGTCAGAACCTATTCCTTACCATGGAGCAAAAGAAATGGGTAAGGGATTAGCGAACAAGATTATTAAAAAGTATGGAATTTAAGCCCTATACTTCAGTAAGGATAAACAATTAAATGAAAGATATGGAAACGATTAAGATTGTTATTGAGAAGACTTCTGATTATTTCAGTGGCTATTCTGATAACTGTGATGGCATCTATGGAGCTGGCGACAGTATTCAGGCTGTGAAAGATAATATACTGGAAGCTATACGACTTATCAAGTCCGATCTGCCGGTTTCACAGTGGCCGGATCAAATAAAAGGAGAGTATAAGTTGGAATTTAAACTGGATGTACAAAGCTTTCTGGAATATTATTCCGGTATTCTTTCCCTATCAGGTCTTGAAAAGATCACAGGTATAAATCAAAAACAATTATCCAATTATTTGAACCATAAGAGCAAACCTCGCCGTGAACAAGTCGAACGTATCTCCAACGGACTACATAAGTTCGCGAACGAACTTCTTAGTATAACTCTATAGCTTATTCTTTGACGGTTTTAGCGTAGAAATATAAACCCCGGCCAAACGTTGGGGTTTTCTTTTGGGAAAATATGAATAATTCCCTATAATTTCCCCCGAAGAAAAGTTAACTTAGTTCACGTAGGACTATTTTTTTCTGTGCTCAAAGATATATATTTATTTTAAAAGAATTGATTCTTAGGCTTTATTTTGTAAAGACCTGCCTGAAATAGCTTCTGGTGCTGATTGTTCCTTTTTTTCGCCTGTCTCACAGAGGACGGTACACATTCGGTATCCGGAAATTTTGCCGGAGCCGTTCTGCTTTCATGTACACTTTGCCTCATTTTGGTGAAATGTGAGTCCGCATGCGACAAAATCTCTTGTTTATCATCTATAAAAAGTCTGTCCTCTTATCGTGACATAGTCCTACGTGAACTATGATTCTAGCACTTTTATCCTCAGGCAATCGTCCAAACCAAGTCTCTGCGTAGTCTAACGAATACAGTGGCTCTTGCAACAGGAAAACGATTACCGGATAAAAGCGATAAAATCAGGGTAAATGGTACTGTTTTTCTACTAAAAACGAACATAGTACAAATTTCACAAACAATCTCTCGAAAAACAACCAACTTATGACACAGGTAACAGACATAGACTTGATTTATTTTAACGAAGTAGATAACGACAAATACGTCTACCTTTATCTGGAAGACGATTGTTGGTGTGCTTATGAGCGTTCGGCATACTATCTGGTAGCAAAGGATTTTCCGGTGACCATCGCCAAAGAGGTTGTCTACGACGGTTGTGAAATCATCATGAAAGCCTCTTTCCACGTAGACCACATGCGTCTCCCTCTGATTCCTTCCGCCGTCCTGATAACTGTTGCTGATGACCGCCTCCTTTTCCAACTCGACAAACCCATCGACGGCTTCGTCAAATGGAAAAGGGCACAGATAGGTAGTCAGCCTGCTTAATTCGTTTTCGTCTCTTCTTCCTTGGGGATCGTAGAAGCGTTGCCATTCCGGAACGCCGTGTAATGGGGCGACATGATCTCTATGCCTGCCTTATCGAAATAGTCCTGGATATTCTGGTGAAGGGCCGAATAGATGGTCGTCATATTGTTCGCCTCCTGGATATAAGCGTTGATTTGGTAGACAGGGTAGAAGTCGCTCAGGGCCGTTTCGAGAACGAAGGGAGCCGGTTCAGGCATCACTCCGGGTGTTGCTTTGGCGGCATCTATCAGAAGTTGATGCACCTTGCGCCAGGGAGCATCGTAGCCGATCGTTACCTCCGAGTGGATGATCAGCCCGTAGGTGCGTGCCGACGACGTGTAGTTGATCGTCTGTGACGACATGATAAATGAGTTCGGTATCGTCACGATCTCATTCTTGATGGTGCGCAGACGGGTGACGAAGGCGGTCTTTTCGATCACATTGCCCACCGTATCGTTTAGTTTGATCCGGTCGCCCTGTTTGAAGGCGCGCATATAAGTAATCACGAACCCGGCAATAATATTCCCGATCACTGTGCTGGAACCGAGCGAGACGATCAACCCGACGAAAACAGATACTCCCTGAAAGACTCCCGAATTGGCTCCCGGCAGATAAGGATAGATCATCGCGATCATAAAAGCATACAACAGGAACCGGATAATATGATAGGTCGGCATTGCCCAGTCCGAATAAAAACCATTAATCTTCAATCTTCCCGCATCTATCTCCGTGGCAAGATACCGGATGCCCTTAATGACGTATTTTATAACCAGGCAGATCACGATGATCGTGAAAAGATTAGGGATATAGCCGAGGATGCCTTCCAGGATATCCTTTACGGGATTCCAGATATAATAGGCGATCTTATACGCCAGTTCCTTTGTCTGCGGGAAGATAGAGAAAAGGATCGGTATCGTTAAAACCAGCAGGATGAACAATAGGAGATAGCGGAGGATATTGGCCAGGAAGATCAACAGGGAGACCTGTTTCTGCGTATCCAGTATCTCATAATTCTGTATGGAGATCGGTTTCAGCTTAGTATCTTTCAACTGCTGGATACGGTTTTTCAGTTTCTTGTAAAGCCAGGAAGATAGGCGGAACAGCAGGAATTGCCCCAGCAATACCAATACGAAATAAAGGATATGTTTCCCCGTCTGCCACCAGCTGTCGTGATATTTCATCTCTTTCTCTTTGGCGACCGACTCTTTCCGTAGCGAGTCGAGTTTCTGTATCTGTCCGGTTTTCAGCTTGAAAGTCTCATCGTATTTTTGTAACCCGGACGAATCGATAGAGTCGGAGTCGGTATGCTCCGTCGTTATTTCGTCAGCCGAAAAAATATCCTTGATAACCTTTTGTAATTGCGCCTGCCCCGTTATATGCATAACCAATAGTAGCAGAAGAAGATATAATGATCTGTACAGTCTCATGTTGGCGTTCGTTTTTATTGTTGACTTAGATACAACAATGAAGAAGCTAAATTGTTACGTTAGATTTTTATCCTATATTTGTAGATATACAAAAAATCAAAGGCTTATGAAGAAACATTTACTTCGCATGTTGAGTTTTGGATTGCTGAGTTGCTTTGCCTTAGGCATACAACTTTTATCTGCAGATCCAATAGGTTTGGCCGGATCGCTCCGGATTGCACAGGAGCGTTATTCAGAAGCGCATACTTCGGGTTTGAAATCCGAGGGTTTTCCTGATTTCAAGTTGGCATATATCGGAACGGAGAAAGCTATTATGGCTGCTTCTTCATTACGTTCGTCGGCTGTCGAAGATGCTTTGTTATACATTTATAATGTCGGTGACGATCGGGGATTTGTGATTGTTTCCGGTGAAGACCAGGGGAAACAACTTTTGGGGATATCGGATAACGGCTCTTTTCCGACTGGTGGTTTGTCCAGCAATATGAATAATTTCCTTATGATGTACACTCGTTATGTCAAGGCTTTGCGAAGCGGTGCAATTGTTGCGCAAACAGTAGGGACGAAAGCCGGTAGTTCAGATACGGATGTTTCTGAGTTTCCGGAAAGAGTGATCCCACTGGTCAAAGCCAAGTGGGAGGTAGGCTATCCTTATAGTGCCTCTTGTCCTGAAATCGGTGGTTATCTGAGTGAGGCCGGTCCTGCTGCTGTAGCAATGGCACAGATCATGTCTTTTCATAAATATCCGGCGGGTGGAGTAGGGCATATCAGCTATAAATATGCCGGTAGCTCCCATGGCTTCGGGGGAACTCTTACGGGTTCTAAGTACTATTGGGATGAAATGCCTGTTGAACTGAATGAGAAGTCTTCCGATCGTGAGATCGATGATGTGTCGACGTTGATTTTTCATTGTGGCATTGCTGCCCGTACTAATTATGAATATGGTTCGACAGCAGATAATGAAGATGTATGGAACGCCTTTGTCGAGAATTTCCAGTACGACAAGAACCTGCAACTTTATGACCGTGCTTTCTTCTCGGAAAACGAGTGGACTGCTATGTTGAAGACCGAACTGGCTGCTATGCGTCCGGTTTATTATTCGGGAGAGGGCGGCGAGAATAATCAGGGATATAGCTGGTCTTTCGTTTGCGACGGATATAATAAGGATAATCTTTTCCATCTGAAAACCGGATATGCCGGGGACGGTTATTTTGAGTTAGCTGCTATCAATATTGGTTTTTATTCACAGAACGAGCATCAACAGATGATCACCGGCATCCGGAAACCGACGGCAGCATCTGAACCCACAACGCTTTTGGGAATCAGTTCGATCGATATTGAAGGAAACGGACAGGTTAAGTTAGGCGATAATCTGCCGATCTCTTTTTCTTTGTCTAACTTTGGTGCGGATGGCGACTATTACATTTTCAGCAAGCTTTTTAAGGAAGACGAAGCAATCGAGGTACAGAGAGAAGACTATGAGGCAAACGTGGAGTTGATCGATAACTTCAAACGTGGAGAGCTTATCGAAGGCAATACCTTTACCTTCGATGTGCCGGACAGCACGGCTACTTATTACATCTATGTGGTTGGTTGCAAAGCCGGGGAGTCTGTGATGAAACCGATCCGCACGGCAAATCATCCGTATGATTATGTGGTGGTCGATGTGAAGGACGGTAACGTTACGCTTTCTAAAGCTGAAAGGAAACTGTCTGCCGATCCCGTTAAGGTCACTTATGATGCGGATAATAATACGGCAGTCTTTGAGGTCACTTTCCATAACAATCAGCAGGCGGATTATTATGGAACAGCCGGTCTGCTGGTTACAGCGCCGGGTCTTTCTGCCGAAGAATATAGCTGGGAAGTAAATAATCTGGTGAATATACCTGCAGGGGAAAGCCGGAAGGTTTCCTTTACGGGTGGTTTTGACTGGACCGTTGGTGATACTTTGGTCGTGGTTGCTACTTATCAGTCGGGCTTACGGGATCTGTGGTATCCTTTTTATACTGATATTGAGGAAAGTACGCGCTGGTTTGCATTGAAGGTGGATGGTTCTCTGACCGTTTCCAATGAAACGATTGAACAACCGGTGACTGGTTTTGAATATACTTTTGATCCTGTATCCGGGTTGCTTACCTTGCAGTCGAATGCATTAATGACAAACCTGATGGTTTATAGGTATGATGGACAGGCTGTATGCAGATATCCGATTGGTAGCCAAACGGCTTATTCAACTTACCTTTCTATTCCAACAGGACATTATATTCTTATGGTACAAACCGGACAAGGAACGGAAGTCAGAAAGTTTTATAAGAAATGATGGTTGAGAAACCTGCTTTACTTTTATTGACCGGCGGATCTTAAACTCTAAGATCCGCCGGTTATTTTTTCAGACTGATTCGGAATTGTTTATTCAACCCGCACTTCCCCTGTAATCCCTTTCAGGCTGCCGGGGACTAACTCGTATCCCATGACATATTCCGCCGGAATGCTCTTGTGTGTCAGTCCGAAATCAGCGATCGACTTAAAGCCGAGCCGGTGATAGTAATTCGGATCGCCGCACAGGAATGCCGCCTTATATCCCATCTCTTTACCGAGTTTCAGACCTTCCCGCATAAGTGCGCCGCCGATACCTTTGCTTCGATATTCCAGGGCGACCGAAAGCGGAGCAACCAAGAGGACATCGAACCGGCTGCCGTCCGGTTGGGTGATATACGTATTGGTCAACATGATATGACCGATCAGCTTGCCACCTTCTTCGGCTACCAGCGCCAGTTCGGGAATGTATAATTTACTGTTATTCCTTAGATTGACAGCGAAGTCCTGTTCGTCCCCGTCACTGACTTTCGCCGTTTCGAAGGCCGTACGGATCAGGTCGTAGATAGCCGGGTGATCTTGCTCCGTCTCTTGTCTGATGATGTATTCCATAAATTACCAGGGAGTGAGCGTCACATTACGGAACTCCACTTCTTTCCCTTCGCTCTGCAAGCCGATGTAACCGTCTTTCTGCTTGTTCCATCCCGTGTTCTGGTAAACGCCGTTGATGTAGACGTTGATCTTACCGTCTTTCACGTAGATATTGGCTTCGTTCCACTCTCCGGCAGGCTTCTCGCTGCTGGGAGCGTTCTTTTTCACTACCGGGAAACCAGGACGAGGTTCGCCGGGCTTGCCTTGATACTGTGCCAGGTCGGAACCGCCCAACAAGACGAAATCACCGGCACTGCCTAACATCAGGTTACATTCAATGCCGTTCGGGAACGGATTCTTCGGTTCGGCGATCAACAGGAAAATACCGCTGTTCGCGCCCTGGTCACCATTCGGCCAACGCCATTCCACATGCAACTTATAGTTGTCGTATTTCTCTTTCGTGTACATGTAACCGAAAGGCTGTCCTTTGATCTTGATCACGCCGTCGCCTACGGAATAAACCTGTTCAGCCGGAACGGAATTTTTGTCGACGACAAAGTTCCAGTTGGAAAGGTCTTTCCCGTTGAACAACTTGATTGTTTTCTGTGCGTTTGCATCGCTTCCGAAACAGAGGAAAGCAGCAGCGATAGCCGCCATGCAGAGCATTCTTTTTTTCATGGTTCTAAATGAATTATATGGTAATTAATCAACAATAAGTTTACGGTAACGTACGCGCTTAGGCTCTGTATCGCCGCCCTGTTTGCGCTTGTATTCTTCATATTCGGAATATGTTCCTTCGTAGAAGACCACATTCGAATCGCCTTCGAACGACAAGATGTGCGTACAGATACGGTCGAGGAACCAACGGTCGTGGGAAACGACAACGGCACATCCGGCAAAGTTTTCCAAACCTTCTTCCAGTGCACGCAGTGTGTTCACGTCGATATCGTTGGTCGGTTCGTCCAGTAGCAGCACGTTGGCTTCAGCCTTCAGTGTAATGGCGAGATGCAGGCGGTTGCGTTCTCCACCTGACAGGACACCGCAAAGTTTTTCCTGGTCGGCACCTGCAAAGTTGAACCGTGACAGGTAAGCACGCGAGTTGATCTCTTTTCCACCTACGCGGATAAATTCCTGTCCTCCGGAAACAACCTGGAAAACGGTCTTTTTCGGATCGATATCTTTATGTGTCTGGTCGGCATAACCTACTTTCACGGTTTCGCCCACTTCGAATGTACCTTTGTCGATGCTTTCCATGCCCATGATCATCTTGAACAGCGTTGTCTTACCGGCACCGTTCGGACCGATCACACCGACGATACCGTTCGGGGGAAGCATGAAGTTGAGGTCGTCGAACAACAGTTTCTCACCGAAAGCCTTCGCTACATGCTGTGCCTCGATCACCTTATTACCCAGACGGGGACCGTTCGGGATAAAGATTTCCAGCTTGGCTTCGCGTTCTTTCTGGTCCTCGTTCAGCAACGCTTCGTACGAGTTCAGACGAGCCTTACCTTTGGCCTGACGGGCTTTGGGGGCCATGTTGATCCATTCCAGCTCGCGTTCCAGCGTCTTGCGGCGTTTGCTGACCTGCTTTTCTTCCATAGCCATCTTCTTCGTCTTCTGATCCAGCCAGGAAGAGTAATTGCCTTTCCAGGGAATACCTTCGCCACGGTCGAGTTCCAGAATCCAGCCTGCCACATGGTCGAGGAAGTAACGGTCGTGCGTGATACAGATTACCGTACCGGCATATTGCTGCAGGTGTTGTTCCAGCCAGTCGATCGACTCGGCATCCAGGTGGTTGGTCGGCTCATCGAGCAGCAACACATCCGGCTGCTGAAGCAACAGGCGGCAAAGGGCAACACGGCGGCGTTCACCTCCTGACAGCGTATCGACTGTCTGATCTTCGGGCGGACAGCGCAGGGCATCCATCGCACGTTCCAGGCGGCTGTCAAGGTTCCAGGCATCGGTTGCGTCGATCTTGTCCTGCAATTCAGCTTGACGGGCGATCAGTGCATCCATCTTGTCGGGATCATCCAGCACTTCCGGATCACCGAATTTTTCGTTTACTTCTTCGTATTCTTTTAATGTGTCTACAATATCCTGTACACCTTCCTGTACGATCTCTTTCACAGTCTTGCCTGCTTCCAGTTTCGGGTCCTGTTCCAGGTAACCTACCGAATAGCCGGGCGAAAACACCACTTCTCCCTGGTATTCTTTTTCAATGCCTGCGATGATCTTCAGCAAGGTTGACTTACCGGAACCGTTCAAACCGATAATACCGATCTTGGCTCCATAGAAGAAAGACAGATAAATATTCTTCAATACTTGTTTCTGGGGCGGGAAAGTCTTGCTCACGCCAACCATCGAGAAAATAATTTTCTTATCGTCTGCCATATTAATTAAAGTATGTTTATTAATTTTTTTCCAGGACAAACTTACGGAAATATCTTCAGATTCGAAAATAGCTTTATATATCTCTTTATATTTTCTTCTTTCGCTGAATTTTCTGTTTTAAGATAAGATGTTAAATAATAAAACAACGTTCAAATCCTGACTCTAGTATGTATTCAAAGATTTTCATTCGCTTTTGTTTTTGTCCCGCCAAAAACTTCAGACATATTCATTCTGCCGAGCGTATCGTCTATTTGTTTCACTTCTTCCGCTGTTAGTATAATATCGGATGCACCGGCATTCTCTTGTAAACGGCTCAGTTGGCGTGTTCCGGGTATAGGAGCGATCCAGGGTTTCTTGCAAAGCATCCAGGCAAGTGATATCTGGGCCGGTGTAGCGCTTTTTGTTTCAGCAAGAATTCTTATCATGTCTAACAGTTGTCGATTGGCTGCAAAACTTTCAGGTCTGAATTGTGGCATGGAACTGCGATAATCCGTATCCGGTTCAAACTTGGCATCCTGATTGTATCTGTCGGAAAGCAATCCGTTGGAAAGTGGTGAGAAAGGAACAAATCCGATACCAAGTTCTTCCAAAACCGGAAACAAGGTTTCATAATGACGCGCCATCATTGAATAACGGTTTTCCACAGCTGTTAACGGACAGACGCTATGTGCACGCCTGATGACATTTTCTATTGCTTCGGAAATACCCCAATGGATGATTTTGCCTTCATTGATCAAGTCCTGCATGGTACCTGCCACTTCTTCCGGAGCGATACCGGGATCGACACGGTGCTGGTAATAGAGGTCGATACGATCAGTTTGTAAGCGGCGGAGGGAACCTTCTACTGATTTTCGGATTGTTTCAGGGCGCGAGTCTGTAATAAGCGGGTAGGGGACTTTGCCGCTTTCCGTGTCGAAACGGATACCGAATTTAGTGGCAATTACAATTTTATTCCGGAAAGATTTTAATGCGTCTCCTAATAACTCTTCATTATCGTGCGGATTATCCGGTGTCCCGTATGACTCGGCGGTATCGAAAAAGGTATATCCTAGATCGATTGCCTGAGCCAATAGCTCTGTCATTTCTTTTCTGTTGGGGACTGTTCCATAAGCATGGCTCATTCCCATGCAACCTAAACCGATGGCGGATACTTTCAGTCCGCTGCTTCCTAATTCTCTGTACTTCATGATTCTGTTTCCTTTGTTATTTATGAACTCTTTAATGAGATCCAACAGCATTTTTCTACTGCAGCAAGTAGTGTAACGGGGTTAGGTGCTATATTTATGTATACGTATGCTTTCAGCCAGCTGTTTGTCGGTTTGTTTGTCGATCGCTTCAGCGGGGTGCGTGTGATGGCGTGGGGCGGATTGCTTTTGGTCGTAGGGAGTATCCTTTCGGCATTAGCTCCTTCGTTGTGGATGCTCTATGCTGCACGTATCATGGTAGGAATGGGGTCTGCCAGTGTCTATCTGAGTATAACCAAAGAGACGAACCGTATCTTTCCCGGTAATTTTGCTTTGATGCTTGGTTTTGTGATGGTACTTGGTTATTTGGGTGGTGTGGCAGGAAATGCTCCTTTTATTGCAGGTGTACAAGCGTGGGGATGGCAATCGACGTTGATCCTGGCCGGGATCGTTTCGGGTGTAGCTTATGCCGGATTTCTTTTGACGAAGGTTTCTCTTCCGATGCCTGTTGTTGCCCAGAGTGCCCGCTTCGACTTTCGTCGTTTTCTGGATGTGTTGAAAAAGCAACATAATATATATGTGATTGTCTGTGGTTCATTTACGTTCGGGCTCTATTTTGTGGTGCAAAGTATGATTGGGAAGAAGTTTCTGGAAGACTATTCGGGGATGAGTGCAGAAGGGGCAGGGTGGGTACTGACTGTTCTTATGATAATAGGTGCGGCCA